>WNFI01102192.1_pt1 | contig 18398 bp, 21 predicted proteins | sample 5400471 | NCBI WGS metagenome assembly WNFI01 (sample SAMN13153348, study PRJNA577476) | soil metagenome | isolation source: 100 cm saprolite on Douglas fir-dominated hillslope | place: USA:California | collected 2013-09-17 | reverse complement strand
ACGTGGTCGGCCCCCGCCCGTTCAGCGACCTCGCGCTTCTCCTCGGTGGAGACGGTCGCGATCGTCTTCGCGCCGAGGCCGGCGGCGACCTGCAGGGATGCGGTTCCCACGCCGCCGGCGGCGCCGTGTACGAGGACGGTCTCGCCCTCTTTCAGCCGTCCCCTGACGCGCAGTGAGAAGTAGGCGGTGTGGTAGTTGAGCACGAGCGCGGCGCCCTGGGCGAAGTCGAGGTCCGGGCCGAGGGGGAAGGTGAAGTACTCCGGCGCGACCGCCGTCTCGGCCCAGCCGCCGAGGGCGCAGAAGGCCGCGACGTGATCGCCGGGCTTGACGGCGGCGCCGTCCGGGGCGCTGATCACGACGCCGCCGACCTCGCTGCCGGGGACGAACGGGAGCGGCGGTTTCATCTGATATTCGCCCCGCGTCTGCAGGAGCTCCGGGAAGGACACGCCGGCGGCGTGGACCTCGACCAGAACGCCCTCTCCGGGGGTGAGCATGTGTGAGGCCTCCGGCTCGGGCGCCTCGACGAGCTCCAGGGCGCTGTCCGGACCCGTCTCCTCGGTGATCTGCATGGCTTTCATCGCGGGGCATTATGTCCGAGCGGCGATCTGGGCGAGGCCACCGTGCAGCGCACCCGCGCGCGACGTGGGAAGTGCGCGGTCGCGGATAATCCCGGCAGGCGCCGCGGGCGGCCAGGCCGCCGCGGCGAGACTTCGAGGAGAGGCCCAAACATGGCGAAGGTGCTTTGCGTGCTCTACCCGGACCCGGCGGGCGGATACCCGCCCGCGTACGCCCGCGATGAGATCCCGCGCATCGAGCGGTACTTCGACGGCCAGAGCGCGCCGACGCCGGAAGGGCTCGGCTTCACGCCGGGGGAGCTCGTCGGCTGCGTATCGGGCGAGCTCGGGCTGCGTGCGTTCCTGGAGGGTCTCGGTCATGAGCTCGTTGTGACCTCCGACAAGGATGGCCCCGATTCGGTCTTCGAGCGTGAGCTGCCGGGCGCCGAGGTCGTGATCTCGCAGCCCTTCTGGCCCGCCTATCTGACGGCCGAGCGGATCGCCAAGGCGCCGAACCTGAAGCTCGCGCTGACCGCCGGGATCGGCTCGGATCACGTCGACCTGCAGGCCGCGATCGAGCGCGGCGTGACCGTTGCCGAGGTCACGTACTCGAACAGCATCAGCGTCGCCGAGCACGTGGTGATGATGATCCTCGCGCTGGTGCGCAACTACATCCCGATGTACCAGGATGTCGTACAGGGGGGCTGGAGCATCGCCGAGGTCGTATCCCGCTCCTACGATCTCGAGGGCATGCAGGTGGGCACGGTCGCCGCGGGGCGCATCGGTGCCGCCGTGCTGCGCAGGCTCAAGCCCTTCGAGGTCGGCCTGCACTACACCGACCGCCACCGCCTGCCCGAGGAGGTCGAGCAGGAGCTAGGTGTGACGTTCCACGAGGATGCGGAGTCGATGGTCGGGATCTGCGACGTCGTCACGATCAACGCCCCGCTGCACCCCGAGACCGAGAACCTCTTCGACGAGCGCATGCTCTCGAAGATGAAGCGCGGCGCCTATCTGATCAACACCGCACGCGGCAAGATCTGCGACCGCGATGCCGTCGTGAGGGCCTGCGAGAGCGGGCAGCTCGCGGGCTACGCGGGCGATGTGTGGTTTCCGCAGCCCGCACCGCGCGATCACCCCTGGCGGACGATGCCCCACCACGGCATGACGCCGCACACCTCAGGCACGAGCCTCTCCGCGCAGGCGCGCTACGCCGCCGGCACGAGGGAGATCCTCGAGTGCTGGTTCGGCGCTCGGCCGATCCGCGAGGAGTACCTGATCGTGGACGCCGGCAAGCTCGCCGGCACGGGCGCTCATTCCTACACCGAGGGCGACGCCACCGGCGGCTCCGAGGAAGCCGCGCGTTTCGCCCAGTGAGCCCGCGCCGCCATCGCCGCCTGGCCCGGCTGCTCCCCGCTGCTTTGCTGCTTGCAGCGGTCGTCTGGGCGGCGGCTGACTCGTCCGGCGGCACCGGGGCGAGGAGCGATCGCGCGGCCGTGCCCACCGTCGCGGCGAGCACCTCGCCGGCGCTGCCCCTGGCAGGACGTACGATCACGGTCGATCCGGGCCACAACGGCGGCAATTTCACGCATCCCCAGCAGATCGCCCGCCTCGTGCGCGACGGCAACGGAGAGAAGGAATGCGACACGACCGGGACGGCCGCACCAGACGGCTACCGGGAGGCGGATTTCAACTGGAGCGTGGCGCAGCGCCTGCGCTCGCTGCTGCGGAAGGCCGGGGCGACAGTGGTGATGACTCGCACCCGCAACGACAGCGTGGGCCCGTGCGTCAACGAAAGAGCGGCGATCGGCAACCGGGCGCACAGCGACGCTGCGATCTCGATTCATGCTGACGGCGGACCGCCCGGCGGCTCGGGCTTCGCGGTCCTGCTGCCGGGACCGATCCCGGGTGGCAGCGACGGCGCGATCGTCGCTCCCTCGCGTCGCCTCGGACTCGATGAGCGGGCGTCGCTGCTGCAGATCGGCCTGCACGTCTCCACCTACGACGGCCACGGTGGGCTCGTGCCGCGGACCGACCTGGGAGGCCTGAACCTCTCGCGTGTGCCGAAGGTCTTCGTCGAGGTCGCGAACATGCAGAACCGCGGCGACGAGGCGCCCATGGAGCGGGCCTCCTACCGGGAGCGCGTTGCGCAGGCGCTGCTGGCGGGCGTCGAGCGGTTCCTGCCGGCCCGCTGAGTGCCGGGGGCGGGCGCTCGCGCTGAGCGCCGGACGCAGGCGCTCGGACTCAGCACCAAGCGCGGGCGCTCGGACCGGAGCGCGCCCTCTAAGAGAGCTCGGCGCTCGCCTGCCCGGCGACCCCGGCGGAGGCGTCGCTGCGGACCCAGACGACGGCGCCGGTGATCGCCGCCACGGTCAGGACCGAAGGCCACGCGCCGATCGCGTGGGCGAGGACGTGGGAGACGGCGAAGGCGGTCAGGCCGACGCCGCTCAGCGCGACGGCCGTGGGCACGCCGTGGCGACGGTGCCAGACGCTCGCACAGTAAAGGCCGCCGGCAACGAGCACGGCGCCTCCGAGTGGCCGGGAACCGCTGCCGGCCGCGACGGCGTATCCGGCGATCAGCGAGCCTGCGGCGATCGCTGCGGTGGGCGTGCGGGCCATCGCGGTCAGCCTAGCGCCGAAGGCGCCCTTGATCGTCGACGCGGAAGCCGGGCAGGTCGAAGCGCTCGGCGAGCAGGTCTGCCACCTGCGGGCGCTCCACCGCAATAGAGCCGGTTCGCTCGGGCGTCCGCTCGACGAGTGAGAGCTCGCCCCAATCGGTCAGCAGAAGCCGCCCGCCGTCCGTCGATTGGCGGCTGACGAGGAAGCCCGCGACGAAGGGAGAGTCCGGGGACGTGGCCGTCCACCAGTTGTTCATCTCGATGTCGATCATCGGCGACGGTTGCGCGGAGAACACGTAGACGTCGCTCCAGGCGCCGCCCTCGACCGTCTGCAGTACCCATTCGTCGTCCTCCTCGACGACGCGAAAGCGCCAGCCGGCCAGCTCATGCTCGGTGCCGGGACCCCACGGGATCGGCGCGGTCGGCGTGCCGCCGCCGAAGCCGACGTCGACGTGCCAGTGCTGCTCGCCGTCGGCTACGTGCAGCAGAAGGTGCGTGCGCCCACGGATCTGTCCCGGCGCGAGCCCGACACGGACGCGGGCGAGGTGCGGATCGACTGCGTAGCCGAGCGCTTCGAGCGCGGCCTTGAAGAGCAGGTTCTGCTCAAAGCAGTAGCCGCCGCGGCCTCCGTCGACGATCTTCGCAGCGAGCGAATCGGGGTCCAGCGGGACCGCTTCGCCGACGTGGGCGCTCAGGCCCTCGAAGGTGATCGAGGCGACATGAGCTCGCTGCAGATCCGCCAGCGTCGCCTCCGGGCCGGCTCCGATGCGAGCCAGGTAGCGACCCAAGTCGAACATCCGCCTCGACTCTAGTGCCCGCGCAATACTGGCGCGATGGCCTACGCGCCCCCCGCACGCCACCTGCTCCGCGCCAGGGACCTCGCCGACTCCCGCTACGCGGAGCCGCTGGGGGTCGAGGACATGGCGCGCGCGGCGGGCCTCTCGCGTGCGCATTTCAGCCGCGAGTTCGGGCGTGCCTTCGGCGAATCGCCGCACGCCTACCTGCTGACGAGGCGCCTCGAGCGCGCCGCCGCGCTGCTGCGCTCGACTGACCGTTCGATCGCCGACATCTGCCTGTCGGTGGGCCTGACAAGCCTCGGCTCGTTCACGACCAGCTTCTCGCGGATGTTCGGTATGCCGCCCGCCGCCTACCGCGAACGCTTCCCGCCCGCTGCCGACATGGCGCTCGTGCCGGGTTGCGTGGTGCGCACCTACGGGCGCCCGCAACGCCGCACTTTTCGAGAAGACAGCAATGGCAGCGGGGCGTAGGTTGGCTCGCATGGAAACGACGACGAAGGAGCCCAGATGATCAAAGTCGGAACAGCGCAGCTTTGGGTCCACGACCAGGACGAGGCCCTCGCCTTCTGGACGGAGAAGGTCGGGATGGAGGTCCGCGCAGACGTGACACTGGCGGAGCTCGGCAACTTCAGATGGCTGACCGTCGGGATGCCCGGCCAGGACGATTTCGCGATCGTCCTGATGGCGATCCCCGGCCCCCCGTTGATGGACGACGAGACGACGGAGCAGGTCAAGACGCTGATGTCGAAGGGCTACGCCGGCACGGTCTTCCTGGAAACGGATGACTGCCGTGCGTCCTACGAGGAGCTGCGCTCGCGCGGCGTCGAGTTCAACGAAGCGCCGGAAGACCGCCCTTACGGCGTCGACTCCGGCTTCCGCGACCCGTCGGGCAACAGCATCCGCCTGACGCAGGTCCGCGACCTCGCCGAGCTCAGCGCCTGACCGGGGCCAAGGGGCGGGCGCGCAGCTGCCGCCCGCCCCCTCCCCGAGCCCGCGCTAGCTTCTGGGGCGATGGCGAGGCCATACGAGCGAGGGCTGGCGGAGGTCGCGGACGGCGTCTTCGCATATCTTCAGCCGGACGGCGGCTGGGGCTGGTCGAATGCAGGCCTCGTAAGCGACGGCGAGGCGACGCTCCTGATCGACACGCTGTTCGACCTGCAGCTCACGGAGGCGATGCTCGCCGAGATGCGCCGCGCGGTGCCGGCGGCGGAGCAGATCGAGACGCTCGTGAACACCCACGCCAACGGCGACCACTGCTACGGCAACCAGCTCCTCGGCGGGGCTCGCATGATCGCCTCCGAGCGCACGGCGGCCGAGATGGACGAGCTGCCGCCCGCCGCGATGGCGGCCCTCGTGGAGCAGGCGCCGCAGATGGGCACTTTGGGCGAGTTCTTCCTGCGCTGCTTCGGCCCGTTCGAGTTCAGGGGCATCGAGCCGGCCCCGCCGGGCGAGACTTTCAGCGGCGAGCTCGCGGTCCGCGTGGGTGACCGGGAGGTCCACCTGCTGGAGGTCGGCCCGGCTCACACGCAGGGCGACACGATGGCGTGGCTCGCCTCCGAGCGGGTGCTGTTCACGGGGGACATCCTCTTCAACGGCTCGCACCCGATCGCATGGGCGGGGCCGGTCTCGAACTGGATCGCGGCGTGCGATCGGATCGAGGCGCTCGCACCGGAGCGGATCGTGCCGGGCCACGGCCCGCTCGCGGCCCTTGCGGATGTGCGCGAGCTGCGAGCGTACTTCGAGTACCTCTACGAGCAGACGCTCGCGGCGCACGGCGAGGGTCTCAGCGCGATGCAGGCCGCCCGCCGCATGTCGCTCGACCGCTGGGCCGATTGGGGCGAGGGCGAGCGGCTGGTCGTCAACATCACGAACATCTACGGCGAGCTGTCGGGCGAGGGCCCGCCGAATCCACTCGAGGCCTTCCAGCAGATGGCCGAGCTGGCGCTCGGCGAAGACGGCGAGGCGCCCGGGACGCAGGCGCCGGCGGGGCAGTGAGCCGTGGCGGACTTCGAGGACGTGCGGCGGATCGCGGTGGCGCTGCCCGGCAGCGAGGAGCGTCTCTCCCGGGAGCGCCTGCAATGGCGCGTCGGCGGCAAGCTGTTCGTCTGGGAGCGGCCCTTGCGGGCGAAGGAAGTCGAGGAGCTCGGGACGGACGCTCCGGACGGGCCGATCCTCGGCGCCCGCGTGGAGCACCTCCTGGCGAAGGAGGCGCTGCTCGCCGACGATCCCGAGGTGTTCTTCACGACATCGCACTTCGAGGGCCACCCGTCGGTGCTCGTCCGGCTCGATCGCATCCCCTCCGCCGATCTCGAGGAAGTCGTCACCGAAGCGTGGTTCGCGCGGGCCCCGCCGAAGCTCCGAGGCGACCTGACGCCTCGCTCAATCCGCCAGTAGCCGCTGCGTCGCCTCGTCCGGAGCGCCGTCGTAGAACGCGTCGAGCACCCGCGCGAACACCGGCTCCTCGGGGTCCGCCGCGGCGAACAGCGTCATCGACGAGCGCAGCTTCAGCGCGTCGATCCCGCCGAGGATCTCCTCGGCGCTGCTCCCCGGGTGCTCGAGCAGCGCCGCAGCGCTCTCTCGCAGCCGCCAGCCGAGTACCGGGTCCGCCAGGTACTCGCGCGCCTCCTCCAGCGAGGCGATCGCGTAGGTCTGGGACATCTCGCTCTGGCCCAGGCCGGCGAGCTGTGGGAATACGAACCACATCCAGTGGCTGCGCTTGCGCCCGGCGCGCAGCTCGCTCATCGCCTGCGCGAATGTGCCGCTGTCGTCCTGCGCCGCGACGAAGCGCTCGAGGTCATCCACTCAGGCGACCCCCACAGGATGCGAGCCACGCAGGAAGCGCTCGGTCGCATCGGCGACGAGCTCGTCGATCTGCTCGGCGGCGACGATGCCCCCGGTGACGAGCGCCGCGATCCCCTGGATCGTCGCGAACAGGACGAGGCCGACACGCTCGGGGTCCCCGCCCTCGAGCGCGCCCTGCTCCTGACCTTGCGCGATCAGCTCGAGCATCACCGCGAAGGCGCGGTCGGCGGCGTCGTGGAGCACCCCGGCCTGCTCGTGCTGCTTGCCGGCGAACATCAGCTCGAGCAGCGCGGCGTCCTCGGTGGCGAAACGAACGTAGGCGGCGGCCACGGCTCGCAGGCGCTCCTCGAAGTCGTCGCCGGCTGCCTCGAAGGCCGCCCGCAGCTCGGTCCCGAGCCGAACGAAGCCGGACTCGGCGAGCGCATCGAGCAGAGCCTGCCGGTCGGGGAAGTGCCGGCGGGGCGCGCCATGGCTGACGCCGACGTCGCGGGCCAGCTCCCGCAGCGAGAGCTCCTGCACGCCACGCTCGCGAACGGTCAGTTCGGCGGCCGCGAGCAGCGCCGTCCTCAGGTTGCCGTGGTGATAGGGCCGTTCGGCCATGCCTTCAGGCTACCGGTTGATGTAGTCGTTGACATCTTTGTTGTCATCGACTACATTGCTGGCCATGACAACTTCAGGCTCCACCTCCCTCCCTGACCTGACCGGCCGCACGGCGATCGTGACCGGCGCGAACAGCGGCATCGGCCGCGCGGCCGCCTCTGCGATGGCCGGCGCGGGGGCGCGCGTCGTGCTCGGGGTGCGCTCGATCGAGAAGGGCCGGGCCGCCGCCGAGGCGATGCCCGGTGAGACCGAAGTCCGCCAGCTCGACCTCGCGAGTCTCGCCTCGGTGCGCGACTTCGCCTCGGGCTGGGACGGCGAGATCGACCTGCTGATCAACAACGCCGGCGTGATGGTGCCACCGCTGAGCCGTACGGCGGAGGGCTTCGAGCTGCAGTTCGGCACGAACCACCTCGGCCATTTCGCGCTCACCAACCTGCTGCTCGACCGCGTCACGGGCCGCGTCGTCACGGTCTCCTCCACCGGCCACCGCATGGGGGGGATCGACTTCGAGGATCTCAACTGGGAGCGCAAGCCCTACCGCGCATGGCGCGCCTACGGGCAATCGAAGCTCGCGAACCTACTGTTCACGGCCGAGCTTCAGCGCCGTCTCACGGAGGCCGGCTCGAGTGTGCTGGCGATGGCTGCCCACCCCGGCTATGCCGCCACGAACCTGCAGTTCCACAGTGGCAAAAGACTGCAGGACATGTTCAGCGTCGTGTCCAACCGGCTGGTCGGACAGAGCGAGGAGGGCGGCGCGCTGCCGACGCTCTACGCCGCCACGGCAGACATCCCTGGCAACAGCTTCGCGGGTCCGGGCGGCTTCATGGAGCAGCGCGGCCCGGCGAAGCTCGTCGGCCGCAGCTCGGCCGCTCAGGACATGGATGTGGCAAGGCGCCTCTGGGAGGTCTCCGAGGAGCTGACGGGCGTGCGGTTTCCACTTGGCGCCGCGGTGAGCAGCCAGTAGTTCCAGCCGCCCTGCGTGAGGCAGCGGAGCGCGTCGGAGGCGGCTAGCCCGGTCCGCCCCGACGCCCGCGAACCGGCTCGAGCCCGCAGAGCCCGTCGCTCAGCTCGCGCAGCCGCGCCCTGGCCTCGAGGTCTTCGGCCTGAGGATGCGGAGCGGCCTCCCTCACGCCGTTGAAGTAGTGGCCGGTGACGCCCTCGAGCTGCTCGCCGGCGATCAGGCGCAGCGTCGCCTCGGTGCCCTGCTCGAGCGAGCTGACCGGCTCGATCCCGCCGGCCAGGACCATTTTCGTGGGCATGTAGGTGGCAGGGTGAAGGCATGTCGCCGTGACGCCGCGCTCGCGCAGCTCCTCGGCGAGGTCGAACGTGAACATGATCTGCGCGAGCTTGCTCTGGCAGTAGGCCTGCACGCCGCTGTATCGACGCGTGAGCATCACATCGTCGAAGTCGATCGGCGCCTGTCCGGCGGAGCTGACGTTGATGATCCGTGCCGGCGCCGAGCCTTCGAGCAGCCCGAGCAGCAGCCTCGTCAGCAGGTAGCCCGCAAGGTAGTTGACGGCGAAGCGCAGCTCGAAGCCCTCGCGGCTCTCCTCCCGTTCATCAACGCCGGCCGTGGTCGTGCCGATGCCGGCGTTGTTGACGAGCACGTCGAGCCGGCCCGTCTCACCGAGCACCAGCTCGCCGAGGCCCCGCACCTGATCGAGCGAGGCGAGGTCGGCGCGCAGCCAGAGCAGCTCCTCGTTGCCGGTCTCCTCGGCGATCTCGGCGATCGTGCGTTCCCCCTTCGCGTCGTCGCGGCCGTGCAGCAGGATCCTCGCGCCGCCGCCGGCGAGCTCGCGGGCGAGCGCCCTGCCGAGGCCGTCGGTGGCGCCGGTGATCAGGATCGTCTGCTCGGGAAGGGGGCGCATCGGCACCCAGCCTACGTCTCGCTGCCTACGCGCGCCCTTCGAGGCGGGCGTCCTCCCGCTCGGCCAAACCCGACTAACCCTCGCCGGCCCATCCGAGAGCGCGACGGTCGGCGCGCGGCAGCTTGCTGACGACGAGGTCGTAGGAGTCCTCGATCATGTCGCGGACGGTCCGATCGCTGATCGAGCCATCGAGGATCACGGTGTTCCAATGACGCTTGTTGAGGTGGTAGCCCGGGATCACCGAGGCGTGAGCCTCGCGCAGCGCCTCGGCGAGCTCCGGCTCGCACTTCAAGCTGACGCGAAGCGAGTCGGCGCCGAGCGCGGAGAGGGCGAACATCTTCCCGCAGACCTTGAAGACCGATGTCGCGGGTCCGAACGGAAACGTCTCCTCGGCGCCGGCGAACGAGAGGCAATGGTCGTGGAGCCGCGCTGGGTTCATGCAGTCGAGAGAGAGCAGTCGCCCGTCCGATCACTGCGCCGCGAGCGGAAGCTCCACGCGCACGGATGTGCCCGCGCCAGGCGGACTCTGCACGGTCATGGTCCCTCCGAGCGTCTGGACGCGGTCCTTCAATCCGACCAGCCCGGTGCCGCGTGCCGGGTCCGCCCCGCCGCCGCCGTCGTCGCTGATCGAGAGGCGAAGGGCACCGCCTGCCGCCTCGACCTCAACACGGACGACCGAGGCGTCCGCATGCTTCGCGGCGTTTGTAAGCGCCTCAGCGGCGATGTAGTAGGTCGCGACCTCGACCCGCTCCGGCAGCCGCCCCCGGGCTCGAACGTCGAGCTCGACCGGAACGGAAGAGCGCCGAGCGAGCGACTTCAGCGCTTGCTCGAGGCCACCCGCGGCGAGGATCGCCGGATGGATCCCGCGGGCAATCTCGCGCAGCTCGTCGTGCAATCTCGCGAGCCCATCAGCGACGTGAGATATCTCGCCCCGCACCTCGCTCAGCTCTGCCGGAACGGCCGCTTGCGCAGTCCGCAGCTCGAGTCCCAACGAGACCAACCGCTGTTGAGCTCCGTCGTGTAGATCGCGCTCGATCCGCCGCCGAGTCTCATCGGCGGCGGCGACTATCCGCGCGCGCGAGGCCGCCAGCTCAGCGCGGCTCTCGGCGTTCGCGATTGCCATGGCCACAAGCTCCGTGAACTCCGAGAGGCGCGCCTCGGCGTCATCGGGAAGCGCCTCCTCGCGATTCGGGTTGGCGATCATCACCCCCCAGAGGCGACCGTCAACGACGATCGGTGCCCCGACCGAGGCTCGCGTGCCCAGCTCGCGGGCGGCGAGACCGATCGGGCCGCTCGCATCCTCGTAGTTGTCCAAGCGGGCCGGCCGGCACGTCTGCGCGACGAGCGTCGGGACGTTCTTCCCGCCAAGCGCCCAGCGGTGCGGTGTCGAGATGCGGGAGCTCGTCCTGTTCCAAACCGTGAGGACCGTGACCGTCTCCCCGTCGGGCTCGTAATGGCCCATGGCGGTGCGTTCGACGGGGAGCAGTTGCCCGAGCTCCTCCGCGACCGCCGCGAACAGCTCCTCCGGTGGCGCCGCTCGCGCCACGAGTGTCGCGACCCGCCGCAGAGCCGCCTGCTCCTCGGCAAGCCGGGCAAGGGCGGTACGCCCTTCGGCGCTTTCGATCACGCCCGCCATCAGCGACGCGAATGAAGCGAGGCGCGCATCGATCTCTGCCGGCGCTGACGATCCGGGAATCGAGCCGCAGATCACACCCCAGAGGACGCCTTCGACGACGATCGGCGCCGCGACGAGCGAGGAGCCTTCGTCCGATCGCGCGACACCGATCGGCAGGGAGTCCTCTGCATTCCGATCGATGCGGGCCGCACGACGAGTCCGCGCGATGACTCTGGCGAGGTGCCTCCCGCTGAGGAGCATCTCGTCTGTGGCGGTGATGAGCTCTCCTGTCCCGCTCGTGGCGGCTATGAACGCCACCGCACCGTCCGCTTCATAGCGCCCCAAATGGGCCGATTCGAGGGGCAGCAGCTTCCCGGCCCACTCGACCACAGGCGCCAACAGCTCCTCGGGCGGCATCCCGCGTGCGACGAGCGTCGTGAGCCTCGCTAGCGCCGCATGCTCTTCGGCGAGCCAATCGACACCGTCGCGTTCCTTCTCCATGGACTCCGCCATCTGCTCGAGCACGCGTCTAGAGGGCACTCACCGGGCGCCGGCGCGCTCGCTATCGCGACCATAGCCGATAATGGCGAGCGTGAGCATGGGCCGCACACGGGTCGTGTTGGCGGATGATGAAGTCCTGCTTCGCGAAGGTCTGGCCGGGCTGCTCGAGCGCTCGGGCTTCGAGGTCATCGGCCAGTGCGGAGATGGCGCTGAGCTGATGGACTTGGTTAGAGAGCACCAGCCAGAGCTGGTGCTCGTCGACATACGGATGCCGCCGGCGCACTCGACCGAGGGCCTGGACGCAGCGCGTCTGATCCGCGAGCAGTTCCCCGAGACGGCGATTCTGATCCTCTCCGCGCACACCGAGGTCGAGCACGCGATGGATGTCCTGGCGGGCGGGCAGGGCAGCGGCTATTTGTTGAAGAGTCGCGTCACCGACGTGGACGAGTTCATCCATACCCTCGAGCGGATCGTCAAAGGTGACTCAATCGTCGATCCCGCGCTCGTGCGCGAACTCGTCGCCGCGCGCCGCGTCGACGATCCGCTCGACGAGCTCTCACCACGTGAGCGCGAGGTGCTCTCGCTGATGGCGGAGGGTCGCTCGAATGCCGGCATCGCGCGGGTGCTGTGGGTGACCGAGGGAACGGTCGAGAAGCACGTTCGCAGCATCCTCGGCAAGTTGCCGCTCCCGCAGACGCAAGACGACCACCGCCGGGTGCTCGCCGTGTTGACCTTTCTCGACGCACGCTGAGCGGGGCTCAACGCAGGCCGCGCTCGACGATCCGGCGAATCGCGTCCGCCGACAGATCACACTTCGGCAGGAACCCGGCGGCGGGGCATTCTGCGATGAGATCCGCGAAATCGTCCTGCGCGTGTGTCGAGGTCAACACCACGGCTGGTCCGCCGGCGCCGCCGTCTGCGACTAGGCGCCGAGCCAGCTCAAAGCCGCTGTCGTCGCCGAGCATGATGTCAACGAGCATGACGTTGGGCTGAAGCTGCTCGGCTCGTCGCAGGGCGTCCGCCGACGTCGAGGCAACGCCGACGACGGAAAGCCCCTCGCGCTCGAGCAGAGCGCGAGCAGCGTCAAGAAACTCCTCGTTGTCATCGACGATCAGGACCTGGAGTTCCATGCCCAAAAGCCTGCCACGCAGAGCGTCGCGCCGCATTGCAGCTAGCAGGAGTCACGCCCGTTGACCTCTTTGGGCCGGGTCGCTGCCGACCAGATTCAGGCGCCTGCCGAGACTGATTGAAGCTAGCTGCAACTCACAAGTTCGGCTAGCAGGGGCCGCAAATGGTCGCTGGCAGCGATGACAGGGCGACACGGGCGCGCGATCGTCTGGGCATCGGACCGTTGTCACGACGAGCGAAGGGAAAATCATGGAGACCGTCGCCAAGCATCGGGGGGTGCGTCATCACACGCCGGGGATCGCGGGCCTCTGCCTGCTGATCGCGGCAAGCCTGTTGATCGTCGCCTGCGGCAGCAGCAGCAACAAGAGCTCCGGCGCGGCGGCGACGGCGGGCTCGGCGAGCTGGAGCCTGCCGGGTGGCGATCTGCAGAACACGCGCCACGTCGGCGGCCCGATCAACGCGTCCAACGTTTCTACGCTCGGCGTCGCGTGGACCGTTCCACTCACCGCAACCGGGACCTTCGGCGCGTACGCGGCGACGCCGGTCGTGGTCAACGGCGTGATGTACACCCAGGACCTGGCGTCCAACGTTCAGGCGATCGACTTCAAGACCGGCGCCGTCCTGTGGATCCACAAGTACAACTCGCCGGACGTTGGTCCCAACGGCGTGAATGTCGTCAACGGAGTCGTCTATGGCGCTACCGAGAGCTCGGCCTTCGCGCTGCAGGCGGCGAGCGGCAAGCAACTGTGGATCAAGAAGCTGACGCGCAACGGCAACGAGGGCATCGACATGGCGCCCGGGGTCAACGACGGCACTGTCTACGTGTCGACGGTGCCGGGCAACGCGAAGAACTTCTATGCCGGCGCCGGCCAGGCTGTGCTTTGGGCGCTTGACACCTCGACGGGTACGACGAAGTGGAAGTGGGAAGAGGTGCCGGCAAATCTCTGGTCCTCGGCGCACACCAGGATCAACTCCGGCGGGGGGCAATGGTATGCGCCCACCTTCGATGGCCAGGGCAACGTGTACCTCGGGGTTTCGAACCCGGCACCGTTCGCCGGCACGCCCAAGTTCCCGTGGGGCTCGAGCCGGCCCGGCCCCGACCTCTACACAGACTCGATCGTGAAGCTCGACGCGCAGAGTGGCAAGCTCATCTGGCACTACCAACTGACCCCGCACGACATCTACGACCGGGACATGGAGAACTCGCCGATCCTTGCCGAGGCGAACGGGGTGCAACTCGTGATCGACGGAGGCAAGGCAGGCTTCCTCGTTGCGGTCGACGCTCAAACCGGCAAGCTGGTCTGGAAGCGCTCGGTCGGCGTCCACAATGGCCACGACAATGACAATCTCACGGCCGAAAAAGGCGAATTCTCGAAGCTTCATACGCCGGAGACCGTCGAGCCGGGCGATCTCGGCGGCATCGAGTCACCAATCGCGTCAAACGGCACGACCGTCTTCGCCGCCGTCAACAACCTGCCCGCGATCTACAAGGGCCAGGGCCTCAGCTTCGTCTCCTTCGCACCGCTCAACACGGGGACGGGTGACGTCGTTGCCGTCAACGAGGCGACTGGCGAACTCGAGTGGGATGCCAAGGTGCCGTCCTCGCCTTACGGTGCGGCCACATTGGCCAACAACGTGCTCTTCACGACCACGTTCGATGGAATGCTGCGCGCGTTCAACGCCGACAACGGCAAGGAAATCTGGCACACGTCGCTGTCAGCCGGCACGAACGCGCCGGTGGCGGTCGATGGCGACACGGTCGTCACCGCCGCCAGCTTCCCGGCCACGGCTGCACAGAAGGCGACGATCATCGCGTATCGCCTCGGTGCGACGGGAACGCTCGCGAAATCTGCACCTGCGGTGCCCGCGCCGACATCGAGCAAGACCACCGCTCCGACCCCCGCCAAGCCAACCGCCGCTGCGAGCAATGTGAGCCTCGGGACGATGGGCAACATGCTCATGTACAGCAACAGCGCAGCGACGGCAAGGGCGGGCAAGGTCACTCTGTCATTCACCAACAACTCGTCGCTTGGCCATGACGTGGTGCTTGTCGATTCGAGCAACAAGGTCCTCGGGCAGACGCCCGTCTTCCAGGGCGGGACGAGGCACTTCACTGCAACGCTCCCACCCGGCAGCTACACCTATTACTGCTCGGTTCCAGGCCATCGTCAGGCCGGAATGCAGGGAACGCTGACCGTCAAATAGGAGGGGATCGCGATGATCACGGTGACGCGAGATGCAACGATCAAATGGCTGGGCCATCCGCCCGGAGGCGAGCCCCGCCTGATCGTCGGCACTCATCCGCTGACGGCGGCGCCGCCGCTCAACCTCGATCTCGACATCCGCCATCCGCTGGCGACGTCGCCGCTCGAGCTGCTCGCCGGCGCGATTGGAAGCGTCTTCGCCAGGTTCGTCGCCGAGCAGCTCGTCAAGGAGGGCACACCGGCTCGCGAGATCGTCACACGGATCAGCCTGACGCTGTCGGGCGAAGCCGACGATGAGAGCGACCTGATGGTCCGCGGAGTTGCCTGTCAGCTTTCCGCCCGCGTTGCAGGCATCGACCAATCCCACCTGCAGGCCGTGGCGCAGACGGCCTTGACGCGCTGCATGGAGAGCCTCGCTATGCGGACCGAGGGCATCGCCGTGACGGTCGGGGCCACGCTGCTGGGGCGGGCAGACCGGGGCAACGGACCGGCGGCCGCCGCGGCCGCGACGAAACTCGCGCGTCGCCAGCCGGTGCGCGGCCCGTGAAAAGCGGGAGCGACGGGACTCGAACCCGCGACCTCTGCCGTGACAGGGCAGCGCTCTAACCTACTGAGCTACGCCCCCGCGATTGCTGCGGGAACCCGGGGGCCCGCGGCGGGATCACAGTATGCCAAGGCTGAGCGGCGAGCCCGGAGCTCGCGGACACGATCATCGCTTCGCGACCCCGGCGGAGCTCGCCCAGGCCAGACTGGCCAGCCGGCCAGACCTTGCTCTAGGCTGTGGCCGTGGCGCTCGTCGGCCCTCCCCCGATGCTCACCCGGTGGCCTCTTTCGGTGGTGCTCGACGACATCCGTGACGAGCGCCGGGCTCGTGTCCCCTACCCGCCCGGGGAAACGCGGTTCTCGCTGCCTCGCACGCGGCGCTTCGCCGAGGAACCGCTCGAGATGCTGCTCGAGAGCTACGAGCGCTTCGGCCCGGTTTTCACGCTGCGGCTGCTCCACAGCAACATCGTCTTCATGCTCGGACCGGCGGCGAACCACTACATCCTCGTCTCCCACGCCGCCGACTTCCAGTGGCGCGAAGGCAGCTTCCGTGACCTGATCGGGCTGATGGGCGACGGGCTGCTGACGATCGACGGCGACTTCCATCGCCGGTCCCGGCGCATCATGCTGCCCGCCTTCCATCGCGACAACATCGCCGCCTCCATCGATGTGATCCGCGGGGAGACCGAGCGTGCGATCGAGCAGCTCGAGCCGGGCACGAGCACGGACCTCTACGGCTGGACACGCCACCTGGCGATGCGGGTCGCGATGAGAGCGCTGTTCGGCCTCGATCCCGACAGCGGCCGGGCACGGGAGATCGACGCGGCGGGACTGTTCGAGGAGGCGCTCGCTTTCTACGCGAGCGACTATCTGCTGCGGGTCTTCCGCGGGAGGCGCTCGCCGTGGGGACGCATGCAGGTGGCCGCACGAAAGCTCGACACGCTGATCTACGCGGAGATCGCCGACCGGCGGACGTCGGGGCGACGCGGCAGCGACATCCTCAGCCTGCTTCTGGACGCCGAGGACGAGGACGGCAACCGCCTGAGCGACACGCAGGTTCGCGACGAGGTGATGACGCTCCTGTTCGCGGGCCACGACACGACCACCTCGACGATCTCCTTCATGTTCTACGAGCTTGCCCGCCAGCCGGCGATCGTGGCGCGACTGCTCGACGAGCAGCGCGAGCTCCTGCCGGGCGGGCCGCCGAGCGCGGCACAGCTCCTCGGCGGCGAGCTCCCCGAGCTCGAGATGGTGATCGACGAGACGCTTCGCAAGTACCCGCCCGCGTGGGTCGGCCCGCGGCGCGCACTCAGGGACATCGACTTCGAAGGCGTCCCGATCCCCGAGCGGGCCTTCGTCAACTACTGCTCGTCCCATTCGGCGGCGGTTCGCGCACCTGCATCGGCATGCGCTTCGGCCAGCTCGAGGTGCGCACGATCGCGACGATGCTGCTCGCCGCCCGCTCCCTCGCGCTGCCCGAGGACTTCCGCCTGACGATCCGCCAGATGCCGACGATCAGCCCCAAGCAGGGCGTGCCAGTGCGCGTCGCGGCACGCCGGGCCGGCGACGCCCTGCCCGTCGCCGCCGCCGCCTGAGCAGGTCCTCTCACCGCAGCAGAGCGCTGATCGTGAGCCGGTAGCCGGTCTGTCCGCCGGAAAGCTCACTCGCGCCGACGCCCTCGACGTGAACGTGTCGGTCGGAGAAGAGCGTCAGGCGGAAGCCTTCCATCAGGAGACCTTCGGGGTGGGCGAGCAGAGCCCCGCCCTGCGCTTCGGCCACGGCCGGCACGGCTGCGCCGACGCCGAACAGGCTGCCCCCGACCTCGACGCGCACCCTCCCCGCTTCACTGCCGAGCAGCCGCACCTCCACGCCCGGGCCGAGGGCCGCCTGGGCGGCGGCCCAGGTCGTATCCGCCCGGGCGTTGAGCTGCTCGCCGTGCTTCTGCAGGTTTGCGTTGGTCAGCGCCAGCGACCCCACGCGGACTGCGGCGGCGCGAACGTCGAGCTTCGACGCGCCGCGGCCTTCCCAAAGCAGCGCGGCGGCCTGTTTCGGAGACAGGGCGAGTTCGCCGGCCGTGACCGTGACGCTGTCCGCGTCGCCCCACAGCAGCTCGATCGCGGGGAAAGCGGAGACCGACACGTGCTCGACGCGGCCGTAGCGGCCCACCTTCGAGGAGATCCTCGAGGCGGCGATGTGCGGCAACAGCAGTTGCGCGATGACGAGCAGCGCGAGGAGCGCCGCGGCGCCCGCCGCCGCCAGCCGGATCGCTCGGGAGCCGCCGCCGCGCCGCATCCCCGCAAGCTTGCCAGGGACGCGGCGCAGCCGCTGCGTTTCGTCGCCTCAGTCGAGGTTGTTGGCCTGCAGGAACTGCTTGGCGACGCTTTCGGCCGACTGCTTGTCGATGCTGACGGCCTTGTTCATCTGCTGGATCGCGGGGATCGTCAGCAATGCGCTGACCTTGTTCATCGTTTCGGAGAACGCCGGACCCTCGGCGGCCACGACACTCTTCTTGATCACCGGCGCGACGTTCTGGAAGCCGAACACGTGCTTCGGGTCGGCCAGCTCCTTGAACGGGCCGCCGAGCAGCTGGCCGTCGGTGCTGAACACGCTCTGCACGTTGACCTGGCCGCCTTCGACCGCCTTGTAGGAGAGTTCGATCGAGACCGGCTTGAACTTGCCTTCGACCCCGTACAGCTTCTTGATGCCCGGCAAACCCTCTTCGCGGGTCGCGAGTTCGGGCGCGCCGCCGATCGTGAACTTGTTGTTCAGCGGCTTCAGGTCACCGATGCTCGCGAGTTTGTGTTCGGTTGCGTAGTTCGGCCGCGTGATCAGCACGTTCGTGTCGAAGAAGGGCGTTTTGTCGAGCAGCGTGAACCCTTCTTTTTCGACGAACGCCTTCGCCTGTTCATAGGCCTGCTGTTCGCTGGCCGGGGCCTTCGACTGTTCCGCGACGGCCGAGAGCAGCACCCCCGTGTACTCCGGGTAGCCGTCGATCTGCCCCGCCCTGAGGGCCTTGTAGATCAGCTCGGTGGAGCCGATTTCGGATTTGAGCTTGATCGAGTAGCCCTTCGCCCGCAGCGCCTGCGCATAGAGCTGGCCGATGATGTTCGACTCGGCGAAGTTCTTGCTGCCGAGTGTCACGGACGGCTTGCCGGCGCCGGGACCGCTCGA
>WNFI01666136.1_pt1 | contig 18401 bp, 16 predicted proteins | sample 5400471 | NCBI WGS metagenome assembly WNFI01 (sample SAMN13153348, study PRJNA577476) | soil metagenome | isolation source: 100 cm saprolite on Douglas fir-dominated hillslope | place: USA:California | collected 2013-09-17 | reverse complement strand
GCCGAAAAAATACGCCGTCCCGCCGCCTCGGAAAGGCCGCTCGTCATGCGTAGCCCCAGGCGGACCGCGCCCTGCTCCAGCGTACAGTCCCAATCGCTCGCCGTGACGTCCGGGGGGCGTACCTCCACGCCGTGCCGCCGCGCGTCCTGCACGAGCTGCGAGGGCGAATAAAAACCCATCGACGTGCGGCAGCGCGGTGGGCATGGTGGCGAACATCATTTGAATTTGTCCGCCCAGAAGATCCGTCAGCGCGGGCACGTTTCCCTTGTAAGGAACGTGCGTGATGTCGACCTTGGCCATGGACTTGAACAACTCGCCCGCCAGGTGGCTCGTCGTCCCCATTCCCGCCGAACCGTAGGCCAAGGAAGCCGGCCTGCCGCGCGCGAGCTGGATGAGATCTTCCACGCTGCTCACCGGAAGCGAGGGAGGCACTACCAGCAAACCATCCGCTTCCAGCACCAGCGCGACGGGCGCGAAGTCGCGTATCGGGTCGAAGGGAAGGTCTCTGAAAAGCGTGACGTTGAGCGCATGCGTGCCGATGCTGCCCATAACGAGCGTGTAGCCGTCGGGCGGCGCCTTTGCGACGGCCTCCGCGCCGATGTTGCCTCCCGCGCCCGCTCTATTCTCCACCACCACCGGCTGCGACCAGGCTTCATTGACCTTCTGCCCGATGGAGCGCGCAAAAGTATCCGCGATGCCGCCTGCGGGGAACGGCACGATGATCCGGATTGGCTTCTGCAGATAGGGCTGGGCAAGGGCGGATCCCGCCGATACCAGCGCTGCGAATAACAGAGCAGCGAATTTCATCGTTGGTGAGTTTGGCACAGCCTGCATCGGCCAGGACAATAAAAAGCCCGGTCCTCTGTTTCAAGGCCGGGCTTTTGCTAGCTGTTTTTTGGCTTCGGGCTAGCTTTTTGAAAAGATGGCGTCGAGCCGCTCGAGGTCGTTGATTACCCGCCACTCGGAGGCGCCGGCGCCTTCGACCCGCTTCTGCCAGGCATCGAGGCGGCCGAGGTAGCGCCGCGGATCGATGTTGTCGGTCTTGAGCTTGACCACGTTAACCGCGATGATGCGGATGTTTTTCAGGCTGATCGGGAAATCGCGGACGGTGACCTTGTCGAGCTCCTCCTGCATGTCGGAGAAGATGATGATCGTCCTGGTCCCCGCCCCGGTCTCGTTCAGGAACTGCGCGCCCTGGATCAGCCCGCCGGTGATGTCGGTGTAGCGGGTTCCCTGCACCGTCTTGACATACGCGTCGATCTGGTCGCGGAAGGCGCGCTTCTGGGCGTTGGCCTGGGACGGCCGCGAGTCGAACGTGGCCTTTGCGATGATGTCCTTTTCGCTGAAGCTGCGGCTCGTCACGCGTGCAACCATGAGCGAATCCCCGGCCTGCAGCGTTCCCAGCAGATAGTTGATGATGACCTGGGCCTTGCCTGCCTCTTGCGCGTAGCTACCCGAGGTGTCGACCAGCATGTAGACGGCGTTGGCGTGGCTGCGCGAATCGCCGCAGCCCGAGACGGCCATCCCGATCAACAGCAGTGCTGCCAGGAATAGTCGCTTGATCATGATCTCTCCTTGCTCAACGGGACTGTTCCCTCAGGTCCTCCGCGTCCGCCCCGCGCCTTGACTTTGCTGGTGCGCGAGCGCGCGGCGCCTTCACCAGGTGCTCGATCAGCAGCGGCAGCACGATGACGACGTCATACAGGTTGATGAGCACTCGGCTCAGCCGCCGCGCCAGGTTGCCGAGGATGCGCAGCACGAACGCGAGCGTTCGCACGAACGCCGCCAGCAGCACCCCGCCGACCGTACGCGTCGAATAGATGAGCGATTCGAGCGGGATCGCCACAAACGCGAGCGCGAATGGCAGGATGAAGCCGAGCAGCATCTGGCCGGCAGTCGGGATGCGGGCGACCCAACCGTCGGTAGCGGCCACCTGTTGCACCGTCGCGAGGGAGTGCAGCAGCGCCTGCTTGTCGGCGATCAGCATGTCGCGCATCAGCGCGAGCGCCGCCTCGACCCCCGCCAGGGTCACGAGAAGAGTCAACGCGATCCACATCATGCGGTGACGCATGTGTTCGTTCAGGTTGGCGATGCGCGGGAACAGGTGCGTAATGCGCAGCGCCTCCATCAGGAACAATCCCATGGAAGCCTCGACGAAGATGATCACCAGGGCCGCGACTTCGGAGGTGCGCAGCGAGCCGGTAATGTAGTCACCCGCCCCGACCATCTCCGACATCGGCAGCGCGATCAGCTTGAAGTTGATGAAGGCGCCGCCCGACGCCACGGCCATGACCAGGAAAGCAATGGCGAACTGCGTGAAGGCGGAGACGGTCAGTGCGTGCTCCGCCTTGTCGGTCTTGGCGTTGATCTGCTCGAATTTTCCCATGTGCGCGTCGACGGCGGCGGTGCTGCTCTGCAGCCCGGTCAATTTCTTGTCGACCTGCGCCATGGTCTTGTCGAGCGAGCGCCAGAACGGCATGAATCCCTCGAGGATCTTGTGCCGTGTCTCGTAGGCGCGGCGATAGTCGGCAAGCGACTTGTCGTGAATGCTGTTGACCGACCGGTTGATCTCCTCGAGGACCCTCTGCACCATTTCGTTGCCGCTCGATTTGACGTTGGCCATGGCGGTAACGGCTTCCACCCAGTCCGGCGGCGGCGGCGGCACTTCCCCGCACTTCTTGTAGTCCTCCTCGACGCGCGTGATCTCGTCGAGAAGCTTGCGCTGCAAGGCCGGATAACCCTGCAAGTCGCGCGTGACCATCGCGCCGAGGCGCTCGAATTCGCGCTCGATGCGCTGACCCACTTCCTGGCGACCGTGCGCCAGCAGGACTGCCTTGTTGCGTTGCGTCATGTCGTTGGCGGCAGCCAATAGCCAGCGCGCGCCTATCCGCAGCGGACCACTGATGAGAAAGCCGACTGAGCCGATCAGGTGGTGCACGGGCTTCCGCGCCGCATAGAGAAAAGCCATGCCGACCAGCAGCAGGAACAGCACTGACACCGCGGCGTTATCCGGCCAGACCATCCAGTATTCCGAGCCAGTCATGTGACCCTCCCTTTGTGCGTCCCGTCACGATAGAACAGAGCGGCGCAATCCGCCGCACAATTCCTTGCGTTTGAGGGAATATGTCTCGGTTTTCCTTACCAAAATCACCGCTGTGGCGCGGTTTTTGGTATCCAAAGGACGAAGAGGTTGGCGATGACGATTGTCGCGGCGAGGAAGTAGAAGGTAGCCAGCAGGCCATGGCGGTCTGCGACCAGCCCGGCGAGCAGCGGTCCCAATGCGCCGCCGACGGCCTGAGCACCGAACAACACACCGATGCTCGAGCCGCCCATGTTCTTCGGCGTCGCTTCGAGCAACCAGGCCTGGATGACCGGCCGCGTCGCGTAAAGGAAAAAGCCGAGCAGCGCCACGAGCACGACGAACAGCGTCGAACCGCCGCTGAAGGCCATGAGCGCAAGCACCACGGCGCTGGTGAGCATGCTGGTCATCAGGATGTGCTTGCGCCCCATGCGGTCCGACAGATGCCCGGCTAACGGGGCAGCGGCAAAGCCCGCCGCCTGCAGGGCAAAAAGGCAGGCTCCGACCAAAGCCGGCGAATATCCCATCTCGCGCGCCAGGAAAACCGGGAGAAAGGTGAGCAGCGCGGCCTGCGTCATGGTGCGGAATGAAGAGCCTGCGGCCAGCAGCACGAGGGCGCGATTGTGGAACAGGATCTTGAGTCCCTTCAGGTACTCGGCAAGCGATTGCCGCTCCACGTGCTTCGAGCCGAGCTGAAGCGTGCCGAGCAAGACGAGTATCAGCACCGCGACGACGAGTCCCGGCAGGACATTCATCACGACCACTTGCCGCCACGAGAACAGCGCAAGCAGCGCGCCGATCACGACCGGCGCAACCGCGTCGCCGACGTTGCCGCCCATGCCGTGCAGCGAAAGAACCAGGCCCTTGCGGTCCGGGTAGCGCTGGCCAAGCGTCGGGATCGCCGTCGGGTGCCAGAGGCTGTTGCCAAAGCCGACCAGCGCGATGCACGCGAGCAGCATCGCGTAGCTGTGCGTAAAGCCGATGAGAAGGTACGGGAAACCGACCCAGAACAGCGACACCGCCATCAGCAGGCCCTTGCGCCCCACGGTGTCGACCAGCACTCCGCCCGGTACATTGGCAATGGCCGCGGCAACGTACTGGCAGGTCATGATCAACCCGATCTGGGTGTACGTCAGGCCGAGCTCGCTGCCGATCAGCGGCAGCAGCAGATAGAACGTCGCCGGATACCAGTGCGTCAGGCCGTGGCCGATGGTGATCAGCCACACATCGCGAAATGCATGTCGCGGCGTCGCCTGCGCCGCGGCAATAGCGGTCAAGCAGGCTCCTTGCTCAGCACTTTCTTGAGATACCGCGCGACCAGCTCCGCGGACAGAGTGACGGCCGGATCGTACTCCGGCGCGTCCTCGAGCTGCTCCAGGTCGTTCAGCCCGCAGGCCTTGTAGATCCGGTTGGTGGCTGAGATCAGGCGCGCGAGCTTGTCGGCGCTGGCATTGAAATGCTGATGGATGGTGTTCGGCGGAATGTAGATGACGTCGCCCGCCTCCCACTCGTAGCGCTTCACTTCGGCTTGCGGCTTCCAGTGGTAGGTGTCGGTAATCTCGACGTCGCAATCCTGATGCAGGTCGTAGCCGCGGCCCTCCAGCACGTACAGGCACTCCTCGGCGAGGTGGCGGTGACGTCCCGAGCGGCTGCCCGGAGGAATGATCTGCATGTAGGCATCGACCGTTTCCATCCGCGTGTTCATCTGCTCGTTGATCAGGTGCTTGAGCAGACCCTGGCGCGACATCTCCCACGGCATGTCGTCGGGGTGGACGATCTTCCTCCGCTTCGCGTTGCGCGCCGGAGCGCCGGCCGCGTCGTCAAGCAGCGCCTGGTACAGCTTCTGATGGTTTCGACCCTTCAACCATGCCTTCGATTCATCCCAGGCCATAGTTACTCCTCTGTCTCTCTGACTCTATAGCCCTCGGCGCCGGGCGCCGGTTCAGCCGGACGCGGCACGACGAGCTGCTGGAACAGCATGTTCATGAACATGTACATCGGCTTGGTCTTGATGACCAGGGCGCGCGCCGGCTTGTCCGGGCTGGCGTTGAAGTGCTGGTGCACGCAGTTGTTGTGCACGATCGCCACGTCCCCCGCTTGCCAGTCGTAGCGCACGCCGTCGTGCACCTCGTAGCCCTTGCCGTCGAGGATGTAGAACGCCGCCTCGTTGACGTGGCCGTGCTTCTGCGACTTGCCGCCCGGGGCGTACTCCTCGAGGTGAAGATGGAACATCTGCGTGATGCTGTCCTTCGGCTCGACATAGTGCCGGCTGTAGGTCTGCGGACCGTCGACGAACTTGAGCTCCCTTCCCTTCCTCACGCGCGGCACGGCGCGCAGCCGCGCCAGCTCCTCGCGCAGGCTGTACTGCCCCTGAAGGGCGCGCACGAAGATGCGGTCCTTCTTGCTGTGATAGTGCGATTCGATGCCCATGCCCTTCTCCGTGACTACCACAATCTCTCGCCGTTTTCGACCTTGTGCAGCATCTCCTGCTGAAACTCCGGCGGGCCGAAACCGAAGCGCTCGCCGCGCTGCTCGTAGAAGAACGGCGCGCCCGTGCGGCTGCTGAACTCGCGCATCCACTCGAGCAGGCGCTCGTCAGGATCGCGCCCGGCCGAGCACAGGATGAACGCGGGCCGCGCGCGCCAGCGGGTCGGCACCGCCATGACACCCAGCCGGTCCGGACGGAATTCCTCCGGAAACGGGCTGTCGGGCATCAGCCAGCCGCAGACGAAGTTGCGGCAGGGCTCGACCGGCCTCTGCTCGTAAATCGTGCAGCAGCCGTCACCGCGGAAATGGCAGGGCTGACCGGGCTTCATCTCGTGCCCGCGGATATTCCCGGCCACCCAGCCATCGCAGCACGCCGTGCAGGTTCCGCACTGGCGCTGCGTCGGCTGCAGTGCAATCACCGCCCCGCAGCACTTCTTGTATTTCTGGCCGCTGCCGCATGGACAAGGATCGTTTCGCCCGACTCGCATTCAGCCCCGTGAGTATACTCGCGTACCGTTATTGAGAATCATATTCTGCATAGGGGAACGGGCGAATGACCGTTTACCTGGTCGTGCTGCTGTCGGTGCTGAATTCCATCGGCCAGCGCGGCAGCAAGGTCGCGGTTTCTCTCTACGCACTCGAGCTGGGCGTCGGCCCGTTCACGGTGGGGCTGCTCGCCGCGCTGTTCGCGGCGTTTCCATTGCTCCTCGCCGTACACGCCGGCCGGATCTCCGACCGCATCGGCGTGCGCACCCCGATCCTGCTCGGCTCTGCAACGATGGCCTGCGGCCTCGCGCTGCCCGCACTCGCCGGCGGCCTGCCGGCATTGTTCCTGTGCCCGGCGCTGATCGGCCTGGGCCACATCTTTTTTCATGTCTCGATCCACAATCTGGTCGGATCGCTCGGAGCCGCGCAAGACCGCACGCGCAATTTCTCCACTTTCGCCCTGGGCAGCTCGATCGCCGCCTTCATCGGCCCTTCGCTCGCCGGCTTCGGCATCCAGATCAGCGGCTACCGGGCCACGTTCGCGCTGCTCGCCGCGATCGCCCTCATACCGGCGCTGATCGTGCTGCTGCACAAGGCCCTCATTCCGGCGCCTGTGCGCTACGAGGAGGAAACCGCGAAGAGCGCGCTCGATCTCCTGGCGAACGCCGCGCTGCGGCGAACGCTGATCATGAGCGGCGTCACGCTCACGGGAATCGAGTTGTTCGCGTTCTACTTGCCAATCTACGGGCGGGCGATCGGCCTTCCGCCTGCCGTGATCGGCATGATCCTGTCGAGCTACGCGGTAGCCGGTTTCATCGTGCGCGCCATCATGCACCGGCTCGCCAAGCGATTCACGGAGGCTGGCGTGCTGACCGGATCGCTGTTTGTCGCCGCCCTCGCCTATGTCGCGGTGCCGGCACTGACCGACGGCGCTCTGTTGGCGCTCGCCGCGTTCGCGCTCGGCCTCGCGCTCGGCTCAGCGCAGCCGCTCACCATCCTTCTGACGTACAACCACGCTCCCAAGGGCCGCTCCGGCGAAGCGCTCGGCATGCGGATCATGGCGAACAAGGTGACGCAGATCGCCATGCCGCTCATCTTCGGCGGAATGGGGGCTGCGCTCGGCGCCGCGCCGGTGTTCTTGTCGACCGGGGTGTTTCTCCTCGCCGGCGGCGTGCTGTCGCTGCGAGAGCTTCGCAATCAGGCGTAAACTTCGTCCGTATGGCAGAACTCGGTTCTCGTATGTCGAACAAGGCAGACTGATGCGCGCGGACCAGAACGAATTGTTGACGCGCACCGGCCCCGGCACGCCGCTGGGGCAGCTGTTCAGGCGCTACTGGCTGCCGGCCCTGCTCGCCTCCGAGCTTGCGGAGCGCGATTGCGCACCGGTGCGGGTGAAGCTGCTTTCCGAGCGGCTGATCGCCTGGCGAGATAGCCAGAATCGCCTCGGGCTGATGGACGAGTTCTGCGCTCATCGCGGGGTTTCGCTCTGGTTCGGCCGCAACGAAGAGAATGGGCTGCGCTGCTCTTATCACGGCTGGAAGTACGACGTCACGGGTCAATGCGTCGAAATTCCGTCGGAGCCGGACAACCCGAAGCTTTGCCAGCGGATGAAGCTCAAGTCCTATCCGCTGGTGGAGCGCGGCGGGGTGCTGTGGACCTACCTGGGCCCGCCGCAGCACCAGCCGCCGCTCCCCGAGCACGAGTGGGCGATGGTCCCGGACAGCCATCGCTTCGTGTCCAAACGCTGGCAGGAGTGCAATTACCTGCAGGCGATGGAGGGCGGTATCGATTCAAGCCACGTTTCCTTCCTGCACCGCCATACCATGACCGTGGATCCCCTGTTCAAGGGAGCGAAGGGCAACGAGTACAACCTCAGCGACCTGCGCCCGCACTTCGAGGTGGTGGAATCCCCCGGCGGGCTTTATATCGGCGCGCGACGCAATGCCGGCGACGGCCAGTACTACTGGCGCATCACCCAGTGGATCATGCCGAGCTTCACTCTGATTCCGCCACGCGGCGATCACCCCATCGGCGGCCATTCCTGGGTGCCGATCGACGACGAAAACTGCTGGGCCTGGAGCACCAATCATCATGCGGCGCGTCCGCTCAAGGACGAGGAGCGATCGGCGCTCGAGGCCGGAATGGGCATCCACGTGCCCCTCATCCCCGGCACCTTCCGCCCGGTCGCCAACAAGGACAACGACTACCTGATGGATCGCGGCGCGCAGAAGGATGGGCGCAGCTTCTCCGGCGTCGAGGGCTTCGCGATGCAGGACGCTTCGGTCCAGGAAAGCATGGGTCCGATCCAGGACCGCACCCGGGAGAACCTGGTGCCGACCGATCAGGGAATCATCATGGCGCGCCGCCGGCTGATGAAGGCGACGCAGGATCTGGACAAGGCAATCGCACCTCCGGGCGTGGAGGCCGCCCACCAGCGCGTGCGCTCGGTTTCGATCATCCTGCCGCACGGGGTACCGTTCAGCGAGGCGGCCGAAGCTGCGCTCACCCCGCAGCCCGGCTCAGCTCACGCGACGGTTTGATTCTCGACCTCGTAGGCCTTTTGCATGTTTGGCTTCAGGCCGTGCTTGGCGAGGGCCTCGGCAAACCACTCCTTTACTTCCGGCCGCTCGTCGGCATAGTCGATCTGGTCGCCGCCCAAGCGCCGGCTGATCCACGCCTTGGGCACGCCCTGCGCATTGCGGATCGCCACGCCCTCGGCCTTGAACGCCAGATAGCGCGCGGGCGTCGTCCCGGTATTGAAGTGCTGGTGGAACCAGAGGTTCGGTGGCACGATCATCGCGCCCTCCCGCCACTCGTAGCGCCTGGGCTCCTCGCCCTCCGGCCACATCAGGCTGAACCCCTCGCCGCTCAGGACGATGACGTGGGCGCCAGGGCCGTGGGCATGCGCCTTCTTATAGGTGCCTACCGGGAACTGCGAGATGTGGCTGTTCATCGAGCCTTTCGCCATGCTGAAGCGCGTATGCCCGCCGCCGGCACCGCGCTCCGTCGCCGCAAACAGCGGCAGGTTGATGGCGTCGGCGACGAAGTCCGTGTCCAGCAGCAGGCCCTTCTGCTCGGCCTTGTTGGAGAAATATTCAGGCTCCCCGTCAAACCGTCCTTTGAAGTCGTAATCGGTGTTGAAGACGAAATCCGGGTCGCCAAGCGCGTTGATGATCACCGGCGCGTTGGTCACGGCAACGTAGCGCGCGGCGTCCTTGCCCGAGCCATTGAAATCGCTTTCCGGCCTTGTTCCAGACCGCGGTCGAGCCGCGGCCGTCGAGCACGTAGATCATCTCCTCGTATAGCTGCCGGTGCGGCGCGAGGCTCTTCCCGGCAGGGATCTCGCACACATAGCAATCGTTCGAGGTACGCGAGGCATCGTGGTTGAGGAATACGGCCTGCCCGCCGCGTCGCGGCCAGGGCTTCAGCTCGACCGTGCGCAGATCCGGCACGTACATCGAGCTGATGATGTCGAGCCCTTCGTTCCGCACCCAGCGGGTGTAGGGCGTCTCCTTCTCCGAGGCGAACTTCTTCGCGAGCTCCTCTGAAACGGTCGCGGTTTTCATGCGTCGTGATTGTGGTTCGTCTCGTCGCGCCGCGGCTCGAAGCCGACGCCGCCGGCCGCCGGCTCGCTCGGGCGCGGAATCACCGACTTCTGGAACAGCATGTTCATGAACATGTACATCGGCTTGGTCTTGATGACCAGGGCGCGCGCCGGCTTGTCGGAGCTGGCGTTGAAATGCTGGTGCACGCAGTTGTTATGCACGATCGCCACGTCCCCCGCCTGCCAGTCGTAGCGCACGCCGTCGTGCACCTCGTAGCCCTTGCCGTCGAGGATGTAGAACGCCGCCTCGTTGACGTGGCCGTGCTTCTGGGTGCGCCCGCCGGGCGCGTATTCCTCGAGGTGGACGTGCAGGGTCTGCGTCAGCCCGTCCACCGGCTCGACGAAATGCTTCGAGAACGACTGCGGTCCGTCCACGAACTTCATCGCCTTGCCCTTGATCACGCGCGGCATGGCGCGCAGCCGCGCCAGCTCCTCGCGCAGGCTGTATTGGCCCTGCATCCCGCGTACGAAAACGCGTTCCCTCTTGCTGCTGTAGTGCGAGTCTTTCCCCATGTCATTTCTGCCTCAGGAACAGATCCTCATAGAGCTTCGTCCATTTGTCGTGATCGTCCAGCATGACTTTAGGATCGACCAGCGTCAACGGGACCTTGTTGAGCGGCGTGTCGACCTTCCGGTTCGTCGGCACGAAATCGCGCCCGGCAAGAATACGCTGCCCCTCTTCGCCGATCTCGAAATCATAGAACAGCACTGCGGCGTGCGCATGCGGCGCCCGCCTCATGACGGCGACGCCGTTGGGTCGCGCCACCGCCGAACCGATCGAGAACCACTCGATCGGCGCGCCCTGAGCTTTGAGCTGCTCGGCCTTGTAGTTGTAGACCGTCAGCGCGAGCGGCACCTCGCCGGAGACCACGAGCTGCGTCAACAGGGTATGCCCCCTGCGGACGGAGATGCCGTTGGCCGCGACGATTTCCCGGAAGATGCGTACGCCGCGCGCCTCCCCGAGCTGGGCGAAGACCCCCGCAAGCCAATCGGCATCGTCCGCCTCGATGCCGAGCTTGCCCTTCCATCGCGGGTGCGCGAGATCCTCGTAGGTCTTCGGCAGGTCCTGCTTTTTAACCAGCCGGGTGTTGTAGGCGAGCGCGAAAACATTGAGACGCGTGCCCACCCATTCGCCGTGCGGGCGAAGCGCGGCGGGGATCAGGTCGGCCAGGTGCGGCGACTTCACTCGCTGCGCCAGCTGCTCGCGATGCAGCATCTCCATTTCCGGGCCGTTCGTTTCAACGACGTCGACCGTGAAGCGTCCGCCTCGCGCCTCGGTCACGGCGCGTTGCAGCACCTTCTCGGAGCCCGCCCGCCACATGTTCACCTTGACGCCGTATTTCTGCTCGAAGGCCTTTGCCACCGCGCCGATGTCGTCCGCCTGCGCGGACGTGTACATGCTGAGCTCGCCTTCCTTCTTCGCGCCGGCGATCAGTCTGTCGAGCCGGTCAGTGCCTTCGTACAGGGCGGGGTTCGCCTGCGCCAGTGCGCCGGCCGCAAGCGCGCTTAGAGCTAGTGCCAGTAAAAGCCTGACGAGCGTCAATCGCTATCCCTTTTTATGGCCTGCCCGCGCAGGAATAGTTCCGACCAGAACTTTTCCCATTTCTCCGATTCGTCGATGACCACCGCGGGATCGATCATTTCGTAGGGAAACTTGTTGAGGCTCGTGTCGACCGCCGTGCTCGCCGGAACGCGGTTGCGCTGCTTGATCAGCGTCTGGCCTTCCAGCGACAGCATGAAATCCACGAACAGCAGCGCGGCGTGTGGCCGCGGTGCGCGTTTTGCGACCGCGACGGCATTGGGCCGTCCGAATGTCGGTTTGAGCGCTTTCCATTTGATCGGCGCGCCATTCACGAGCAGCCGCTCGGCGTTGTGGTTGTAGATGGTTGCTGCGAGCGGGATCTCCCCCGAGGCCACCAGTTCCGCCATCAACGTGTGTCCCGTGCGGATCTGCGGCTTCATCTGCGAGAGCTTGCGGAAGAATGCGAGCCCCTTGTCCTCGCCCATGAGCTTGACGATCGAGCCGAACCAGTCGGTGTCGCCCGCCTCGATGCCGATCCTGGCGATCCAGCGTGGATGCAGAAGATCCTCGTACGAATTCGGCACCTCGCCTGGCTTCACGAGATTCGTGTTGTACGCGATGGTGAAGAAATTGAACCGGTCCGCCGCATAGTGACGATGCTTCGGAAACGCCTGCGGCGGCAGGTTCCTGAACTGCGGGCTATAAAACTCCTCGAGCATCCCCTCGCGATACAAGGCTTCCATCTCCGGGCCGTTCAGCTCAAAGGCATCGACGGCGAAGTGCCCGCCGCGCGCCTCGGTCAGCGCACGCTGCAGGACCTTCTCGCTGCTCGATCGCCATAACGTCAGCTGCACGCTGTATTTCTTCTCGAAGGCTTCGGCGATCGGCAGCGAGTCCTTGAGATTGAGCGAGGTGTAGACCATCACCTGCCGCTCCTTCTTCGCACCTTGGAGAACCCGCTGGTCGCGATCCGCCCCTTTGTACATATACAGATCGCGATGCGGGGTCTGCGCCCGCAGCGTCGACACCCAGGCGAGTGTCAAAGCGATGCAAATTGCGGCGACACAAAGGAACGGGCGCCGAAGCGCCCGTTCTTCGCAACTCATGGATATCTAGAACCTGTACGCCATGCCGAGCGCAACCTGCGTGATGTCTGCGCCGCGAGCCGGCTTCGACCCTTTCCAGTTGCTGTAAATCGCCGACGGGTCGTTCTTCAGCTGGGCGGCGAGGACATAGAGGAACGTCTGCTTGTCGAGATCGTACGCGACTCCGCCGCCGAACAGTTCGCCCTTCAACCCCGTCGTGCTGCAGTCCCCGATCGTCACTTTGCACGTGCCTTCCCCGCCGCGCACGTACTCGATCGCCGTGCGCCACGGACCGCCCCAGCTCGATTCAAAGCTGATGGCCCAGTTCGTATGCTCATAGCTTACGAACCTGTTGCCCGCGGGTTGGCCGCCTTCTTCGTATTTCAGCCTGGCGATATCGCCGGCGACCCGGTGGTTTCCAAACCTGTACGCCGCGCTGAAGCGCATCCCGGTGTCTTTCGAATGGGCGTTGGGGTTGGGAGCGCTGATATTCGACAAACTTGACGAGACGTTAGTCGAGCCGCCGAAGAAATCCTTGTGGCGCTCGTACTGCGCTGAGAGATAGAGCGGGCCGGACCCCCACTTCACGCCCATCGACCACAGTTCCTTGTTGAGCGTGTTCCCGACGTCGTTCTTCGTCTCGTCGGGGCTGTACTGCAGGCCGGCCTGAAAGCCGCGGAACTCGGGCGTCTGGTACTGGATCGAGTTCGGTTGGCGTACGTGGAAGCTCGCCGTGCTGCTGTTTCCGATGCCGATCTGCGAAAGGACGTTGCTCGGGGAGATGAAGTTGCCGCTGGTGAGGCCGAAGATCTCCTCGACCTGGCCATACTCCTTGTAGATGGTATCCATGTTGCCCAGCTTCACCGTGCCGAAGCCACCAGCAAGGCCGAGGAACGAATTGCGGTTCGAAAACGTGCTGCCTACGCCTGTATCGAGCTCGACCGACTGCTCGATCTGCCAGATGCCCTTTAACCCGGTATTGCCGAACTTTCTCTCTCCTCGAAAGCCGAGATACGAGTTCTGCGAGTCGCCTGCGTTCCGGAGGCCGGCGGTCAGGATCGGAGGGGTCCCTCCGAGCACGCCGCTGGTCGCGGCGAGCGTGGAGACCGACTCTCCGGGCTGGGTCGCGCCGGAGCTCGTCGCGCGGATCACCTGGGGATAGAGCTTGCCGTAGAACTGCACGGTGCCGATGGTGTCGTTGCCGAATACGATTTGGGCTTGCGCCGCGGGCGCGATGAAGAGCGCGCCAACGGCTACGGCGACTGCGTTCCTTTTCATTTTTCCTCCTCCCAGAAGACGTTCCTCTATGAGGAACCGCGATCTTGAACACGGAACAGCTGCTGCGGAAGCTACAAGTGACGCTTCACGCCGTCAAGTCCATGCAAGGTTTTCTTAGCTTCACGCGATGGCGCAGTGCGGCAATTTGCGGAAACGCGACGCTACCGTCCGTACTGATCGAGCTTGAAGCGGCGCGGCTTGAGCGCGCGGCAGATCTCCCGCGTTGCATCGGCTTGTGGTAGCGCAATGCCGCACGCGGCGGCCATCTCGGCGACGATCGCCATGTCGTCTTCGGCCCAGGCCATGGTCTGTGTCCCCCACTTGGCCAGGGCTTCGTTCGCGGCGCTCGACATGCGGAGCGCGTCTCGCATTAAGTCAGCATCCAATCCGTAGCGCTGGGCGAGCGCGAGGCCTTCATGGTCCGCGACCAGGCAAGCCCACATGATGAGGTTGTTCACCGCTTTGGCGACCTGCGCCGACCCCACCTCGCCGGTATGTACGACGTCCGTGGAATAAGCCCGCAACACCGGTGTAACGCGCTCTACGATCGGGCGCGGACCGCCCACGAATGAGAGCAGCGTGCCGCGGTCCGCCGCGTCAGCGCCCCGGCAGACCGTCGAGTCGATGAGATCCAGCCCAGCCGCGCGGTTTTGCCTGGACAAATCCTGGATCGTCTTCGGGTGGATCGTGCTCAACACGGCGCAGACCGATCCGCGCCGTGCCGAGCGGAAGGCGCCGCCCGGGGCAAGCAGCTCGCGCACCTCGCGATCGAATCCCACGCAGACCAGAACGATGTCGCAGTCGCGCGCTAGGGTTGCGGTGTCCGGTACCCAGAGCGCAGCCCGCCTCTGCACTTCAGGTTCTTTCTTAGAATCAACGTCGGTCGCGAGAGTGCGAAACCCGGCGCGTGCCAGGTGCCCGATGATCGGCAGCCCCATCCGGCCTGCTCCGACGACGCCGACGGTTTCGCTCATCGCTTTTGGGTGATGGTGTCGAGAAGCGCCGGCTGGCCTGCCTTGACTCGCTTGATCGCGCGCTTTAGCGCGACGGGAATTTCCGCGGGTTGGTCGATAGGGCCCTCGGCGTACCAGCCCATTGACTTGGCCAGCGCCGCGAAGTCAGGCGCAGGGTCGACCAGGTCCATGCCGATGTACGCGCGCTCGAGCGGCGTGCCGCGCAGCCTGGCCATGCGGATCTGGTGCTCCCAGTCGTTGTAATAGGCGCGATTGTTGTACATCACGACCAGCAGCGGAATCCTGTGCTTCGCTGCTACCCAGAGCGCGCCCGCGTCGAACATGAGGTCGCCATCGGGCTGCAAGTCGACGACCAGGCGCCCGGCGTCGCGGTGCGCCAGCGCCACGCCGAGCGAGATGCCGATCTGGGTTGCCGTGCCGAGGGACCGGCCGGGATGGCGATACGGCTTGTCGAAGTCCCATATCTTGCGCGCCCAGTCATCGAGCGTGCCTGCCGTGAGCACCCAGTCCTCCCCTTTGATGGCGTCCCAGACCTCGCTCGCCAGGCGAGGCAGCGTAATCGGGCTGGCATCCCAATCCTCTTTTGCTTCTTTCGCCCAACGAGCGCGCGCTACCGTGCTCATTTCCGCCACGTGCTTTGAGCGCAAGTCTCTTGCACTGGGCGAGATGCGCGGCTTGAGCAGTTGCGTCAGCGCCGGGATTGCCAGGGTGGCGTCTGCCAGCACGCGCAGATCGGCGTGGGCGAGCCGCTGGTAATCCATCGCCCAGCTCGAGATCTCCAGATCGCCGAAGCCGATGTCGACCCATTTGCATGTCGCGGGCACGATCGAGGTCGTCTTTCGCGTCGTGCTCACCAATTCGGTCGTCGCGCGCTCCCAATCACGCGTATCGAGGCACAGCACGAGGTCGGCGTCGCGGAACACGTCCTTCATCATGCTGACGTTGAGCGGATGCCGGCTGGGAAAATTCAGCCGGCTGTTGACGTCGTAGACCGGCGCCCCCAGCGTCTCGGCGAGTTCCACCAGGCCGTGGAAGCCGGCTGGGTCGCGTCCCACGTACTCGGCGAGAATCACCGGATGCTCCGCGGCGAGCAGCATCTCCGCCGCGCGCTCGAGCGCGGCGCGATCGGGTGCGATCGGGCTCGGCACCTTCGCCGCCCCCGGCGGCGGCAAGGGCACATCATGTTCGAGCGGCTGCTCCTGCAGCCAGGCGTCGTAACACATGTAGATCGGGCCCCGCGGCTCGGTCATCATCACCGAGTACGCCCGGGCGAAGGCCTCGGGCACGCCGTCGATCACGGCCGGCTGGTAATCCCACTTGGTATAGGCGCGTACTGCTTCGCCTTGCACGAGCGCGGTGTGGATCCAGTCGATGCGCGGCCGGCGCTTGCTCTCGTCCATCGGGCCGGTAGCGCCGACGACGAATACCGGCACCCGGTCTGCGTAGGCGTAATAGATCGCCATGTTGGCGTGCAGCAGGCCGACGAGGTTGTGCAGGATGGCCACCATCGGTTTCCCGCTCGCTTTCGAGAATCCGTGCGCGATCTGAACCGCGGTCTCCTCATGCTGGCACAGCATCATCACCGGCCGGTTGGCGCCGTAGTTGACGATCGAATCGTGCAGCCCGCGATACGACGCCCCTGGATTAAGGGCGGCGTACGGCAGGTCGTACGCATGCAGCAAATCGACGATGACGTCGGAAGCCCATCTGCGCGCCACCGCACGGCGCTTGCTCATTCGCCGGGCGCCCATTCGCCGGTCGCCCTGAGCGCGACGCATTTTTCCGGATCGATGCGCAGGTAAATCGGCTCACCGACTCGCGTACGCAGCGAGGGATGGGCGCGCGATTGCAATGCCCGCTCGCGGAGCTTCACCTGAAAATCCACCGCTTCGCCGAGGAACACTTTCTGATCGACGATTCCCTCCCAGACGTTCTCGCCCTCGGGCCGCGTTTCGGAAAGCTGGATATCCTCGGGCCGCACCGAAAGGATCACCTTTTCGCCCGGCTGCAGCGCTTCGACCGCCCTGACCTTCATTTCGCCCAGCGCCGAGCTCACGCGGTAGTAACCCGGCGCCGCAGGCGCGCTCACGATGGCATCGAGGAAATTCGTGGTGCCGACGAAGTCGGCCACGAACTGGTTGCCAGGCCGTTCATAGATCTCGCGCGGCGTGCCGACCTGCTGGATCCGGCCGGCGTTCATCACGGCGATTGAATGCGACAGGGCCAGCGCTTCGCTCTGGTCGTGCGTGACATAGACGGTGGTAATTCTCAGCTCGCGCTGAAGCCGCTTCAGCTCGAAGCGCATGCGTTCGCGCAGCTTCGCATCCAGGTTGGAAAGCGGCTCGTCCAGGAGCAGCAGGCGCGGTTCCATGACCAGCGCCCGGGCCAGCGCAAGACGCTGCTGCTGACCGCCCGACAGCTTGGTCGCCTCGCGGCCGGCCATCTCCTCGAGCGCGACCACCTTCAGCACGCGCAGCACGCGTTCCTCGATCTCGCGCTTGCCGAGCCTGCGCCGGCCCACCCGCAGCGGAAACGCGGCGTTCTCGAACACCGTCATGTGCGGCCAGATGGCGTAGGACTGGAATACCATGCCCAGCCCGCGCCGGTTCGGCGGGACGAAGACCCCGCGCTGCGAGGAGTACACGATATCGCCGCCGACGGAGATTTCTCCCTGCCGCGGCCTTTCCAGGCCGGCAATGGAGCGCAACGTGGTGGTCTTGCCGCAGCCGCTCGGTCCGAGAAGCGTGAACAGCTTGCCCTGCGGCACTTCGAAGGCGACCTCGTGCGCGGCACGGATCGCCTGGCCGCGCTCGTCGATGTAGTCCGTGCACAGTCCCGTCACGCTCAACACGTTACGCGTCCTTGATGCCGAATTTCCTGCCGACCCATTGCGCGAGCAGCACGAGCACGAACAAACCCAGGATGAACATCACGCCGAGCGCCGAGAGCTCGACGTACTGCCCGTGGGCTGTAAAGCAGGATCGAGCTCGACAGCTCGCGGATGGAAACGATCATGATGTAGATCCAGCCGGCGATCAGCCCCGGCTTGAGCAGCGGCAGGATGATGCGGCCGAAGGTCGTCGCCCAGCTCGCCCCGCTCATCGCGGCGGATTCCTCCAGTTCCTTGTGGATTTGCAGCATCGAGGTGGTGTTGTAGCGCAGGCCGTAGGGCATGAAGCGCGTGATGTAGGCGATGAGCATGATCCAGATCGTGCCGTAGACGCCGACCGGCAGGTACAGGTACAGGATCATGATCGCCAGCCCGAGCACCAGGCCGGGAAATACCATCGGCAGCGAAGCGAGGTTGTCGAGCAGCCAGCGGCCGGGCAGCCTGGTCTTGACGACGATCCAGCAGATCACCGAGGTCACCAGCATGATCAGGGTCGCGCTGCCCACTGCGAGCAGCAGGCTGTTCCACACCGCGCGCGCGAGATTGGGATAGCCGAGAATGGTCCGATAGGGGTCCAGGGTCAGCTTCTGCAGGGCCTCGAGCGACGGCACGGAATAGAACTTCTGCAGCGACGACCACAGCAGCACGGCGAACGGCAGCGCCACGATCAGCAGAAAGTAGACGAGGAAGATCGCCGTGGTGAGGTAGCGCCAGGGGCCGAGGTCGATCGGACGCGGGCGAAAGCCCTTTCCCGTCATGGTGGCGTAGCGGCTGCCGCGGCTGGACAGCCGCGACTGGAAATAGACGCCGATCGTGGTGATGAGCAACAGCGCTATCGCGTAGGCACTGGCGAGACCGATCTGGCTTGGATAGCGGTGGACCGCCTGGTAGATCGCGGAGGTGAAGACCTGGATGCCGACAGGCAGGCCCAGCAAGGCCGGCACCTCGAAGGACTCGATCGCGCGCACGAAAAGAATGAGCAGCGTCGCGAACACC
>WNFI01011146.1_pt1 | contig 18401 bp, 18 predicted proteins | sample 5400471 | NCBI WGS metagenome assembly WNFI01 (sample SAMN13153348, study PRJNA577476) | soil metagenome | isolation source: 100 cm saprolite on Douglas fir-dominated hillslope | place: USA:California | collected 2013-09-17 | reverse complement strand
TTTACGTTGGAAGACCACATCCGCATGACCGAGGGTGTGGAGTGCCGTAAAGACGCCGACGTGATCGACGAGACGCCCGCCGCCTACAAGCCCATCGATGCGGTGATGGCGGCGCAGGCCGACCTGGTGGAGATTGTTCATACCCTGCGCCAGGTGGTGTGCGTGAAGGGATAGCTCTATGACACAAACGACGCAAACGACGATCAGACCATGATTCAAATCGATGGCTCATTCGGCGAGGGCGGAGGGCAGATTCTGCGCACCTCCCTCAGCCTTTCGCTGGTCACCGGGAAGCCTTTCCGGATCGACAACATTCGGGCCAACCGGAAGAAGCCCGGTTTGCTCCGCCAGCACCTGACCGCGGTGCGGGCGGCAGCCGAGATCGGCGGGGAGGTGGAAGGCGCGTCCCTGGGCTCGCGGTCGATTACGTTCACGCCGGGAAACGTAAGGCCCGGCGACTACCGCTTCGCTCTGGAGCGAAGCTTTCTTCCGCTGATCGAAACGATGGGGCCGAAGATCAAAGTGGAGTTGCAGCGTTATGGTTTTTATCCCGCGGGCGGAGGCCGCTTCACCGTGGAGATCACGCCGTGCGCGGAGCTGCGTCCGCTGACGATGGGCGAGCGCGGCGACATCACGGCAAAGCGGGCGGTGGCCCTGGTGGTCAATCTGCCGCATCACATTGCTCGGCGCGAACTGGAGACAGTCGGGCAGATTCTCGGCTGGGATGCGGAATGCCTGGTGTGCGCGGACACCAAAAACGCTCTGAGTCCCGGCAATCTGGTGATGATCGAACTCACCAGCCCCCGACTCACCGAGATTTTTACGGCCTTCGGCGAACGCGGCGTCAGCGCCGAAGATGTCGCCGGCGATGCCGCCCGCCAGGCGCAAGCGTACCTGGCGAGCGGTGCGGCGGTAGGAGAACATCTGGCCGATCAGCTGCTCCTGCCGCTGGCGCTGGCCGGCGGTGGTTCATTCACCGCGACAGGGCTGGACCTGCACGCGAAGACCAACATGCATGTGATACGTCAGTTTCTTCCGGTGCGGTTCGATGTGCGGGAAGAGGAAGGATTCAGCCGGGTTACGGTGGGGCGGGATTGAAATGAAGCCGACGATGCAACGTTATCCCAGCCCCGCCGTTTTTGGGCGGGGCGTAATTATTGAGCCCCGCGCGTGAGCGTGGGGTTAGCGAAGAAGTTGATCGAGCCCCGGAGGGGCGGCAGAGAGATGCCGGCCTTGCACCGATGGAGGGGCAAGGATGGGCGTCAATCCGATAAGAAGTCCGAGACCAGGAGTATTTATCCGGGCGCTACTTGAATGTGCGATTGAGCCCGGACTACGCCGTCCAGTCCTCGATCTTTAGTTTCTTGATTCTGGTAAAGGCCTGATCGTTGGTGACCAGGATCGCACCGAGTGCCAGGGCGTGTGCGCCTATCATCAGATCGAGGTTACCCATTGAGAGCCCTGAGCTTTCCAGACCGGCACGAAGATGCCCATATTGATGCGCGGCATCCGAGTCCCAGGGCAGGATAGAGACCCGAAGCAGGAATTCCTCAACGACTTTTTGGAGTTGCGTTGCGCCCGGTTTGCGGGCCACCCCATAACGCAATTCGCCTTCAGTTACCGTAGAGATCGCAACCTCTGCCATTGGAACGCGCCAGAGGTGACGGAGAACAGCGGGAATGTTTCCCTTGATGATGTAGCTTGCGATATTCGTGTCCAGCAAATACCGGCTCGCCATCAGAACAGCTCGCGCTTCTGCGGTTGCGGGATCCCGCCGGATGAAGACTTCCTTGCCTTCGAAACGATATTCGGAAGGCAGGCGAACAGCCTGGCTCCTGCCGTTCTTAAATAATTTTGCGGTACGGGCCATTTTGTCCCTCTCAACCTCGTGATATATACCATAGTATATCACAAAGATCCGTTAGGATGGGCTTGTGGTGCCGTCGCAAGGACAGAGCCAGGCTCTTTCGTGCCTACCCCTTCGGGAAATTCGGATCAGCCTTCACCTCAAGAATCTGCAGCGTATGTCTCCGCGAATGGCCGGAGATCAGCAGAATCCATTGATAGGCATCGAGCGTGCCGATGGGCGGAGCGGGGTGGTCCAGGAAATGGTCGCGCAGGTCTTCCTGGGTTGTCTTGATGAATTCGATGGTGCGGGTGCGGCTTGCCAGGAACTGCTTTACGGAATCCTCGGCCGCCATGGGACGCTTCGCCGGATCGATGGGTTCGGGCGCGGTGGCTTTGTGGCTGCGGTCCTGCAGCATTTTCACCACCGTCTCATCCTTGCCTTTGACCGCCGCGCGTTTCTCGGGCGCCGGAGCGGACTTCAGGACCTGGTTGGTGACAACGCCGAAGATGAAGTCTTCACTCAGGGCGATGTGCTCGGCGCACTCGGCGATGGACCAGCGGTCCGGGGCCGCCTTGAAACTCCACTGGGCGGGCGTCAGACCTTTGGTGGCGTCAAGAAATGCCTGGCGGGAGCCCTGAAGCTCGGCGATGGCGCTGTCGCGTTCCGGCTGTGTGAGTGTCGGGGCGGATGCGGCAACAGTCATGGTAAGGGCGAAGATCACAAGCAGGCAAAATGCCGTCCGCGTTGTGACAGTGGTCTTCCTGATGCCTACGGGGGATGGGTTCATGGGATTTCTCCTGTTCCGTGACATCTTAACCGGGATACCGGGCAAAGGCATTTCCACCGCAAAGGCCGCGAAGGGCGCAAAGGAAAAGCAAAGTCAGCATTCAGCATTCAGCCAAACCCCAAGGTGAAACGCTTTTAGGCCCTGTCCTTCCGGAATTCATCCATCCCCGCCACATGGTCAATTGTGGGCAGACCTAAAAAGCCGAAAACCAGATAATCCAGACATGGACACGGCCTGACCGGAAAAGCGGCCGCGGACAGCGATTCGGCGTCAGGCCACCCCGGGCGCAGGGATCGCATCGGTGAAAGTGTCGGGAGAAGCGTCGCTCGTCGGTTGATTCAAGACATCGCGCTGAATAGAGGCTTCACCATGAGACAGAACGGACCAGATCCATACAAGACCATCACCCCTCTTACCCGCTTTCGCTCTGAGTTGGTCATTTTGCCGCTCCTGATTCTGGCGACTTCGTGGCAGAGCGCCCGTGCCTGGCAGCCGGCGGACGTTCCGGTTGCGAATCGCGCTCCTCTGACCGTCGAGCAGGTGGTCCGCAACCTTGTCGAGATGAATCAGCATCGCATCGAGGCGCTTCGCGCGTACCAGGCAAAGAGAATCTACCGGGTTGAATACAAGGGTTTTCCCGGAACCCGCAGCGCGGAAATGGTGGTGAGCGTGAAATATGCCGCTCCGGGGGCGAAAGAATTCGTGATTCAGTCGGCGACCGGGTCGAACGTGATTATCGAGAAGGTGTTCCACAAACTGCTGGAAGCGGAAAAGGAAGCGCTGAATGCGGAAAACCAGCAAAACTCCGCCCTGACCCAGGAAAATTACCGATTCAGGCTGGTCGGATATGAGAGCGGGCCTTCGGGCGCAATGTACGTGCTGACCGTGGAGCCGCGAAAGAGCGAAAAGTATCTTTATCGCGGGCGAATCTGGGTGGATGCGGACGATTTTGCCGTCGTGCGGCTGGAAGCGGAACCCGCGAAGAACCCTTCCTTCTGGACCAAAAAAGCGGAAATCGTGCAGGAGTACACCAAGGTCAGCGATTTCTGGCTTCCCGCGCGCAATCACAGTATGACTGCGGTTCGCCTCGGAGGTCATGCCGAACTGACCATCGACTACAAGGATTACGAGATTACCGGGGCCGGACGGGTCGGCAGATTATCGCCTGCCCGGACGACCCCGCCGGACGAAACAGCGCGGGTCCGGCGGTAAGGGACGCCGCGCAGTCCGACAGAGGTTGCAAAGATGAGATACACGAACCAGACCAGGAAGAACCGGGCCGGGCGCGGAGCGACCGGCGGCGATCCGGAAATGGCAGAGGCTGTTGAGGATTACCACAGTAATGATGAACTTCCCGAAGACCATGGCGATGAGGAAGAGTCCTGACGGATTTTCTACCATGAGACCAAATTTGCTCATCTTTTGACCCGCTGACCTGACATAGTGGACTTGTGGAGGGAGGAATTATGCTCCGGACACTTTTCATGCTTTTTATGACCGTTTGGATTGCATGGCTCGTTTTTCAGTTCGGTGAGACGGCTATTCGCTTTCTTCTGGTGCCTGCCGCGATTTTGCTGGCTATGAAGATGCTGATCCCCCGCAGGGTTTTCAGCTAAGGGCCGTTGGAAAGATCGCACTCCGATCCGGTGGAGGCTGTTTCGCAGGCCAATTCTTCGGCCGGGAATATCAGACTCTTTCAATTCAGCATAAAGCTTCCCCGATTACTTCCACAGAATTTTTACGATCGCAAATCTCAATTCACCGAATAACAGCATTCATATACGGAGGCAATAATGTCAGATGAAAACACCAGCAAGATTGTTTGGTTCATAGCGGGGCTGGGCGTGGGTACCGTAGCCGCTCTTCTTTACGCGCCCAAATCCGGGCGTGACACGCGCAAGGCGATCGCCGCGGGCGTTGATGACGGACGAGAATACCTTAACAGTCTGGGCCGCGATGCCCAAAAACACGTGAGCGGATGGGTCGATACCGGGAAGAAAGCGATTGCCGGCACAAAAGACCAGGTCATTGGCGCTATTCACGACGCGACCGCGAAATAACTCCATAATGTCGATGTTAAGCGGGTACGCCCGCTGACAGGGTGTGCCGGCGATTCTTTCGCCGGCACTATCCTTGACTCTCGGATCCCGGAAATCCCCTCTGCCGCTTCCCGGCCTGAAAGTCGCGTTAGCTGCCGGAAATAAGGCCTGCGTCGCTTCCGCCTCGATCTCTCTCCCCATTCTCTTTTTCTATTAAATCCTTATAGGTCAATAATCTGCGGAGCAAACTCTTCCGTTTGCACCGCATGGGGTCGTGTGTCTTCCGGCCACCCAGGGCACTGTCTGCCCATTCCCTCGAATAAAGGTATGTGGCCACCACTTCAGGGTGGCCAACTCCCCGGTTCCAGCCCCTGTCTCGCCATTCCTCGAATGCGGGTATGTGGCCGGCACCCTAAGGTGACCAATTCCGTGTCAAGAAAAACTCAGTAATTTACCCGATTGCGTTTAATATCTGTTGAGAGCAAGGGCTAATTCACTTTGTCCTGCAGTTGTTTCCCGGACAAACGAAGCCAGTCAACTTAACGTTTAAAAAACATCCATCATAGTTTTCTTTTCATAGCGGAGTTCATACTTTGACGAAATTTGCATTTGGTACCCTTCTCGTACTTTTATCGCTGGCGACCGCATCATGGGCCGGCGTTGCCATCACCTCTCCCGCACCAGGTTCCACTTCAGGATCTCCGGTCCACTTTGTCGCATCCGCATCGTCTTCGGCGCCCGTGATTGCGATGCATATCTATGTTGACAACGGCAGCGTCTTTGCCAACTCGAGCTCCAGTCTTGACACGCTGGTGCCCATGTCCACCGGTTCGCACTATGTTGTCGTGCAAGCCTGGGATTCCGCCGGAGGAATCTTTAAGACCGCCGAGACCATTTCGGTCACGGGCGGCACGACGGGCGGAACCCCCAGCGGCACCACCGGCAGTGTTCCGTCGAACGCCATCACCAAAGGCGAGATTCAGGCGATGACGGGCTGGCAGAACTGCAGTAGCTGCGCGGGCGCGAACGGCGCGGGATCGGTTGCGGGCTTTTCACTCCTCCAATTTCAGCAAACGCCTTCCCTGAGCCGCCAGTCCGCTAAATTCTCCATATGGGGCTCCAGGCCTTATTCCGATGCGCTTTGGTGGAAACAACTCGGCGGAGACAACGCCGCCACCAACTTCCGATACGATCTGGATTTCTTTGCCACGGCTCCGCAACTGGCGCAATCGCTGGAGTTCGATGTCAACCAGTCGAATGGATCGAAGAAGTTCATTTTCGGCACCCAGTGCAACATTCGTGGTGACGGCCGGTGGGATGTCTGGGACACGGCCAACGCCGCCTGGCGCGCCACCGCCGTTCCCTGTCCGGCTCCGGCCGCGAATGTATGGCATCATCTGACCTGGGAGTTTAGGCGCACTGCGACTCAGACGATTTTCATAGCCGTTACCCTCGATGGACAGAGGCATGCGATCAATCAGACTTACAACGCCAGATCGGTGAGCGCCTCGGAAGTCAATGTGGCGTTCCAGATGGATGGCGACTATGCCCAGCACTCCTATTCAGTCTGGCTCGATAACGTAACCCTGCGTTACTGGTAAACAATTCATCGTCAACGGAAGTAAAAAGCGGGGTGTGCGGTTGGCACACCCCGCAGGGAGATCCATTGCCATGATTGCACCTGCCCGTCATCCCCATGCCCATGCCCATGCCCATGAACAAAACCAGGACCAGAAGCTTCACCACGGAGCCGCGGAGCCCCGGAGGGTCCCTTGCCGGTTTCATGAATCTGTCCCTATCGGGCAACTGAGGAGACGGAAGGCGGGCCGGCTTCTGTCGGCCTGTCTGCTGCTCGCCGCTGTTGCATTTGTCGGTGTCTCCTGTGGCGGAGGAGGCTCTGCCGCCATCAATACGGCCGTCGTGCCCGCTCCATCCGGGCCGCCGGGCTCGCCCTCCGCACCTTCGGGTGTGGTGCTCGATCATGTGGAGGAAGCGCCGTGGCTGACGTGCGGCAACTGCGGAAACAGCAACGGCGGTACGGCCGCCAGTTATTCCTCGAAGCGCGGCATTGCCTCGCCCAGCGAAGACGGCTCCTCCACGGAGTTTTCAATTGCCTCCGCCCGGCCCTTTACAAACGGGTATTTTTTCCAGGAGCATACGCCGGTTTCCACCGCCATGGCGGCGCTCACCTATGAATTCGATATCTACATCGCGCCCGGAATGGAGAACCTGCCTCAGGCGATCGAATTTGAATGTCAGCAGAAACTGAACGGCTGGGTGTACAACTTCAGCTGGCAGGCGGTCTATCCCTCCGATACCTGGCGCATCTTCGACTATTCTCTGAAACGCTGGGACGACACTGGGGTCCCGTTTGCTCACTTCGCGCCCGGCGAGTGGCACCATGTTGCCGCGGAATTTCACAACGATACCGCCGCCCATCGGGTCATCCATGACGCGCTTACGGTATCGAAGGGCGCATTGCGCCCTTCGATCGGTTCCCGGATTTCTGAATGAAGCCCTACCAGATTCCCTTGTCGCTGCCGCTCAGTTTGTAGCAAACGGCGGCGGCGGTCGCGAGCCACGGCAATAAACTCAATCGCGCGGCGCCCCGCAGGTTTCGGCTTCCGGCCGTGGAGGCAAACTGCGAGGCAAAGAGGTTGACGGAGTGCGGCATGATCGGCACGCGCAGGAAGCCTTTTCTGAAGGTCACCTCGTCGCCGCCGAATTGCGACGCCGACCATACGAAGGAAGGCAGCGCCAGGCTTCGGCCGCAGGTCTGAGTCAGGTAATCGGAAGCGATGGTAAGGTAGGTCGCCGTGCCCGGCCATATGCCGGACTTCATGGCCGAAGCCCGCAGGGCCGGGAAGTCGACATGGCGGTGTTCCAGCAGATGCACGGTGTCGACGATATCGCACAGGCGGAAGTAGAAATGCCTGTACATTCGCTGAAGGGTGCTGATCATCAGGCGGTCCGGGGGCGCCGGGACGCAGAAACGCCGGCCGCCGATCTGAATGTATTCGGCGCGTTCAATGAGATCTCTGGCGAGTGCAACGTGCTCTCCGGTCTGGCCGAGCCTGCCGACATGAAACTCAACCAGTTCGGGCAGGCCAGGCACCTTGAAGTTCCACTTGCCCGCCAGCCGGTCGCCCCAGCTGCGTTCTTCGGGCACAGCCTGAAAGTCCTGCGTCATGATCCGGCGCACGGCCGCGGGGTCGGCATCGGTGTAGAGATCGAGATCGCTGCCCAGATCCGGCCAGTGGTCCAGCGTCTTGATGACCACAATCCTGAGCCCCTGGGCTTCGAACTCCGAGCAGATTTTCTCCAGCGCCAACAGCGCGTGGGCGATGCGCGCGCGTTCATGATCGAGCGTGGCCAGGGCCTGCCCGAGGATGCCATTTTCAACGGCTTCTGTCGTTTTTCCGTTCGCGAGTCCGCTGAAAATCTCAAAGGCCCGGACGAGAACATGGTGATCGCCCGCAAATTTTACCAGGGCCGGAAAATCGGCCTGATCGAAACGGGCGAGGGCCGCGCGCGCCTCTTCGCGATTCGCGGCGCCGGCCTCCGGCGTTTGATCTCTTACGGCATTCAGCAAAAGACGGGAAACGATGGTCATGTGGTTCATGACCGTTGTTTGCGGAGCGGGACCGGATGTCTTTACCGCCGGTCGATTCTTATCCATCGGTGCTGTGCTCGGTACTGTGCTATCGGTATGAAGAGTATGGTTTTGTAAATGCATATGATTGTGCTCATGTGTCGGAGCCGGCAGTTTCTGCCGGGAAAAGTCTCGCGAGAAGAGCGATCGGGCCGGGCATTCCCGGTCGCGCTTTTCCGCCGGCCAGGTGATGATCAGCAGAAAAGCGCTTTCCTCCGGAGATTCGACGTCGTGGTGCTGTCCGCGTTGCAGAGCCAGGAATCTTCCCGCGGGAAGGTCGATCTTCCGGCCCTGTAAGTGAACACAGATTCGGCCGGCAATGGTCTGAATCGAAATTCTGCCTTCGGCTCGGTGTTCGCCCAGGCGCTGATTGGCCTTCATTAAAATTAAAATAACCCGCAAGTCCTGTTGCCTGACCAGCGTGACCGAACTTCTCCCGGGCACGCGGCCCCGGGACTCTTTCGTGCGCAGTTGTTCAATTTCCATTGAAAGGTCGAATTCCAGTTCGGGCGCGGCCATGCCCGACAGCCGGAGTGGCTGAGCCTGGCTTTCGACACCAATTTCGGCGGTGGATTTTGTGTTCCGGGTCTCCATCCGTCATTCAGTTCCGGCCGGAAGTTCTGTCACGAATTTTTTAGCCGGACTGCCTCCAGCCCGCCGGCGGGGTATCAACCAGGGCTCTGTAACGGGTCAGCGTCCGGCGCATTTCATCGGTGCTGACCCTGCCCGGCTTTTTGCGGAGGGCAATTTCATGGATCACGACGTCCCTGGTCAGCGCCGAGGACTGGATGACGATATCCGCTCCACTCTGCTCGAAGTCGCTGACCAGGCAGCCGCTCATGGACAATACGTCGCTCAGGCCCTGATCGGCTTCCGTTACCGCTCCGCCGAGGCTCTCCGCATATTGGGCGTGGACCTCGGCGCAGCGGGCATGTTCGGCGGAAGAGAACTGCTGAAGATGGAAATCCTCCGCGGTCTCCCTGCGCGTGTCGAGCCCGGTTCCGGGCTGCTTTGAGTATCGACGATTGGCCGTCAGTCGAGTGTTATCAGGCCGGCCAAAGCGCGTGTGCGGCACTCTGGTCCGGCTCTTGCGCAAAAACATCAGGGCCGTGAACCCGGCCACGGCGATCGCGACGAAAGCTATAAGTGCGGGAATTGCCGGTATTGTACTCATATCAGACTATTGGTCCGCGACCGCATCATGGTTGTATAAGGTCATCGGCGCCGAAGAATTGCGCCTCCGCTACTGGCCGACGACTTTTTCCACCTGGCCGATTTTCTTCTGAACTTTGCCGGATGTCTTTTCATCCGCGCCCTCGTTTTCGAGCCGGGGGTTCTTCGTGACTTTGCCGGCCTTCTCTTTGACCGCGCCCTTCACTTCGTGAAGCTTGCCTTCCGCTTCGTCGTGAGTGCTGGGTTTCATGATTCCTCCTTCCTTAATATGTGGTGTATAAACTCCACCTCTCGAAGCGTAAATCGTGGCCTGGCGAGAGTCTGTTCAAAAATGACCGCTCCAGGCGGAAACTCCGCGGCAAAGGACGCGAAGTCAACACTCAGCAATCAGCACTCAGCAATCAGCACTCAGCAATCAGCAGATCAGCATCAGCATCAGCGCTCAGCCGCGCAACTGTGTCGAAAAGCAGTCGTATTCGATTCAACCCGATCATTTTTCTCCGTAGCCTCCTTTGCGTCGTCTGCGTCCGTTGCGGTGAAAAAAGTTTGGCTTGTTTGATACGAGCATGCTCTTTCAATGCTGAGTGCTGAATGCTGAATCTGAGTGCTGAATGCTGAATGCTGAGTGCTGAATGCTGAATGCTGAGTGCTGAATGCTGAATGCTGAGTGTTGAGTGCCAATCACCGATTCGAGGAAGTGCTGGGGCAGCCGGCGAAGTCGGCGCGTTCCATGGCCGTGCCTTCTTCATAGTCGTTCCATGTTTCGATCAGCAGGAAGGACAGAGGCGCGGAATCGTCATAGTAACGATGATAGAGCGACATGGTGTCGCGGAACGTCTGGCCGCAACGCGTGGCCATATGGCGGTTCAGGCCCCAGGTCGCTCTCGTGTCGTTGAATCCCGGCCACGCCGCTCCCATAGCGAGCTTGTCGGGATGTTTTTTTGTCATGTTGGTATAGAAGGTCTCCAGGTACTGTTCGCCCCAGTCGCTTCCATCGGCCTTCCAACCTGCGGCGCCGGGATGGACCCATGCGTAATAGCCGTCGAACGCTCCCGCAAAAGCGTCCGGCGCTTCATCTTTATAGAAGAGAACAGGCGGCGAGGACCAGGAGTTCACCCGCTCTCTCAGCAGATTCCAGTTTGTTTTGCCCCTCTTGGGGAAGATCACGACCACCGGACGGCCCTTATAGGTCAGGTACGTGTCGTGATAGGGGGCTTCCGGCCCGATGTAGTCCTTGTAAGCCCGGCTCAATGACTCAAGCGCGTCATCGGTGGAGTTCACGCTGTCATCTTCGGCTTCGTCGTACATGAGCGCGACTTTGAAGTGACTCTGATGGGCGGCCTTTTGCAGCAGCCGGAAGCTGTTGTCGAGAAATGGTCCCCGGCGGACGCCGTACCAATCCACGAGAAATGCGGAGATACCGGCTCTGCGCGCCGATTCAATCTGACCGCGAAGCACCGCGGGATCCTGGCTGGAATAGCCCACGTCGATATGTTTGAGGTCGCCGAACCACGGCTCGTACAAGGCGAGTATCTGCGGAGAGGCATGGGTTTCCGGCGCGGTGGCCTCGGCCGCGAGGACATGGATCGTGTCTTTCCTGCAGCTGGCGGCGATCATCAGGATCATGAGCAGCATGACGATCTTTTTTGGCCGGGAGAACGGACGTGATTGTGTTTTTGGCGTTTGCATCGGGTATAAGGTTGGATGCTTTTGAGCGCGGAATGGAGAACTCGGGTGCGAGAAAATGAAGCTGCGGGACGGGAATAGATCGCATTCCCGCGAAAATACATGAACAACTGTAGAGACGCAGCTTGCTACGTCTGACGGTCGCGATCCTGATTAGCCTGGAAGACGAGAACGTGCCGGCGTTCCATCGACGGTTCGTTCTGATCCTCGCATTGCATTTACGACATCCAGCCTTTACGTAGCAAGCTGCGTCCCTGCGAGGATCGTTCTCAAAATCCCGCGACACCCTGCAATTGCCGAATCAGCCAGCGATCGGCCGCCGGGGTCATCAGCACCACATAATGCAGGGTCACATGCTCCTCATGGATCGCCTTTCCATCGGCGGTCAGCCGCAGGTCGAGTTCGACGGTGTCATGCAGTTCCATTACATCGCCCTCGGGCGCGTAAAAGACCGCTTCCAGCTTGTGGACCTGCCGTCCGTAACGGCACTCGATGCCGAGATTCTTTTGGCTGGCGATCGCCTCCGTCAGGGTGGATTTTGCCGTGCCGGTAAAGTAGCCGTCCAGCAGTTCGGGAGCGTTGGAACTCAGGGCGGTGGCCAGACTGTCCCAGGCGCGGCCGTAGGCTCGCGTTACACTTCGTTTCGTCAGCTCTTCCACTTTGCGCGGAGCTGCGTCGCTGAAGTTCACGCTCATGTTTCCCGGCGGGTCATCGCTCAGGGGACGGGCCGACAAAAGGCCGGTCGTCAGCAGAGCCAAGACGGTGACCAGCATGAACCGGCGGCGCGCAGATTTGTTTTTCGGGACGATGGTATTCATTTTGCATCACTCAGCCGAATGGGATTGCCCATGACCACGCCCGACGCCACGGAGACGGTTCCGCGTGTCGATGTCATGACGGCCCGGGCCACGCCCTGCTTGATCGGCGCGTCCACGCTGCTCTTCTCGTCGTTGTCGGTGCGGGTAAAGGTGACGATGGTTCCGTCGGGAACGGGATTGCCGGAGCAGTCGCGCACCGGATCGGTTTCCAGAACGACTCCGGTTTTTGTCCGAGTCGCTTTGACCCGAAGGTTGCAGGCTTCGGCGGCCACCTGACGCACTACGCGGCGAACGCTGATGGCGCCCGCGGAGGCTGTGAGCTGCGCGCTGCCCGCCGCGCTTCCGGAGTTTGTTCTGAACCACGCCACACCGTTGCGGGTCGTAACGGACTTTGAAGCCTGGCCGTTGCCGGCCGCCGTCAGCGTGAACTCCACCGGCGTCGGCGTCAGGATGAGGTTGTGGCCTTCATCAAAGACAAATGCCACGCCGCTGATGGCATTCTCGGCCCGCACCGGCACGCGCGAAGGGTGAGCGAGAAAACTTAATCCGGACGGACGCGAAGGCGTCACATAAAAAGATGCGCTGCGGCAGCTCTCCGCGCACAGGATGGCCACGTACCGTCCCGCGGTCAACGTATCTTCAGTGGATATGCGCACTTCCTGCCCCTGTTCGACCTGTTGCTTACGGATATGGCCAGGGCCGATCAGGTAAAAAGTCGCTTTTCCCGATCCGGATGTGGAAATTGAAAACTCGGTTTTGGAAATCACGCTTTCGGGCGCGCGCAATTCGCCGCCCTGCGCGAACCCGGCCGGGGCGAGCGCGGTCGCCATGAGCGCCAGGGACAATATCCCTTTTTTCATGCTAGTCCCTGCCAATGCTGTATTGATTGACGACCACATGATAGTTCTTCACCCGGGCGGCGACTTCCAGCGGAATATCGACCGCAAAAGGCTCCGGGGTCTGCGGCTGCAGGGCGCGCTGCACGTATCCGTCGGAGACCCAGATGACTTTTCCGTTGTTGTCATAGAAGGTTGCGATCACGTGCGGCACATTCACCACCCGCCCGCTCTCGTTCAACAGCGTTCCGTGAAGGCTCGCTCTCTGGCCCTCGGTGGTCTGTTTTTCATCCATCACGCCAATGATCGGATCGGCCGATGCCGGCACCAGGCTTACCTGGACATCCATATGGACATCCTTGATCTTTTGAAGCGCGACCGACGGAAAGTCGATACGGTAGGGCGATACCTGCTTCGGCAGCAGGATGTGGGCGATTTTGTCGAAGCTGCTTTCCTCGTCGAGACTCTGGCCGTCCTGGCCCAGCAGCGTCGCGTTGACGTTGACGAACGCCGGAATGGTGTCTTCGTTCACCACCTCTCCCATGACCACCGTTCTGCCCTGATAGTCGACGGCGTTCATGGAAAGAATACGCACTCGGGGAGCGTCGATGTTCTGTCCGCCCCAGTCGTCTTTGGCGCCGGTCGGCGTGACCAGGTCCCAGCGAAGATAGTTGACGGGAATAACCTGGGCGGGAGTGCCGGCGAACTGCGTCGGCGGCCACTCGACCTTCCAGGTATCTCCGGATTTCGTTACCTGCAGATCGCGGGTTTCGTCGATGGGGCCCACCGGGGTTGACCAGTGAATCGTGGTGCGAATTTTGGCGTCAGTGGCGGTCTCATGCAGAGGCGCCATCTCCCAGCTTTCCAGAGAAGAGAGCGAGCGCAGACTGCCGTCGCCGCCGGCGACGGCCCTTGCCAGCTGGGCCGGATCGACTGCGCTGGTATCGGCAAGCTGCAGTGAGCCGGCATTCCAGTCGCGGTGCTGTAATTCCGTCAGAAGGTTTGAGATCGCAAGTTCCGGCGTGCTGGAAGCTGTCTTCAGAATGGACGTTGCGCCCGAGGCGACACCCACCGTTTTCCCGGCATTTGCGGGCTGGGTCAGGCCGAGGAAGATAAGAACGAATGTTGCCGCGAGAATCAGAATGGGTCCGATAATTTTCATCAATACACCTTAGGCGATAGACCGTTCCGGCACGTAAGCCGGAGTGCCGGTTGTCTGGATTCTCTGGCGGGGAGCGAGCCACAGCAATTCCAGCAGGATGACGAGCGCGCTGCTGCCTATGGGCACCGTGCCCCAGAGAAGGCCTTCGAGCGCCGTCGGCGCCGCATCCGATTCGACTCTCCGCGCGGGCGGAACATCGTCCTTCGACCATGCGGTGATGTCTCCGCTGTTGTAGGTCTCGATTTTTCGCCATCCGGAGAAGGTCAGCAGGGGCTCGTAATAGGGGTCGTGCACGAAGATGTATTTCAATCCATAGCGGTTGGCATGCTTGAGCATGTCGCGCAGCGAGTCCATGCCGGCGGTTCCGTAAAACTTGGCGTTGGTGAGCTGGGCCGAGCCATGGCGCGTCATTTCCGGGAGAAGACGGGCGGAGTTGTAGTCTCCATCCACGCTGCCCGCGTTGGCGTAGGTCGATACCCTGGCGAGCGCGCTGCCAAAGCCCAGGGTCATATACCGATAGTTGTCATGGCCATCGCGGTTCAGAAAAGAGATCACTGGTTTGACATCCAGAACGGAGGCGGGCCGATAGGGATTGTTGGTGGTCCAGGCCAGCGCCGCGCCCAGAGTAACGGTCGAGGCGACCGCGAGTCCGGCCAGCGCTTTGCCGCCGTAGCGGTCCAGCAGTTTGGTGAACAGCAGGCCGGCGATCGGCATGGCGAGAATCGTGGCCCAGAATGTGAAGCGTTCAAAGGTCAGAACTTCAAAGGCGCGCCCCAGCAGCCACTGCGGCAGAGGCGTGGTGCCGCCCAGGCCGAAGATGAAAGCCAGCCAGAAACCCAGCACCAGCGGACGCAGCCGCCGCGTCGCCATGCCGCGCATGATGATGAACGGCAGCGCGAGAATCAGCGCTCCATAGGGAATCACGAAATAGTTGATGCCCGTGATGAAGTTAAGCAGCAGGTTGTTGCGGCTGTCGTGAGGAATCGGAATCTGGTGGACCGGATGCTTAAGCAGCGCGATCCAGTAGGGAAGCAGGACCAGGCCAACCCCGGCCAGCCCCAGAATTGCGAATAGGGCCGCGCGAAACGCCACGGCGACCGTATTCTTTTTGGTCTCGTCGTTGTGGGCGTCGAACAGCGCAAGCGCCAGGACCGGCAGCGCAAAAAAGAAGAGACCGAAAATCAGCGAGACGTGGTGCGCCGCCGCCGCGGCCAGACTCATGGCCAGTCCTTTGAAGAGGCCTCGCCACTGGCAGAAACGCGACCAGTCATAGAAATAGGGCAGGGCGTTCAGATAGAGCGCGGTCGCGGCTACCGTCGCAAGCTGGCCGGCCTGATAGACCATAAAGGCCACCGCGCCGAGAAAAATGCTCGCAATCGCAGCATAGGCAGCCGAACGATCGTCCACCCACAGCTTTCCAAAGCGGAAAACACCCACCGGGAGCAATACCAGGGCGGCGAGCTGGACCAGTCCATAGGCGATATTGAGGCCCGTCACAGTCGAAAGCAATGCGATCCACTGGTGGGTCAGCGGCGGATATGTGGTCTGCGAGAAGCCCGCAAACCATTTCTCATTCCACGGAGAGAACCAGTGATGGGCATAGTGAGACGCGAAGAAGATATGAAAATTCGCGTCAAACGACCCGGCCGGAAGCTGCATGAGAAGCAGCGGTCCGTGCACCATCAGGGCCACGAGCAGGATCATGGGCGTCGAAATCGGGCGGCTGGAAAAGCGGGTTGTAGCGTTCGTCAGGGTGCTTAGCATTTGTGGGCCACATATACGAGTGTGAGTGCCCCCAATTGGTTTACCCTCGGCGCCCTGTTTTTTGGCCGATTCCCGGGTTTTTACATCGCCCTGGAAGCAGCCAAAGTCGGGGTAGGGTCATCCTATATGACGCTTATAACGGTGTTGCTCGAAGCATTCAAAATATTGGTGGGGGAAGGTGTCTTTTTGGCTCAGTTGCTTCAAGTTCAAGTTGTTGATTGCGCGGTTCTTCCCCGGCGAACGTCATTCTCGCCGGCGGTCCTGGCTCTGTGTTCGCTCCAGGACATCATTACTATGGTGATTGAGTGAGGTCCCGTCGCTGGTTTGCCGGCTTGGGTGTCTTGCTGCTGGCCGGTCTTCTCCCTGGCCATGGGCAGACTTTTGACGTCAATGGCGGCCAGAAGTCCCCCTCGCCGGGTCTGGGGTGGGGTTCAAACATCGAAGTGACCCGGGAGGCCCGGGCCGCGCAAACCGATCTGGCCAAAGGCGACTATGTCGCCGCCACCAGCCACGCTCAGCAGGCGGTGAAACTGGCGCCGCAAAATGCGGACCTCTGGTTCCTGCTGGGGTATGCCTCGCGTCTGGCCGGGCAATATGCACTCTCCATCGATGCCTTTAAGCACGGCCTGCAACTGAAACCCGGCTCGATTTCCGGCCTCAGCGGACTGGCTCAGACCTACGCGAAGGCCGGGCGCACGGAAGAAGCGCGGCAGTTGATGATGAAGGTCATTGCCGCCGCTCCGAAAGACGTGAACGCCCTTAATCTGGCGGGCGAACTCACGGTGAACACCGACCCGGCCAAAGCGGCGGAAATTCTGCGCCGGAGCGAAAGTATGCGTCCCGCGGCGCGCACTGAGCTTCTGCTGGCCCGCGCTTATCAGCGCACGGGCAAGCCGGCGGAAGCGAAACGATTGCTGGCCCAGGCGCGGAACCGGGCCCCGCGCGATCCTGAAGTCGCCCGCGCGATCGCGGGGGTGTATCGCGAAAACCAGCAATACGATCAGGCTATTTCAATCCTGAGGGGTCTGCCCTCCAAAACGGCGGATATTCTGGCTGAACTGGGCTATACCTATGAGCTTGCCGGCCAGAGGCAGAAAGCCGTTGACACCTATTTAGAGGCGGTCAAAATTTCAAAGGGAAATTTAGAGCTGCAACTCAGCGTCGCCCAGGCCCTTATCAATGTGGACCAGATCAAGGCGGCGCTCGTATTTCTGGAGAAAGTCCGGGAGCAGAAGCCGGACCATTACCGGCTGCATGCGATTCTCGCTCATGTTGAGAGACAGGCCAACAACATTCCGAACGCCATCGGCGAATATCGGCTGGCGCTGAAAAATCTTCCGCCCGCCGCCCCTGAAGGCCCGCTTTATCCGGTACAGCTTCGCTTCGACCTTTATCAGGCGTATGACTATAACGGCGACCGCGCACACGCCAAAGAGCAGCTCGATGCGGCGGCCGGCGAACTTCGTACGAAGGAAAACGAAGGCGCGCCCCGCTCGGAGTTCCTGAGACTGCGCGGCGTGATCGAGGCGGCTTCGGGGGACCTGACCGCCGCCGAAAAAGACCTGAAAGAAGCCCTGGCCCTGGTTCCCAACAGCGCTCCCATGATGATGAATTACGGTTCCGTGCTATGGAAGCTAAAGCGGACAGATGAGGCGGAGGAGCTGTTCCAGAGGGCGCTGAAGGCGAACGCCAACAATCCCGATGCCCTGACATCCCTGGGATACCTGGCCCGGGAAAGCGGGAATAATAAGGATGCCGAAAAGTACTTTACCCAGGTGGTAAAGCTGAACCCCAAGGGTTTTGGCGCTTATCTGGCTCTGGGAGACCTGTACGCGTCCCAGCAGATGTTTCCGTCGGCCCAGCAGAACTATGAAACCGCTTTCCAGCATCAGCCGGATAATCCGCTGGTTCTCGCCGGGGGCGCCAATGCCGCGCTGGAGGCACACAATCTGGACCTGGCAAAGCACTGGCTGGACCGGGCCAAAGGGGAGACCAACGACAATCCCCGGGTCATGCGCGAGCGTCAGCGTTACCTGACTCTGACCGGCTCTTACCAGGAGGCGGCTGTACTCGGGAAAAAAGTCCTGGCACAGATGCCCGACGATGCGGAGGCCCCGATCTATCTGGCGTATGACCTTTATCATTTGGGGCAGTACGACGAGGCGATGACCCTCTCCACGACCTATGAGCCGAAGCTCAAAAACAACAAGGATTTCGCGCTCATCGAAGGCTACGTTCACACGCATTCCGGGCAGTTGCAGGAGGCCCTGGCCGATTTCAATCGCGCGCTGGAACGCGACCCGAAGATGGCCACAGGCTATGTCAGCCGGGGCTATGTCTACAACGATCTGAAGTCCCCGGAGAAGTCGGTGAAGGACTTCGAGCAGGCCCTTGCCCTTCAGCCCGACTACGGCGAAGCTCACCTGGGTCTGGCGTACGCCTATCTTCAAGAGCACCGGGCTCAGCCCGCCATGGACCAGCTGGACATAGCCGAGAAAATCCTGGGTAAGACCCGGGTTTCAACGCTGGGACGCGCCGAAGGGTTCCGTCAGGAGCACAGATTGAATGAGGCGGTGGCGGAGTATACCGCGGCGTTAAAAGAAGACCCGAAAGATCTGGTGACCCAGCTTGCGCT
>WNFI01175016.1_pt1 | contig 18402 bp, 13 predicted proteins | sample 5400471 | NCBI WGS metagenome assembly WNFI01 (sample SAMN13153348, study PRJNA577476) | soil metagenome | isolation source: 100 cm saprolite on Douglas fir-dominated hillslope | place: USA:California | collected 2013-09-17 | reverse complement strand
TCCGACCTCGGTGCTGATCACCATCCTAGCCACCCAGAAGAAGAGGATGTCGTAGCCGGTGATCAGCACCGAGGTCGGATAGAAGGTTTCCAGATCGACCGTCCGCTCCGGCCAGCCGAGGGTCGAGAACGGCCACAACCCCGACGAGAACCAGGTGTCGAGCACGTCGGGGTCCTGCGTCAACCGGTCGGTGCCGGCCGCCGCCGCCGCCTCCTCGACGCTGCGCGCCACGAAGCAGCGCCCGTCCTCGGTGTACCAGGCGGGGATCTGGTGTCCCCACCAGAGCTGGCGCGAGATGCACCACGGCTTGATGGTCTCGAGCCAGTGCTCCCAGGTCTTCTCCCAGCTCTCGGGCAGCAGCCGCAGGCGGCCGTCGCGCTGCGCGGCGAGGGCCTGCGCCGCCATCTCCCGCACGTCGCAGAGCCACTGCGTCGAGACCAGCGGCTCGATCGGCTCGCCGCTGCGCTGCGAGGGGCCGACGTTGTGGACGTGGTCCTCCACCTTCACCAACAGACCCTCCCGCCGCAGGCGCTCGACCACCGCGGCCCGCGCCGCGAAGCGGTCGAGGCCGGCGAAGTCGGGGCCCGCTGCGGCCGTCATCCGCCCCTGCTTGTCGATGACCGTGACGCCGGGCAGACCATGGCGGCGGGCCATCTCGAAATCGTTGGGGTCGTGGAAGGGCGTCAGCTTCACCAGCCCGGTGCCGAAATCGCGCTCGACCGCGGCGTCGGCGACGAACGGCAGGCGGCGCCCCACCAGCGGCAGGATCGCCGCCTTGCCGAGCAGATGGCGATAGCGCTCGTCGTCCGGATGGAAGGCGATGGCGGTGTCGCCGAGCATGGTCTCGGGGCGGGTGGTGGCGACGACCACCCGGGCGTCGGGGTCGCCCTGGGCGGCGCCCTCCAGCGGATAGGCGATCTGGTAGAGCTTGCCGGCGATCGTCTTCATCTCGACCTCGAGGTCGGAGATGGCGGTGCCGAGGGTGGGCGACCAGTTCACGAGGTAGTCGCCGCGGTGGATCAGCCCCTCCTGGTGCAGGCGCACGAAAGCTTCGCGCACCGCCGCCGACATGCCGTCGTCCAGGGTGAAGCGCTCGCGGCTCCAGTCGCAGCTCGCGCCCAGCAGATCGAGCTGCTCGCGGATGTTGCCTTGATACTGGCGCTTCCACGCCCAGGCCCGCTCGAGGAAGCGCTCGCGCCCCACCGTCCGGCGGTCGGTGCCCTCGGCGACCAGCTGGCGCTCCACCATCAGCTGCGTCGAGATGCCGGCGTGATCGGTCCCCGGCAGGAAGAGGGCGTCGTCGCCGCTCATCCGGCGCCAGCGCGTGAGCAGGTCCTGCAGGGCCGTCTGCAGCGCGTGTCCGACGTGCAGCTTGCCGGTGACGTTGGGCGGCGGGATCATGATGCAGAAGCGCCGCCGCGCCGACGGCGCCTCGGCACGGAAGATGCCGCTCTCGGCCCAGCGGCGGCGCCAGACGGGCTCGTAGGCTCGCGGGTCGAAACGCTTGTCGAGCTCTTCTCTGGCGCTCACCGCGGCGCTCTCCGGCCGGTGCCGGTCCAGCGCTCGATCAGGCTGCCGGCGGCGGCATGGGTGGCTCGGCGCCGCCGAGGGCATGGCAGGCTCGACGCTGCCGAGGGCAGGCAGGTCACTCGATCTGGCTCTCGAGCTCCCTCAGTCGATCCTTGATCACCACCTCGGCGAGATCGGGAATGACTTCCCACGCGATGTCGCGGACGACCTGGTCGCCGATCAGCTCGACGACGCGGCGAGCGATGCGGTCGACGTCCTCCTTGGCGAGCGGCCCACCCGCCAAGGCCGGAGCGGCGGCGGCCGCCTGGCCGTTGCCTTCGGGATGGCCTGCGCCGGCGGCCGCGGCGACGGCATCGAATGGCGCCTGGACGGCGCCGGCGGCGGCCTCGACCGGCTCCTCGGAAGCGACGGCGGCGCCGGCGGCGGGATCGGCTGGAGCCTCGGAGGCGCCGGTGGCAAAGGCGGCGGGAGACGACGACGGAGAGTAGATGGAGGTGGCGCCGGCGGCGAAAGCGAAGGCGGTCTCCGCTGTCGCGGCGGCCGAGGGATGGAAGCCGGCTGCGTCCGCAGGGCCGGCGGCGCGCTCGGCGTCATCGGCCGGCTCGGCCCGCTCGGCGCGGTCGGCGCGGTCGGCGTCACGGGCCGGCTCGGCGCGAACCGCGTCGCTCTCCTCCAGCCGCACGCCGCCAAAGGGGGACACGGGCTCCGCCCGGGTAGACCGCTGGTTTCCCGGCTCCGGCAGAAAGGCGCCGAGCGGCGGCGACGCCACCGGCGGCGCGGTGTCCTCGTCGATCAGGAAGGAGTGGTCGTCGAGCGGCTCTCCCAGTGTGAAGGGCTGATGGTCGGAGGCAGCGGGAGAAGCGCTCGGCGTCGCGGGACCCACTGGAGTCGCGGGCGAGGCGGTCGGCTCGAATCCGGCCTGCGCCTCGTGGCCGCCGGCGTGATCGTCCACGCAAGCCCGCCCCATGCGCGTCGCCCGCCTGCTCGCCGCCGCCAGCGGCGCCGTCGGACACGCCCGGCGCCGGCGTTTCGGGAGCGGCGAGAGCGGCATCGAAGGTCCCCAGCGAAACCGGTGCCGCCGGGGCTGCGGTGACCGGCGATGGCGTGACGGCGGCGGTGTCCTGAGACGGCGCCGCCGCCGCGTGAGCCTCCGGCGACGGCGCCGCCGCCGCGTGCGCCTCCGCAGCCGCCGCCGGGGTCTCGGCGGCCGGCCCGAGAAGCTGGTGGACGCGTTCGAGCAGCTCCTGGGAATCGAAAGGCTTCTTCAGGTACGAGTTCGCCCCGCACTCGCGCGCCTGCGACTCGTCGAACGGCTCGAAGGTCCCCACGAGCAGCAGCACCGGCACCTGCGGCCGCTGCTGCTTCGAGCGCCGGCAGACCTCGTAGCCGCTGGCGCCCGGCATGTGGACGTCGGCGATCACGAAGTCCACCTGCAGCGCGGTCAGCATCGCCAGCGCCTCGTCACCGTTGCCGACCGTCCGCACCTCGTAGTCCTCGTCCATGAAGGTCAGCTCGATGACCTTCTGGATGGTGACGCTGTCGTCGGCCAGCAGGATGCGTCTACTCATGAGCCCCTCCGATCCGAATCTCGCGATACCGTAGCACCCTGGCGCTGAACCGTCAAACCGTTCTCAAATCAGTGGTTTACCTTGCAACGACGCTCGCCGGCGGGCAGCGCGGTCAGGCCGCCGAGAGGCGCTGCCGCAGGTACTGGACGATGTCCTTCGTCGACGAACCGGGCAGGAAGATCGCATCGATGCCGGCGCGCTTCAGCCCTTCCTGGTCCTGCTCCGGGATGATGCCGCCGGCGAACACCAGGATGTCGGCCGCTCCCTGCTCGCGCAGCAGCCGGGTGATCTCGGGCAGCAGACTGTTGTGGGCGCCGGAGAGGATCGACAGACCGACCGCATCGACGTCCTCCTGCACCGCCGCGGCGGCGATCTGCTCAGGGGTCTGGCGCAGTCCCGTGTAGATCACCTCGTAGCCGGCGTCGCGCAGCGCGCGCGCCACTACCTTCGCGCCGCGGTCGTGCCCGTCCAGGCCAGGCTTGGCGATCAGGACGCGAAAGGGTCTGTCACTCATCGGCCCCTTACTCTAGCAGAGCCGCCGTTTGGCCGGCAGCGCGCGGGGCTATTGGATGGCACTGGGGGTGGCACCGGGTCATGGGCGGCCCGGTGCCCGGCGGGTCAGCAGGGAGGCCCGGCCGGCGGCGGCGCCTGGTCGATCAGAAAATAGATCAGGTCGGTCGAGGGCGGCGTGTAGCCGAGCTGGCGCAGCAGCAAGACCACCTGGCCGCGATGGTAGGTGGTGTGATTGACGAGATGCAGCACCGGCTGCCAGAGCGGACGCGTATAGGTGATGCCCTCGGTGCTGGCCCAGGTGATGTCGGCGCTCACCTGGTCGGCGGTGAGCGACGCCAGGAAGAAGCCGAGCTCGGCCGAGGTCTCCGCCCAGCCCGCGGCGAGGGCCGCGAGGTCGGCGAAGTCCTCGAGACCCGGCACGCGATCCAGCGTCTTGCCCTCGAAGCGCGCCAGCCAGAGGCGCTGCGAGCCCAGGATGTGAGCCAGCGTGCCGAGCAGCGACCCGAAGCTGGCGCCGGTGTCGCGATCGAGATCCTCCGGGCGCACCGCCTCGACGGCCATCAGGCACATCCGGTCGGCCCAAAGCGTGTAGAGGAGCAGCTGGCGCACCGTTCCGACGAGCATCAGGCACTCCTCACGGTCAGGGTCGGGTCAGCTGGCTCAAAAGACCGCCGGCTCCTCGTAGGTGCCGAAGACGTCGCGCAGCGCATCGCTGATCTCTCCCACCGTGCAATAGGCCCGCACGCAATCGAGGATCAGCGGCATCGTGTTCTCGCTGCCGGCGGCGCCGCGCTCGAGCGCCGCCAGGGTGCGCGCCACGGCGCCGGCATCCCGCCGGCCCTTGACCTCGTCGAGGCTGGCGATCTGCACGCCGGCGAGGTCGTCGGCGATGTAGAGGATGTCGATCGGCGGCTCGTTCTCGACCTGGAAGGCGTTGAGGCCGACGACCAGTTTCTCGCGCTCCTCCACCGCCCGCTGGTAGGCGAACGCCGCGTCCATGATGTCGCGCTGCGGGAACCCGGCCTCGATCGCCTCGACCATGCCGCCCAGCTCGTCGATGCGGCGGAAGTAGTCGTAGGTGCCGTCCACCATGCGCCGCGTCATCTCCTCGACGAAGTGGCTGCCGCCCAGGGGATCGATGGTGTTGATGACGCCCGACTCGTGGGCCAGGATCTGCTGGGTGCGCAGAGCGGTGCGGGCGTTCGCCTCGGTCGGCAGGGCCAGCGTCTCGTCGAGGGCGTTGGTGTGCAGCGACTGGGTGCCGCCCAGCACGGCGGCGAGCGCCTGGACGGTGGTGCGCACGACGTTGTTGATCGGCTGCTGGGCGGTGAGCGAGCAACCCGCCGTCTGGGTGTGGAAGCGCAGCATCCAGGAACGCTCCTGGCGCGCGCCGTAGCGGCCGCGCATCACCTCCGCCCAGATCCGGCGCGCCGCCCGGAACTTCGCGATCTCCTCGAAGAAATCGTTGTGGCTGTTGAAGAAGAACGACAGCCGCGGCGCGAACTCGTCGACCGGCAGCCCGGCGTCGATGCCGTACTTGACGTATTCCATGCCGTCGCGCAGGGTGAAGGCGAGCTCCTGCAAGGCGGTCGAGCCCGCTTCGCGGATGTGGTAGCCGGAGATCGAGATGGTGTTCCAGCGCGGCACCCGGCGGGCGGCGAAGGCGAACTGGTCGGTGATCAGGCGCATCGACTGCCGCGGCGGATAGATGTACTCCTTCTGCGCGATGTACTCCTTGAGGATGTCGTTCTGCAGCGTGCCCGAGACCTGGCGGGCGATGTCCACTCCCTGCTGCTCGGCGACCGCCAGGTACATGGCGAACAGGATCGGCGCGGTCGAGTTGATGGTCATCGAGGTGGTGACCTCGCCGAGCGGGATGCCGTCGAAGAGCGTCTCCATGTCGGCCAGGGTGTCCACCGCCACACCGCACTTGCCCACCTCGCCGGTCGCCAGCTTGTGGTCCGAGTCGTAGCCGTAGAGCGTCGGCAGGTGGAAGGCCACCGAGAGTCCCGTCTGGCCCTGCGACAGCAGGTACTTGAAGCGCCGGTTCGTGTCGGCGGCGGTGCCGAAGCCGGCGAACTGCCGCATCGTCCAGAGCTTGCCCCGGTAGCCGGTGGGATGGATGCCGCGGGTATAGGGGAACTCGCCCGGCACGCCCAGATCGCGCAGCGGATCGAGGTCGGCGACCTGCTCGGGGGTGACGAGGTCCGGCACCTCCATGCCCGAGACCGTGCTGAAGTCGCTCCTCCAGAACGGGGTCTTCGCCACCGCCCGCTCGCGTGCCGCCTCCCAGCGCTGGCGAGCCTCGCCCATGCTCTCGAGCGCCTCGGGCCGGTACACCGGGCTGGCGGCGAGCGCCGTAGCGGCAGACGCGAGACCCGGTTCATCCTGCTTCACCGTCATGCCAGGCTCCTTTATACCTGCCGAAGGCCAGCTGGCCGCCGATCGCCGAAGGTCGCCGGCGTCCGCCGCGGCCGGCGAGCCATGCCTCCGAACCAACCCACCCGCTCGGAAGTATAGACGAGCCCCGCGGCCGGCCACTCACTCCGGCCACCGCATTCCTGCAATCTTTTTCCGTCTGGTGTATATAGGAAGGGCCGGAAGGGGGCTTCCAGGCATGGGGGAACGGGGACGCCGGAGAATCAAGGGGTTGTTCTGTGAGGCGCTTCGCGAGGCAGGAGTCTTGACCGTGACGCTCTCGGCTCTTGACGCAGGGTTCAGCGCCATGCCGTATCCAAAGCTCTTCCTCGCAGGGTGGGCTCTGGCTGGGATTCTCTTCTTTATCTCTGGAGTCTTCCTGGACCCGGAGGCACGCGGATGAACTTTCTGGCGATCATGACTCCCCTCGCCATGTTTGCTATCGCGGCTTATCTTGGCGGCTGGGTCTATCCCGCTTGGCTCGAGCGCCGCGAGAGCCGAGCGGCTGCCGAGCGGCAGGCCTCCGACCCACCGGGCGCGCCGAGCGCCCAGGATCGAGAGCCAGCCGAGAAGGACCATCTCGTCGCCGGCGGTCGATGAGCAGCCGCCGGCCTCGCCGCCGATCCGCATCACCTCGACAGAACCGATGGAGCAGCGCCCCTGGGCGGGAAAGCGCGGCCTCACGCCCGGTCCTCCAGGCGTTTCGAACGCGGAGTACCGCTCCGGGGCGTTTTCCGGGTAGGATATCCGCCCGCATGGCCGCGGATGGTCCGTGGCCGGGCACCAACCTCGTCTCTTCGCGCCGGACCCGTGGCGGGCGCTGACGCTGCAGCGACTCTCTCGAGGAAGCCAACCCGATGCTCGACACCACCTTCCCTCGCTCCTCCCACATTCAATCCCTGTCCCTGGTCTTCCTGCTTGGCGGCCTGCTGGGCTGCTCGCATGGCTCCCAGGGCGAGCAGCAGGCGGCGGGCGCCAAGTCCCCCGCGCCCGCGGCTCCGGCAGCCGCCAGCGCCTCGGCGCCGGCCGCCAGCGTCGCCGCCGCCCCCGCCAGCGCCGCCGCCCCGACTCCGCCGGCCGCCGCGGGCGCCGCCGGCGGCACCGCTCCCCAGGCCGCCCCGGGCGCCGGCAGGCCGGCGGGCGCGCCGGCGCAGGCCGCGCCGCCCCAGCCGCTGCCGCCGGACAAGATCCCGGCCGTGGTCGCCAAGGTCAACGGCTCGCCGATCAACAAGGGCGAGCTCCTGAAGACGGCGGAGCAGGTCCACAGCCAGATGATGCCGAACGCTCCCGAGACCGCCGAGTTCTATCGCCGGGTGCTCGACAACCTCGTGGCCCGCGAGCTGCTGCTGCAGGAAGTCCAGGAGGAGCTCAAGAAAGAGGGGATGACCGAGGCCGAGCTGGCGCAGAAGGCGCGCGACGCGTTCCTGATGCAGAAGCTGGTCGAGAGCAAGGTGATCAACGGCGTCACGGTCAGCGACGCGGACATCAAGGCGTTCTACGACAAGAACCAGGAGCAGATGAAGCGCCCCGAGCGCGTCCACCTGCGCCACGTCCTGATCAAGGTCGCCAAGGGCGCCAGCGCCGAGGACAAGCAGAAGGCGAAGGCCAAGGCCGACGACGTGCTGGCCAAGGCCAAGGCGGGCGCCGACTTCGCCAAGCTGGCCACCGAGAGCTCCGACGATCCGGGCTCGAAGGCGCGCGGCGGCGACCTGTCATGGGTGTCGCGCGGCCAGACGGTGCCGCCGTTCGAAGCCGCGGCGTTCGCGCTCAAGAAGCCGAACGACCTCTCGCCGGTGGTCGAGACCGACTTCGGCTACCACGTCATCCAGCTGCTCGCGCACGAGGACGCCGGCGTCGTGCCGCTGGCCGAGGTCAAGGACAAGATCGCCGAGTTCCTGAAGCAGAAGCAGCAGCAGGAGAAGGTCCAGGACCACATCAAGGCGCTGCGGGCCAAGGGCAAGGTGGAGGTATTCATCTAGCCGGCCGCCGCCTGGCCGGGCTGGCGCTGCTGTTCGCTCTTTCCTGCCGCGGCGTCGCCCCCGCCGGTGGAGCACCGGCGCCGGGCGGCGCCGCCATGGCACCCGACCCGGCGGCGGTCGCCGAGCGGGTGCGCGTCTTCCTCATCGCGCCGCAGGACGGCGGCCGCGGCGGCCGCAAGGTGGCTTGCGGCGACAGCGCGGTGCCGGTCGAGGTGAAGCTGCCGCAGGCGGCGCCGGCCTTCGCGGGCGCCCTGCGCGCCTTGCTGGCGATGAGCGATCGCTATGACCGCGGCTCCGGCCTGCTCGATCCTCTCTACGCCTCGCGTCTCGAGCTGGCCGGTTTCGAGCGCCGCGGCGCTCTCGCCAAGGTGCGCCTGACCGGCTACGTCGAGCGCGGCGACGCCTGCGACAACTCCCGCATGCTCGCCCAGCTCACCGAGACGGCGCTGCAGTTCCGCGGCATCTCCGAGGTGGAGTTCGAGGTCGACGGCCAACCGCTGCACAGCCTGCTGGCCGGCAGCGCCGGCCCCGCGGCCGCGCCGCCGCCTCCCGGTTAGGTGTCAGCGCGGAGCCGCGGCGGCGGGCGCGTGATCGAGTTTCCGAACAGCCGCTGGGCCGGCGCCGGCACGGCCGGCGAACCAGGCGGCGGTGCGGGCGAGGCCGTCGGCGAGCGGCAGCGGCTCGGGCAGGCCGAGCTCGCGCCGGACGAGGTTGGCGTCGACGACCGAGCGCTGCTGCTCGCCCGGCTTGGCGGGACCGTGCACCGGCGCCAGCGAGCTGCCGGCGGCCTGCGCCAGGAGGCGATACAGATCGATCACCGAGGTCTCGATGCCGGTGCCGACGTTGTAGACGTGGAAGCCCGGCCGTCCGGCGGCGGCGAGGTTGGCCCGTACGACGTCCGCGACGTGGACGTAGTCGCGGGTCTGCTCCCCGGAGCCGTTGATCGTCGGCGCCCGGCCCGCCAGCAGGCTGGCGAGGAAGATCGCCACCACGCCGGCCTCGCCGCCCGCGCTCTGGCGCTCGCCGTAGACGTTGGCGTAGCGCAGGCAGGTCACCGCCATGCCGTACGCGACATGGTAGAAGTAGAGGTAGCGCTCGAGGGCGAGCTTGCTCACGCCGTAGGGAGAGACCGGCCGGGCCGGGTGGTCTTCACCGGCCGGGAAGACGTCCTGCTCGCCGTAGATGGCGCCGCCCGTCGAGGCGAAGATCACCTGGCGGACGCCGCCGCGGCGGGCCGCCTCGACGAGGTTGAGGCCGCCGAGCACGTTGACGTCCGCATCGAAGACCGGGTCGGCGACGGAGCGCCTGACGTCCATCTGCGCGGCGTGGTGCACGAGCAGGTCGATGCCGCCGCGTGCCAGGCGCTCGGCCGCTGCCGGCGAGCGGATGTCCAGCACCGCCAGCTCCGCGCCGCCGTGCACGTTCTCCCGCCGGCCGGCCGAGAGGTCGTCGATCACCAGCACCCGCCGGCCACTCGCCAGAGGGCCGGCGGGCGTGAGGCGCGAGGCTTGAAACGGTGGCCGCGGCGCCCGCCGCTGCCGCTGGCCGGCGACGCGCGGCGCGTGCCGCCCGATGGGCCACCGGGGCCGGTCGACGTCATCGTCCCGGTGTACGGCGCGCCGGAGGAGCTGGGCCGCTGCCTGCGGTCGTTGACCGCCCACACCGACCTGGCGCGCCACCGGTTGGTCCTGGTGCTCGACGGCCCCCAGCCGCCGGCGGTCGGCGCGGCGCTCCGCGAGACCCTCGGCCCGGCGGCGGGTGAAGCGGCCGGCGCGGCGCTGGTGATCCGGCAAGCCGAGCGCCGAGGCTTCGTCGAGAGCGTCAACCGCGGCATGGCCGAGTCGGCGCACGACGTGGTGCTGCTCAACAGCGATACGCAGGTGACCGCGGGCTGGCTGGACAAGCTGCAGCGCGCCGCCTACTCGGCGCCGGAGATCGCCACCGCGACGCCCTTCTCGAACAGCGCCACCATCTGCTCGCTGCCGCGTTTCCTCGAAGCCAACGCGCTGCCGGCGGGCTGGGACGTCGAGGCTTTCGCAAGGCTCGTCGAAGCGCGGGCGCTCTCCGCCTACCCGCGCCTGCCCACCGGCGTCGGCGTCTGCCTCTATCTCAAGCGCAAGGCGCTGGCGCAGCTGGGACCGTTCGACAGCCGCACCTTCGGGCTGGGCTACGGCGAGGAGAGCGAGTTCTGCATGCGGGCGCTGAAGGCCGGCTACGCTCACGTGCTCGACGACGCCACCTTCGTCTTCCACGAGGGGCACCGCAGCTTCGGCGCCTCGCGCCGCGGCCGCGTCGCCGCCGCCCACCGGCTGCTGGCGCGGCGGCACCCCGAGTACCTCGCGACCGTCGCCCGCTTCTTGCGGGACGATCCGCTGCGGCCGCTGCGCGACCGGGTGATCTCGGCGCTCGCGCCCCGGCGGCGCGCGGCGTCCCCCCCCACCGGCGGGCCCGAGCGAGTGCTGCACGTCGTCCACGGCTGGCCGCCCTGGAACTACGCCGGGACCGAGATGGTCGCCGCGTGGCTGGCGCGCCGCCAGGCCGAGCACCGCGAGGTGACCGCGTTCAGCCGCATCGCCGATCCGGCGCGCGGCCTCGGCGACGCCGTGGAGCTGCTCGACGGCGGCGTCCGGGTCCGCCTGCTGGTGCGCAACTTCGACGAGCGCGATCCGCGCTCCCGCAACGCCCTGGCCAGCCGCCCGGTGGAGCGCGACTTCGCGCGCCTGCTGGCCGAGGCGCGGCCGCAGATCGTCCATGTCCACCACCTGGCCGGGCATGCGGCGAGCCTGGCGGCGGTGGCGAAACGCCGCGGCATCCCGCTGGTCTACCAACTCAACGACTGGTGGACGCCCTGCGCACGCGCCAACCTGCTCGACCGCGAGCGGCGCCTGTGCAGCGGACCGGCGCCGGGCAAGTGCGCCGCCTGCCTGCCGCTGACCGGGCTGCCGCCGGCGCCCCTGCTCAACCGTCTGCTCTACCGCTACCGCGCCGCCGCCACCGGCAGGGCGCTGCGCGCCGCCGCCGCGTACGTGACGGGCTCGCGCTGCCTTCGCGACAGCTACCTGGAGCTCGGCCTGCTGGCGCCCGGGGACATGGTGCACGTGGTGCCGTACGGCGTCGAGCTGACGGCGCCGGCGCCGCGAGCGGAGCGCCGGCCGGGAGCGCCGCTGCGCTTCGGAGTGATCGGCTCGATCCTGCCCCACAAGGGCATCCATGTCGCGGTCGCCGCCTTTGCCGGCATCGACCCGCGGCAGGCGCGGCTGACCGTCTGGGGAGATGCGGAGGTGGCGCCCGAGTATGCGCGGGAGCTGGCGGGGCTGGGCGCGGTGGTGACCGCGGACGGCGGCGGCGGATCAGGGGCGGACGGCGGCGCCGGCGGGTCAGGAGTGAACGGCGGCGGGGACATCGACCGCGGCGCCCGTGGGGCCGCCGGCGGCGGCGAGTCCGGGCCGGGCCGGGGCGCCGTGACGCTCGCGGGCCGCTTCGAGGAGGCGCGCAAGGCCGAGATCTTCGCCGGCCTGGACGTGCTCATCGTGCCCTCCCTCGGCCTCGAGTCCTACGGCCTGGTGGCCTACGAAGCGATCCATCACGGCGTGCCGGTCCTGGCCAGCCGGCGCGGCGCGCTGGTCGAGATCTTCGCAGGCGGCGTGGCGGGCGGCGGCGCGGCGGCGGCAGGCGCGGTGGTCGAGGCCGGGAGCACCGCGGCGCCGGGCGCGGTGGTCGAGGCCGGGAGCGACGCGGCGCCGGGCGACCCGGCGGCGGGCGCGGCAATCGAAGCCGGGAGCCATGCGGCGGCCGGGGACGGCGACGGCGCGGGCGCCCTGTTCGCCGCGGGCGACGCGGCGGCGTTGCGACGCTGGGTGGACCGCCTCGTCGCCGAGCCTGGCCTGCTGGCGGCATGGATCCGCCGGCTGCCGGCGGTCAAGGGCGCCGGCGAGTACGCCGAGGAGATCGAGGAGATCTATCGCCGCGTGCTCGCGGACGCGGCGGCCGGCAGGCGCGAGGCGGGCAGGTGAGCGGGCGGCGGCGGCGCGGTGGTGTCCGGCCGGCCGGCGGCGGCGAACCATCAGGCGACGCCCGCGGTTCGGACGCCCAGGGCGGCGCCGGCCGCGCCGCGGCACGGTGGCGGCTGCTCTGGCGGCTGGTGCTGGGCGAGGGGCCGCAGGCCGTCGCGAACCGCCTCCGGGATCGCCTGGCCGAGGCGCGGCGGCGGCGCGCGTTCCAGCCGGCAGCGGCGTGGCCTCCGGGCGTCGCCTGCACGGTGCTCAACCTGGCCTCCGCGGCGCCGTCGCCCCGCCTGGGCGGAGTGCAGGGCCAGCTCGGCCGGCGCCTCGCTGCCGAGGCCGAGCTGCGAACGGTGGCGCTGCTTTACCCCGAGGCGGCTCCGGGGGCGGGAGGCGGCTTCCGGCTCGAAGTGCAGCGGGGCCGGGAGCGCTGGGCGCTGCGCCTGCCGCCGGCATCGGCGCCGTCAGAGGAGGAGGCAGCAGGCGAGGAGGCGGGAGGCGAGGAGGCGGCAGGCGGCGACCCGGGCACCGCCATGGCGCCCGCGGAACGCGGCGGCGAGCCCCGGCCCTACACCCGCATGTCCGATCCGGATCTGGAGCGGGCGGTCGCCTGGGCGGCGAGCCTGTGTGGCGCAACCGCGCTCGTCATCGACAGCCTGGCGGGGATGCCGCTGACGTCGCTGCTCCGCCTGCAAGCGGGCGGGCTGAGGCTGATCCTGGCGGCGCACGACTTCGCCCTGTTCTGCCCGCGCCCGCACCTGCTCGAGAGGCTGCCGCCGCCGGCGCCACCCCGCTTCTGCCACTATGTTCGCCGGCGCCGGCGCGCCCGCCGCGCGGATCATCGCGCCGGCGGGGTCCGGGCCCGGGTCCGGGTCCTCGGCGTCCACTTCCGCCTGGCCAGCAGCGGCGCCTGCCTCGCCGGCGGCGGTCCTCCCGCCGTCTCCTCAGGCCGCGCGGGCGCCGCGCCACATCGCCTGGGTCGGCGCGGTCCAACCGCACAAGGGCGCCCTGGTCTTCGAAGCCGCCGTGCGGAGCCTGGCGGCGGCGGCCAGGCGTCCGCGGCTCACCGCCTACGGGGGTGGCGATCCGGAGATCCTCCGCCGCTGGCGCCGGCTGCCGGGCCTCCGCGTGCGCGGCTACTACCGGGCAGGGTCCCTGCCGGCGTTGCTGCGCCGCGACGGCGTCGACCTGGCCCTGCTGCTGTCGGTGGTCCCGGAGTCCTATGGGCTGACCTTCGACGAGTGCGCCGCCGCCGGGGTGCCGGTGCTCGCCTTCGACGTCGGCGCCTGGAAGCGCCGCGGCGGTCGTCGCCGCCTGGATGGAGCTCTACCGGGATCTCGGTCTGCACTTGCCCGGCACCGGGGCCGGGTAGGCCGCGCCGAGCGGGCCACCAGACCGCGCCGGCGATGGTCATCACCCTGAGGCGGCTGACGACGCCGCGGCGTGGAGCTCGGTCTTCGGGTAAGATGAGCTCTCAACATTCCGTCATTTCAGACGAAGGATGCCGCTGATGCTCCGCTTCTGCCGCCGCCTGCGCACTGCCGGGCTCGCCCTCGGGCTCGCCTTGACGTCGGCCGGCGCGGCGGCCGCCGAAGGCTTCCCGCCGATCACCGACGAGGAGCGCGCCCTCACCGCCGTCACGGGCCAGCCGAACGCCCCGGCGGTGGTGCTGTTCCGCAAGGGAGAGCTGCGCATGATGGACCTTGCGCAGCAGGACGTCTCGTCGCTGCTGGTGGTGCGCGTGCGGCTCAAGATCCTGACCGCGGCCGGCAAGGACCGCGGCGACGTCAAGATCGCTCACAGCGGCGCGATGCGCCTGCAGGGCTTCGAAGGGCGGACGGTGCTGCCCGACGGGACCGTCGTGCCCGTGCCCAGGGATGCGGCCTTCCGGCGCACCCTGTCGCGGTCGCGTCGTTACTACCTCACCTCGGTCGCCTTCCCGGCCGTGCGCGAGGGTGCCATCCTGGATTACCAGTACACGGTGCGCTGGGACTCGATCTTCTTCCTCGAACCGTGGTTCTTCCAGGACAGCGTGCCGGTGATGCACTCGGAGGTGACCTACGAGATCCCCAAGGGCCTCGAGGTGTCGGTGTGGCGAAGCGATCCGATGCGCGTCGGCATCAAGTCCGAAAGCGGCAAGAGCCTGCTGGGCTCGCGGGTACGGGCGTGGGCCGACCGCCTGCCGCCGGTGCCGGAGGAGAGCCACAGCCTGCCGTTCGCCGACATGGCGGCCCAGGAAATGATGCTCCCCGTCGCCTACGGCAATCGCGACGAATTGGTGCGGTTGTTCGAGAGCTGGCCGGCCGTCTGCAAGCGGTTCGAGGAGGACTACTACCAGGAGGCTCGGCGCAAGGACGGCGACGCGCAGCGCCAGGCACGCGCCATCGCCGCCCGGGTCGCGACGGCACCGGCGCCGCCGCCCGCCGCGCCGGCGGCGGCCGGTCCCAGCCTGCAGCGGCGGCAGGCGACTGCAATCTACGAGTTCGTCCGCGACGAGATCGCCACCGAGGAGGCGAACAGCGTCTGGCTGCCCCGGTACTCGACCGTGGGCGACGTGCTCGCCAAGCGCCGAGGTGAGCCCGCCGAGAAGGCGCTGTTGCTGCAGGCCATGCTCGGGGCGCTGAAGATCGATGCACGGCTGGTGTGGGCCGCCGACCGCGAGTCGGGCTCGATCGACCTGCACGTGCCCAACCCGGCGTGGTTCGATCGCGTGCTGGTGGCGGCCGAGATCGACGGCCGGCGCGTCTTTCTCGACCCCGCCGACCGGTCGCTCTCGTTCGGCCGCCTCGAGCCCGGATACGAGGACAGCAACGCGCTCCTGTTCGACCGCCGGAAACCGGAGGTGATCGCTCTCCCCGAGGCGCCTTTCGCCGACAATGTGCGCCGCGCCCGGCTGGACCTGACGCTCGACGCCAGCGGGCGCGCCACCGGCAGCGGGACGCTCGTCCTGCTCGGCCAGTCCGCCTGGCGCCGCACCCACTGGACGGGTGACGCCGCCAGCCCGGCCGCGGCCTGGGAGCACTGGCTGCGCGGGCAGTTCCCGGGCTTCGAGGTCGGCGGCGTCGCCATCTCCGAGCGGCTCGACGAGCCGCGGGTGGAGGTTTCCTGGACGCTGGCGCAGCATCCCGAGGAGGCGCTCGGCGATCAGGCCACGCTGGTCGTCAGCCGCCCTCTCGGCCCCGAGCGGCAGCCCTTCCCGCAGGGCGCCAAACGCCTCTCGGCGGTGATCTTCGAATTCGCCGAGCGCAACGAGGTCGAGCTCACCCTGCACTGGGCGGCGGGCTGGCAGCCCGAGGTGCTGCCGCGCGCCTGGAATCATCAGAGCGCGGCCGGCGCGGTGGTGACCACCATCGATCTGGACGCGGCGAGCCGCACCCTGGTCTACAAGCGGCGCTTCGACAACGCCCATCGCAAGGCGGCGACCGCCGACCAGTTCACCCAGGTCCAGGCGCTGTTCGACGAAGCGCAGAAGAGCGACGCCCAGGCGCTGGTGCTGTCGCGCCGCTAGAGGATTTGCCGGCAGTGTCGACTGCATCGCGGACGCTCTCGGGGCCGGGAGCCGCGCTCGCCGTGGCGGCCGCGCTGGCACTCGCCGGAGCGGCGCCGGCGGCCGCCGCCACCATCCTGCAGAAGACCGTCGACGTCGAGATCCGGGGCGACGGCAGCCTCCTCGAGCGCACCCACCTCGAGGTGCGCCTCGACGCCGCCACCGACTTCGCCGCCTGGTCTCCCCTCCCCATCGCCTTCGACGACCATGCCACCCTCGGCAGCCTGAGCGCGTGGGTGCGCCGGCCGGACGGCACCACCGAAAAAGTCGGCCGGCAGGGCCTCGACACCGCCGACGTGGCCGGCGAGGAGGTCCTGCACAGCTCCGCGAAGGTGCGGCTGGTGCGCTTTCCGGAGGCGCCGGTCGGCGCCGTGCTCGGGCTCGACTACGAGCGCAGCGAGCGCCCGTATTTCCCGGCGGGCTGGGTGGCGCTGGGCGGCTATGGTGCCGCCATCTCGCGGCTCTCCGTCCACGTGCACGGCGGCGGCGCCGGCTGGCGCTGGGCGATCCTCGGGTCCACCGCCGGTCTGCAGATCGCCGAACCGCCGGGCGAGCTGAGGATCACCGCCGCCTCCCTGCCCCGGCCCGCCGAGATCGAGCATGCCCCGGACGAGATCCGCGACGGCCGCGACCACGGCCGCCGTCCCCGCCACGGCCACCGCGGCGACCATGCCCACCGTCCCCGCCGCAGCCACCGCCGCCGCGGCCACCGCCCCCGCTCTCGACGGACGCCAGGCACCCGGCGGCGAAGCGAGCCTCCGGCGCCGGCAGCTCGAGAGCCTCCTGGCCTTCATGCGGCGAGAGGTGCGCTACGTGGCCGTCGAGGTGGGCATCGGCGGCTATCGCCCGGCGCCGCCGCACGAGACGTTGGCGCGGCGTTGGGGCGACTGCAAGGCCAAGGTGACGCTGCTGCTCGACCTGCTCAAGGAAGCCGGCATCGAGGCCTATCCCGCGCTGATACGGGCGGATCCCGAGGGCCGCATCGATCCGGAGTTCCCGGTCCCCGGCTGGTTCAACCACATGATCGCCGCCGTCCCCGCCGCCGGCCTGGCGGTCACCGCCGACGACCCGGTCGCCGGCGGCTATCTCTTCCTCGATCCGACCCAGACCCGCGGCGGCGCCGGCTGGCTGGATCCGGCCGACCAGGACCAGCTGGCGCTGGTCCTGCGCGCCGACCGGAGCGCGCTGGTGCGGACGCCGCTGCGGCCACAGCTGGAGGACCAGCGGCTCACGCTCGATCTGGCGGTGCGGCCCGACGGCGGCGCCGCCGGACAGCTGCGGCTCGAGCTGCGCGGCGGCGCCGCGGCGGCACGTGCCGACCGCCTTGCGGCCGAGCGGCCCGAGAGCGCCGACGCCGAGGCCCGCCGGCTGATCGCCGCGTGGCTGCCCGGTGCGGCGGTGTCCGCGCCGCGCTGGCTGCCCAACCGGGACGGCGACGTGCCCGCCGTCAGCCTGACCGCTCGCCTGGAGCTGCCGTCCCTGGTGGCGCTCGGCGAAGCCGCTCCGCCGCCCCCGGCAGGCGGGGGCGGGGGCGGGGGCGCCGGGGACGGATCGCCCGGCAGCGGCTTCCCCGGCGGGGGGTCCCTTCCGGTCCGCTCGCTCGCCCTGGGCGGGCCGCGTGCCGCACCCTTGCCCGGCCTGCTGCGCGACCGCTCGGCGCCGGTCGTTCTGTACCCCCGGGTCGAGGAGATCACCTGGCGGCTTTCCCTCCCGGCGGGCTGGTGCCCGGCGCAGAGCGACGCCTCCGGCGTCGACAACGCCGCGGGAGCCTTCCACCAATCGCTCTCCTGCGCCGGAGGCCTCCTGACGGTCGAGCGCCGTACCGAGCTGCGGCAGCGCTGGGTGAATCCGGACCAGCTCGCGGCGCTCGCCGCGGTCGCCCTCGCCGAGCACCGTGCCGCCGCGCGCCGTCTGCGCCTCGACCGGCTGCATGGATGAACCGGCAAAGGCGAGGTGCGACGCCCGCATCTACAACTTCGCCATCCAGAGGCTCTCTACCCTGAACGACGGCGCGTCGCAGACCAGGTGCTGTGCCGCGCCGTTACCGTGGTAACATAATAATACCATCCGGCGCTGCGCCGGTGCCTCAACGGCTTGTGATGACACGCCGATCTGGTCTATAAAGCACAGTGCACATGCAGACAGTTGCCATCCCTCAGCATCCCGTCCAAACCACCGATCAGACCTTCGCCGCCCTCGGGCTCTCCGAGCCGATTCTGCGCCTCGTCGCGGAGATCGGCTTCGTCCACCCCACTCCCATCCAGGCGGCGGTCATCCCGCCGGCGCTGGCGGGCCGCGACCTGGTGGGCCTCGCCGAGACCGGCTCCGGGAAGACCGCCGCCTTCGCGCTGCCGCTCGCCGACCGGCTGACCCATGGCAAGGGCCTGCGCGGCCTGATCCTCTCGCCGACCCGCGAGATCGCCCTGCAGACCAAGGCCTTCCTCGACCTCTTCGGCCAGGACCATCAGCTGCGCACGGTGTGCCTGATCGGCGGCGTCAAGATGGGGCCGCAGATCCACGGCCTGCACCGCGGTCCCGACATCGTGGTGGCGACCCCGGGCCGCCTCTTCGACCACATGGAGCGCGGCAACGTCCGGCTCGGCGACGTCGAGGCGCTGGTGCTCGACGAGGCCGACCACATGCTCGACCTAGGCTTCCTGCCGCAGGTGCAGCGCATCCTCCAGGAGCTGCCGGACCGGCGCCAGACGCTGATGTTCTCGGCCACCATGCCGCCGATCATCGACCGCCTGGCGCAGCGCTTCATGCACGATCCGGCGATCATCGACATCACGCCGGAAGGCAAGGCGGCGCAGGGCATCAGCCACCGGCTCTACCTGGTCGATCCG
>WNFI01703771.1_pt1 | contig 18403 bp, 20 predicted proteins | sample 5400471 | NCBI WGS metagenome assembly WNFI01 (sample SAMN13153348, study PRJNA577476) | soil metagenome | isolation source: 100 cm saprolite on Douglas fir-dominated hillslope | place: USA:California | collected 2013-09-17 | reverse complement strand
GAGACGTTCGATGATCGGTTTCATACGGCAAAGCTACTTCTGCCCGGAAGCCGGCGCAACCCGAATCTTGCTTGAATTTTGCAACAATTCTTAAACTTGTGTGGTTTTAAACTAACCTGCAGGGAATATCATCATCTTCCGATAAATAATAAATTGCGCATAACCGGTGATAACCATCAGCGATAATTAATTTTGAATTATGCCTCACCAACAAAATCGGGGACATTTTATCACCTTTTTTTACTTTTTGCAGATTTTCCCGGACATGTATATTTTCTTTACTCAATAAGGGCAGCTCGCTGGCCCTCAAAATATCTTTTGCCTTCTTAAAAACCGTTTTAGCTGCTTTCAATTTTTCTACCGTATCATTTTTCTCCGGTTCATTAAAAAGCAGTTCTAAATAGTCGGCAGAGGCCGGAAAATCATGTTTTTGCGGCTCCTTGAACCAAAATTTACCCATATATAAATTATTTATATTAAGTTAGATAAAATTATTGACTACAAGAATATTGTTCTGATTGAAGACCGAATAAAGGAAATGACAACTCTTTTGAAAAGCGATGGCGGCATATTATAAGTCGTAAAAAATTTAATGGCTCGTCTGATGCTTACAGTCCCGGCCGATCTGCGGCAGCCTTGCCGAAGTTGCGGTCAGGGCTGCTGCCCATCGTGATTTTCAGGAGCCCTCCCTGTATGATATCCTTGTGGGTGATATAGCTTTTGCGATAAGGCTTCCCGTTCAGTACTATGGAGCGGATATAGATATTGGACGCGCTATTGTTGACAGTCTCCACGATGAATTGTTTATTCCCCGGCAATTGAATAGCGGCTTTGTTGAAGAGGGGGCTACCCAGGACATAGATGCCGCCGGCCGGTTGCACCGGGTAGAAACCCAACGCGGAGAAAACATACCAGGCGGACATGGCGCCGCAGTCCTCGTTTCCGGCAAGCCCATCCGGCTGGTCGGTATAAAATTCTTTCAGGATCCGGCGGACTTTTTCCGCAGTTTTCCAGGGATAGCCGGCGAAAGAATATAAATAGGAAATATGATGACTGGGCTCATCGCCATGTGCATACATCCCGATCAGTCCTGAAATATCGGGGGAGGCCTGGGCGCCCATATCTCCTGAAACGAGGAAGAGGCTATCCAGTTTTATCGTAAAAGCGCTGTCTCCTCCCAGTTCCCGAATCAGTCCATGGGGGTCCTGCGGCGCCAGCCAGGTATATTGCCACCCATTGCCTTCCGTAAAATCCCCGTTCTCATGGATGGATTGAATAGGATCATAGGGCGTCTTCCAGGATCCATCGCTTAGCCTGGGGCGGACGAAACGAATGGTCGAATCGAAATAGTTTTTATAATAGAGAGATCTTTTTGTGTAATAGGCGTAGTCTTCTTTATTGCCCCGTCTTTTGGCCATCTGTGCGATACACCAGTCATCGATGGCATATTCTTCCGCTTTGGAAACGGACTCGTGCTCTTTGTCCGCCGGAATATAACCCCGTTCTTTCACATAATTGAGGCCCAGGTCATCCCGCATGGAGCTGGCTTTTACGGCCTGGTATGCGAGGTCGGCGTCAAATCCGGTAAACCCTTTGAGCCAGGCGTCGGCTACCAGGGGGACGGCATGATAGCCGACCATACAATCGGTCTCGTTGCCCATGAGGGGCCAGATCGGTAATTTGCCCTGCTGCTGGTAAATAGCCAATAGGGAATGAATAATGGAGTTGATCTTATCCGGGTGCAGGATAGTGCTCAGGGGAGCGCAGGACCGGTAGATATCCCAGAGAGAAAAGATGGAGTAGTTGTCGAATCCCGGGTTCGTATATACCTTCTTATCAGTCCCACGATAGGTTCCGTCGTGGTCATTGAACAGGGCCGGAGCGATCATGGTATGATAATAGGCGGTATAAAAGACGGTTTTTGTGATGGTGTCCGGGGTTTCGATCTTTATTTTGCTCAATTCTTTGTTCCATTTCTCCGTCGATTGGGCGACGACTTTCCCGAAATCCCAACCCGGAATTTCGGCTTCGATATTGGCGATGGCCTGTTCGCTGCTTACGGGGGAGATGCCTATTTTAAGCATTACTTCTCCCGGGGTTTTGTCGAAGGAAAGGAGGCCTTTGAGGTTGGCGGATTCTCCGGCGCTGGTAGTCAGGCGCAGGCTGTCGTCATAGAGGGCGAAATCTTTCAGGCCGGCAGAGACGCGGATGGCAAAATACAAACGCCTGTCTTTCGCCCATCCTTTCGAATGACGGAAGCCTACCAGCGTACTGTCATTCAGTTTTTTCAGGTAGCCGGTCGTTTTAGGGTTTTCCCATTTGCTGTAGATCCCTTGTTTCAGATCGATCAGGATATGGCTTTCTCCCGGTTGAAGGAAACTGTATTTATGGAATGCGACCCTTTCCGAAGCGGTCAGCTCGACTTTTACCGGGTAGTCGTCCAGGATGAGTGAGTAATAGGCCGGGCTTACCTTTTCCTTCTCATGGGTATAATGGGAAGCGACGACTTTATCGGGGTTGGCTTCCCCACCGGGGGCTGTCTTTACAGGGCCTGCATAGGGCATGACCAGGATATCTCCCAGGTCGGCGATGCCGGTGCCGCTAAGATGTGTCTGGGAAAATCCAATGACTATACTGTCGGAATAATGATATCCGGAGCACCAGTCCCAGCCTTGCACGCTATTTTCCGGGCCAGCTTGTACGGCGCCAAAAGGCACGCTGGCTCCTATAAAAGTATGTCCGTGGCCGCCCGTACCGATATAAGGATTTACGTAATCAGCGGGGGAAGGCTGCTTTTGGGAAAAGGCGGCCGAAGTTAGAGTGAGCAGCAGTACGGGGAGGCAGATATTTATATTATATTGTATGTTCATGTTAAAATGGAAAGGGCGAAGTTATGAAAAAATCAATGCTTCTTTTTGCCGGGCTGCTATTGGCAGCCTGCTTACAGGCGCAGATAACACATCGGGACCTGCTGCAGAAATTCTCCCGTGAGCAACTGGCCGGGGCGCTCCTTCCAAAAGCTCAATTCAGGCCATTTCCCCAAACACCCAACGAATGGAAAAAGCTTCTGCCGGACAGTCTTATTCAACAACTGATCCATGGCGGCGAGTCGGCTTTAAAAAAAGAGTTTAAAAATATTCCGGCGACGGTGATGCTGGAATTTGTGCGGACCGGCAACCGGACTGATTTTGAGAATCTTTCTTTTGGAAAACGGGTTGAATTATGGAATCTGGTACTGGCGGAATCGGTGGAAGGAAAGGGGCGTTTTGTCGATCACATCGTGGATGGGATCTGGTCCATCTGCGAGGAAAGTTTCTGGGGAGTCAGCGCTCACCTGGGGGCGCAAAAAGCCGGCGCCGGTTTGCCGGATGTGGAAGACCCGATCGTGGACCTGTTTGCTGCAGAGACAGCGGCTGTGCTGGCCTGGACGGATTATTTTATCGGACCGCAACTGGAGAAAGTATCGGGGTTGGTGAGACCGCGTATCCGGTATGAGATCGACCGTCGGATCCTGCAGCCCATGGCGACGAAGAAATTTGGCTGGGCGGGTGGCGGTAATCCGGAAGCCAAGCTGAATAACTGGGCTCCCTGGATCATCTCCAATTACCTTACGGCGGTCTTGCTGATGGAAGATAAGGAAGATGAGCGGGTGGCCGACGTTAGCCGGGGGATCAAAGTGATCGACCAGTACATCGATGGGTTGGGGGAGGATGGCGGTTGTGAGGAAGGCCCCACGTATTGGACGGCAGCCGGCGGTTGCGTCTATGATGCGCTGAATCTGTTGTATGATGCCACGGGGGGGAAACTGAATGTCTATCACGAACCTTTTATTCAAAAAATGGGGGCTTATATTTATAAGACCCATATAGCGGGTAAGTATTTCATCAATGTGGCCGATGCCCATCCTGAATTTATTCCCGATGGGCTGATGCTGTATCGTTTTGGAAAGGACATGAATGATCCGGTCATGATGCAATTCGGGAGCTGGAGCTGGCATGTATTGGCGGGGGAACGGGTGACGATGGAAATTTTTCACCGTACGCGCAGCTTATACAACTTCACTGCGCTCGGCGCCTGTGCCGCTTATCCGGCAAAGGAGGCCGGAGTCTCGCAGATCTGGCTCTCCGATGTGCAGCTAATGGCTGCCCGGTCGGCAAATGGGCTCTTTGTGGCCTCGCATGGAGGCAATAACGGGGAAAGTCATAATCATAATGATGTGGGCGATTTCATGGTCTATGCGAATGGCTATCCGTTGATCATCGATGTCGGATCGGGAACTTATACGGCCCGTACTTTTTCTAAGGATCGTTACAGTCTATGGTTCAATACTTCGCCGTATCACAATTTACCTACGATCAAGGGGGTGGAGCAGGGGGCCGGCCCTGTGTTTGCCGCCAGTGCCGTGAAATATCTTGATGGCCGGCTGAGCATGAATATTGCCGGAGCCTATCCTGCCGGGGCCGGGGTGACCAGCTGGCAACGGACGGTTGGCCTTTCTAAAAGCAAAGTGGTGGAAGTCGCCGATCATTATAAAGGGGAGACGCGTTTCAGGGATGTTGTGCAAAGTTTTATGACGGTGGATTCGACTGATATAGGGCATCCAGGGCGAATCGTTTTTATACTGCCCGGTGGCGGCCAGGCCTATCTGGATTATGACCCCAAGGTATGGACGGTCCGGAAGGAGAAGATAGCGCTGACGACGCCTGAGGATCAGGGGCTGAAGGCTTCCTGGGAGGGGGCGGCTATCTGGAGGATCCTGCTGACGGGGCAGGGGGAGGAGAAGGAGGTGGAGACCCGGTATGAAATTGGATTGCTGGCTCCGGGGAAATAGGGGGGATCGCATTCCGCTGAGTGAGGAGAATGGCAAAATTTAATAATGAAAATAAATTCATTTTAGTATCTTTGTATTATGAGGGTGAAGGACGATCAGAAAACAGATCTGTTTTATGCCAGTACGCTGACACTGGTGGCCCAGGTGGGGTTGGTGGGATTGACGATTCCGTTAATTGCGAAGCAATCCAAGGTGGCGACGGGAACCCTTTATATTTATTTTAAAAACAAAGAGCAACTGATCCTGTCTTTATTTAAAGAGATAAAAAAGCGTTTCCAATCAAGGATGTTCGCCGACTATGATCCCCGTATGCCTGTTAAAGACACCCTCCGGAAAATGTGGGGAAACAGTTTAACGTATGCTGTTTCCAATTATGAAGAACAAATTTTTTTGCAGCAGTTTAATATTTCTCCTTACCGTAAGGAAAAAGAAACCGCGGCCTATTCCTATCGGGCAATGAAGCCTTTATTAGAGACCCTCGCCAATGGTCAGCAACAGGGCCTGATAAAAGAGGATAAAGAAAACCTGACCCTGCCACTACTATTCGGTTTCGTTAATCAATTGGCGTCGGTCATCCATGAAAATCCAGCGATGCTTACAAAAAGTTTGGTCGATAAGACGTTCCGGTATTTCTGGGATGCGATCAGCCGGTGATCCTTTTTTTTACCTCAATAATGAAAATATTTTCATTTTAAAAATAAAACGAGTATGAAACAGATTACCGATTGTGTTTATCAGATCCCTTTAGGGGTAGTAAATGTGTTTGTGGTGGAGGATGAGGGATTGACCCTCATCGATACGGGGTTTAAGGGGAGCGCTGACAAAATCTTTGCCGCTCTTAAGAAGGGAGGAAAGGATCCGGGGGATATCCGACGGATTATCCTGACTCATGCCCATTCGGATCATTCCGGTAGTGTGGCGGAAATCAAAAAGAGGTTGAATGTACCTGTATGGGCGCATGTGGAAGACGCCGGGCTGATCGAACAGGGGATTGCCGGCCGACAGCCCATGGATCTTTCTCCGGGGATCATTAACTGGCTGGTCTACCACCTCGTCATTAAGGGGGCTGGTAATACTATTGAGGCGGTTCGTGTCGACCGGCAGCTACGTGATCATGAAGGGCTGCCCATTGCAGGGGGGATACAGGTCATTCATACGCCGGGGCATAGCGCCGGGCATATAGCGCTCCATGTAAAGAATGAAGGGTTGCTGATCGCGGCGGACATTTGTGCGAATGGTGGCGGGCTGGGACTGAGCACCGTCTATGAAGACACGGTGTTGGGGGTGAAGAGTATTCTGAAGGCGGCTTCGTTTGATTTTGATATCGCTTTGTTTGGACATGGGGGGCCGCTGGTGGGGGAGGCGAATAGGAAGTTAAGGAAGAAATTTGGGGGATGGGGGAAAGATACACTTGACCGGTAACCCAATATACGGCAGGTTTCGTGATAACCTACCGGAATTTTAACATGCCAATGGTCATTAAATTTTTCGGTTCAGAAGTTTCAACCAATTGCCTCTATCATATCCAGTTTAATTATTCCCCAGAATTTACCTCTCAAACATTCTGGGCCAAAATCATCATCCGCGCTTGTGAAAAAGGTAAAATTAGACCTGATTGCGATCTCATCGTGGATGAACGGGTAACGCTCCCTGTGCAAGTCAATCATTTGTTGAAGAGAATACTTTTCCAGCAATTCATGTAGATCCCAAAAATCTTTCTTTCGGGCGCCGCGCTGGACGATATCCATTTTCATGGCAATTATCTCTTCCAGAGTAGCCATCCGGACTCGCTCAATTATTAATGCAGGACGAATGAAGGTGTCGGTGTAATACAGATCAAGCTTGACAGCCTCCTGCTCCGAATTTCCGATAAAACAGGATCTTCCCATACCAATTGTCCCTTTAACCGGTATGGAAACATATGGGAACGTAGCGGACAAATAATCATCTATTGCATCAAAATCAATCGATCCATAGGGGGCATCCGTAAACAAATCTATGTCCACCGATACCTTATCACGAGTCGTGATAATTTTTCTTATCCAAAGTAAATCGTTATCAAAAGTGTATTTTTACTATCACAGACAATCAATCATTTACCTATTCTACTTTATATTACAGCTTTTCATAACGATAGGATAAGCTATTTAGTGAAATTCTTTAACCAAACCTTGAGTTGGGAGTCCTTTTCCCACGTTCCTTCGGTGCCCAGATTGGGAATGACGCTAATGTGCGCAGCTTCCCCCCGCTTGTAAAAGATGCATATCCATCCTGTGCCTGGATATAACCCAAGACTATCAATTCATATTTAAATATTTCGGATTGTTATTCCTTGTTTTTATTTCTGCCCTTATTTTGTTACAAAATAATGACAAAACAGGGCTTATTTTGTTGCAAAAATGATGTAAATTTGCCCTTATTCTGTTACATTTACTGCGAGCTTTATTATTATTATGGCCTTTAAAAGAAGTATTGAAAATCATCTTAATCGCTGGAAATTAAGTGCCGCGCGTAAGCCGCTTATTATAAGAGGCGCACGTCAGGTTGGCAAAACCACATTGATACGTGATTTTGCCGGAACGTATACACACGTTATTGTGCTCAATCTGGAGAAACCAGCCGACCGCCGTTATTTTGATGATTTTGATGATGTTCAAACCATTTTTGAAGCTTTATTTTTAGCACATAGTATTCCTTCATCAGCTACCTCAAATACCCTTTTATTCATCGATGAAATACAAGAGAGCCCTAAAGCCATCCAGCTATTGCGTTATTTTTATGAAGAAATACCAGCGCTTCATGTCATCAGTGCAGGTTCATTATTGGAATTTGCCATGCAGAAAGTGCATAGCTTTCCGGTAGGCAGGGTGGAATTTTTATATCTCCACCCGCTGAATTTCCAGGAATATCTGGAGGCCATCGGAAAACAAGCGTTGCTAAAACAATTGCAGCAGGTCCCGGTAAAAGCCTTTGCACATCAAACCTTAATGGATGCCTTTCATCGCTATGCGATTATTGGCGGTATGCCTGAAGTAATAAAAACGGACGTTGAGAAACATAGCCTTTCAGATTTGTCAGTTATTTATGAAAGCATTTGGGGTACCTATAAAAACGATGTAGAAAAATATACGTCCAACGACACGGAAAGGAAAATCATTAAACATTTAATGGATACTGCACCGCTGTACCTGGACGAACGCATAAAGTTTCAGGGCTTTGGAAATTCCAACTACCGGTCAAGAGAGGTTGGAGAAGCATTCAGAACTCTTGACGATGCGAAGATCGTGCGTTTGATCTACCCTACCACAGACATGCACCCGCCATTGAAGGCCGATTTAAAGAAAGCACCGCGTTTACAGTTCCTTGATACCGGCCTGGTCAATTACTCCCTGGGCATCCAGGCAGAAATGCTCGCTATGGATGATTTGAACAGTGCTTACAAAGGGGCGGTTATACCCCACTTGGTAACACAGGAACTGATATCCCTCCAAAGTATTTCAGCACACACACCAAATTTTTGGGTAAGAGAAAAAGCCCAGTCCAATGCAGAAGTTGATTTGCTGTACACTTATAACAAGTTGGTTATTCCTATAGAAATAAAATCAGGCAGTACAGGTTCTTTAAAGTCGCTTCATCAGTTTATTGAGGCCGCAGACCATCCATACGCCATCCGGATGTATGCAGGTGCCTTGAAGGTAGAGAAAGCTGTTACTCCAAATAAAAAACCATATTTGTTAATGAATTTACCTTATTATGCTGGCACAGCACTGCTCCAATATATTGAATGGTTTGTGCAACAGAAAATTTAATGTATTGATCGATGGTCAAAAGTAGAATGGATGTTCTGAGGAACGAGACCACCCTTTTCCGGCGTAAGAGTAAGGAAGCGTTCGCCAACATCGGTATTGTAATTAACTATGGAATGTTTCTCCATATACGTTACTACTCCGTTTTGCCAAAATCCCTGATAATCCGAAATGCGTGCTTCGGAGTAGCTGGTTTCCCTCAGATTAGCTTTACTTGCTTTAACAAGGGACTTAATGTCTTGCTCTAAATCCATATGTGATCTCACCAACAAAAAAATTATAAAAATGTTATCACAACAATATTATCACAAGTAGTTGATGATTTACAAATGTTTACCTACCATAAAGAGGCGTGACTTTGGATAACGATTTACTTTGGATAAGATACCCGGTGCCCCAACTGCAGGCTGAGTGAAGTCCCACCAACCAGGCGGAATGGGGCAAAAAGTGTATGCCCCATTAACTGATCCAATACAGTTCGGAGCAAAGGAGTAACCGTATTCCAATGGAGTTTATCAGGCATCTTTCAGACTGTTCCTTTGATTTTTTAAAATTTGATCGATTGTTTCCTGCCCATAAAACCGGGTGATTTCATCTTTTTCCTGCTAAGGTGGCTGTGTTGCCCTGGACGGTGAATGAGGAGGTGGATATGAAAGCCATGGGTGATCTGGGTGTGGATGGGATCATTTCGGATTATCCTGACAGGCTGGTGAAGCTGTTTGGGAGTTATCAGTAAATCGATAAAAAGGAGTTGCTATCGAAAAGATGGCAGCTCCTTTTTTAGCCAAGTATCTTCGAGACAAAATTCGAATGTAGGCTGATCTTCATAAAAGCCGTTAATCCCAAAATAATCCCTATCAGGCTCACGCCCGAGGCAAAATAGAGCAGCCATTTCTTTTGGGTGAGGGAGGTGATGCCGAACATAGCGATGGAGATCGTGAGTAAGGCTTCCGTCATATCGAATTGATCGTCGAAAAGATTGATATCGTCATATTCTTTTTGATAGCCCTCCGCCTGGATCTCGATTTCTCCTTTTTCTTTTTATACCGGGCGATCGAGGGCTACTCTGGAGTTAATGGTGCTTTCCCCTGCCTGGTCCAGGGGTTCCTGCATGGTTTCGACGAGATCTGTCATAAGATGAAAATTGGTTTACGCTGTGGTACAAAAAATGGAGAAATATATGACAGTTCAGCAGGATTATACTGGGAATTTAAGGGATCAACAGTTGATATCTGTTCGACTAAGGGTTAAGGAACTTCGTTCTACTTAAAATCTCCTGTGCCTTCTTCAACTTTTCCGGAAAGGGGTTTTCTTCGGCAGGTAAAAAAGTGTTCGTAACCACTACGACAGGAGGAATCTTTTTTTTACGTTTTTTGCTTATTGCAGTATGCTTTTTTGTGATTGGCATATATCAAAGTTAATAAATTCTTTTAATAATATAGCCAAGAAATTTCAGGTTGGCTTTGGGCTCAAAAGGAAGCTCTGTATAGTTTTCTCCCTCTTTTATGAGTACGTTTATTGTAAACTCTTTACTGAAGCTGGCATAATAGGTCCGAAGTATCCTGGTATAAAGTTTAGTTCGTTCCTGGGTACTGCCGGTAAAGAAAATCTCCATATTTGGAAACCTCGAAGTGAAATCTATCAGAATGTGGACGATTGTAGACAATACCCTGACAATATCTCCATTATTGGAGTTGGCTTTGTCATCTATTGAGCCATCGGGTAAAATATCTCCAAAGCCCATATTGACAATATTCCGGATGCCGGTATGAGTAAATACTACTTCTTTATTAATCCTTTTTTTCCCAATGCTGGTAAATATATACCGACTGGCTTGAGTACGATCATACGGATAGTACGGATTATCTTTCATAGATTAAGGTTCTACAGTTAAAATAAAAACTTTATGACGCACAAAAATACTAAATAAATTAGCGGGTAAAAGTTGAAATATTTAGAGGCGCCTTTTTTGTAAATCGATGAAAGGTTTGTCGGTGACTGGCTTCTTGCTTACTTTGGCTGCTTATTTAAAAAATAGTTACATGAGCGTAAATAAGCAACTCGGAATAGCCATGATCCTATGCTTTGGAGTTATCGGAACCTTTGCAGGAACCGGTGGGCTTGTGGCGTCTAGCAGCGGTGGGCCTTTAGTTGCCGTCGGCGGGCCCGGAACTCCGGCCGATCTCCTGCCGGAAAGGATCTCCCAGTATGAAGAAGATATCGATGGGCTGAACAAGGTCTATATTTTCAAGGATAGCCCGGAATATTATGAAAGGTTACGGGCCTACAATAAAGCGGCCCTGGCGGGCTTGCAGTCATTGTCTTTTGGGTCTTTGAGCATTTCCGACCAGGTGGATTACCTTCTCCTGCAGCGTACTATTCGTCATTCGCTGAAAGAGCTGGATCAGGCGCAAAAAATATATGAGCAGGTAAAATTCGCTATCCCCTTTGCGCAGAAGCTTATGGACCTCCAGGTCAAACGGCGCCGGGGGAATATCCCCGATGGAGCTGCTACGGCGAAAATACTGGATAGCGTGAAAAACGATATAAAGGATGCCCGGCAGCAACTGGAAAAACAGCCGGCCTTGTCCAGGACCCTCCTCAAAAAGATCATCGACATAACAGCCAGTGTACGCAGTGGGCTGGAGAGTACCTATACCTTTTATGACGGCTATGATCCGGCCTATACCTGGTGGGTGAAAAAACCGTACCAGGTGGCCGACTCCCTTCTGTCGGCATACGGGCAGGGGCTTCAGACGAAACTGGCGGGGGATAACAGGGGGATCAATCCTATCGGGGAAGATAAATTAAAGGAGCTGCTGGAATATGAAATGATCCCTTATGGTCCCCAGGACCTGGTAGATATCGCCAACCGGCAATTTGCCTGGTGTGAAAAGGAAATGAAGAAAGCTTCTGCGGAACTGGGATTCGGCGATGACTGGAAAAAAGCTTTGGACCAGGTGAAACAGCATTATGTGGAACCGGGCAGGCAACCGGCGCTGATCGGCCAACTGGCGGAAGAGGCCATTCATTTTGTGGAAAGTAACGACCTGGTGACGGTGCCTGAGCTGGCCAAGGAATCCTGGCGCATGTATATGCTGACGCCGGAAGAACAACGCTTCGCTCCTTTCTTTCTGGGCGGAGAGTCCATCCTGATAGCTTATCCCACGGAAGATATGGAGGAGGGGACCAAAGTAATGAGCATGCGCAGTAATAATTATGGCTTTGCCCATGCCACCGTCTTTCATGAGCTGATCCCCGGGCATAACCTGCAAGGCTTTATGAACAGGCGGTACAAACCTTACCGGTATCTGTTCGATACTCCTTTCTCCGTCGAGGGATGGGCCTTGTACTGGGAAATGCTGTTATGGGACAAGGGCTTCCATGACACACCGGAGAAAAAGATCGGTGCGCTGTTCTGGAGGATGCATCGTTGCGCCCGTATTATTTTCTCGTTGAATTATCACCTGGGTAAATGGACGCCGGAGCAATGTATCGATTTCCTGGTGGAGAAGGTAGGGCACGAAAGATTCAGCGCGGAATCCGAGGTGCGACGTTCTTTCGCGGGTAATTACGGACCTTTATACCAGATCGCTTATATGCTGGGTGGGCTGCAGTTGAGGGCATTACATCATGAGTGGGTGGACTCCAAAAAAATGTCTGACAAGCAGTTTCACGACGCTTTTCTCCAGGAGAATACGATCCCCATCGAAATGTTCCGGGCGACCCTCAGCGTGCAAAAGCTGAGTACGGGCTATACTACCCAGTGGCGGTTTGCAGATGAGCTTAACTAGCGAAGCGATCGAAGTAACTAGCTGGCCTTCTTTTTCCGGGTTGGGATCGCCGTGATATAGCCATAGAATGAAATAGCCTGTCTGTTGGTGCTGGTGACCTGCAGGGTTGCATATCCGTTTTCAGAAATGCTGAGAGACATTTGCTGGACATCCCGGTAATCTTTGGGTTTGATCTGGACATCCCAGCCTCCCTTTTTGCGGGCTTCCACCGTGTAATCAAAATCTTTCGAGGTGAACTGGATGCCACCCTGGGAAGGGTCGATCGGGGCGGTATAGGCGCGCCCGAAATAGGGCAGGTAGCTGACTATCTGGTCTTTGGTCACTTTCAGATCGTAGTCCGAGGTTAGTTGCCGGGTGCGGCCACTCATAGGCATCGCGGATTGAGCTTTAAAAACAAAATTTTGCGAATCTACCAGGTTTTTGATCCCGGCCGCTTTTTCAGCCTGCTTGTCTGCTTTGGTGGACTGGGCGTAAAGAAGGGTGGACTGGCTGAGAAGAGCCAGTATGAAAAAAAAGAAAGTTTTTTTTAGGAGGTTTTTCGGCATTTTCATGATTTTGATGGTTAATGGTTGATATTCCGGAAGACTTATATAATAAATTTAAGTAATTGCTTTGGACATGAAAAAAAGGATTTTGCAGTTTGGCGCCGGTTTAATTTTTTCTGTGTTATGGTCTTCTGCTTCTACGGCTACAAAAATAGGGTTACAGGCTCCCCAGCCTTTTGTGCTCAGTGTTACCCGTTTCTTTCTGGCGGGCTTGCCTCTTTTGCAGAATAGCTCGGCTACTCCCGGCGGGTTGCTGATCCTGGTCATCAGTATGCTGGCTTTTTCTTTGTCCTGTATTCGGCTTTCTGATTGCGAATGTTCTCATGCATGAGCCGATCGGGATCTACACGGTTATCGGGATGGGGTTGGTGATCGCCGGTCTTTATATCGTACAGCGGAAAAAGAATGCCGGAGCTACCCCGAACCTGGCGGAGCCGCAGGGTCAGGATAGGGTTAGCCCCAGGGAGTCGTAAAGATTTTTCTCTCCTTTGCCTGTTACCAGGAGGGCCCTGGAGTGGTTGATTTTTCGTATCCAATCTTCTTTCAGTAGGGTTGTCAGCAGGGCTGCGCCCAGGGAGCCCGCCAGATGAGGTCGCCTTTCGCTCCAGTCGAGACATTGCCGGGAGAAAATCCTTCTTTGGGTCTTTAATTCAGCAACATCGATCTTCAGCCGGAGGAACCATTGAAGGCCGGGCGAGGTGACTTTGTATCCGGCGGCAGCCACCTTGTTTGCTTCCGGTGTGATCAGCCGGTTCTTGACCAGTTTATCGGTGATGGCTACTCCTATCTTACCGGCCAGGTGATCATAACAGCTTCGGCAGTATTTGATGTGACCATTGTGGAGGAAACTTTCGGTCTTTTCGGTTTTCTCTGAGGGCAGCAGGTTGGCGATCGCTTCGATGGCATAGGCTACTTCCCGGGAAGCGAGTTGGTAATAACGATGTCTTCCCTGGTGCTGAACTGTTAGCAGGGCAGCCTGCATTAATTTATTCAGGTGCATGCTGGCGCTCTGCGGCGATACTTCTGCCATCAGCGATAGTTCCGTAGCGGTGAATGCCCTGCCATCCAATAAGTTCCATAACATTTTGGCCCGGGCAGGTTCCCCGATCAGGGAGGCCAGTTGGCTGAATTGTTCTTCTACCCCCATAGTTCAATTTTGAGTGAAATATGTGGGTTAAAGATAGTGGATTTACCCGGTGGCAGAAACGGGCAATTTTGGGGGAATTAATCTTGTTGGAAGGGGTTGGGTTTCAATACATAATGGATTTTTTTAATAAAAAAGCCGGGTGGGATATACTTTTATTACCTGAAAGCCGTTTTAAGCGGGCAAAAAAGTAAAAACATACCCTCATGAAAAAGACCATTGTTTCCATTGTCCTGTGTATGGCTATCGCTGCTACTCAGGCGAGTCCTTCCAACAAGTACGTAACTAATGAAGGTTCTCCCGCAAAAAAGAGCGCCCCGGTTGTACGTAACATTCTTTCCACTAAATTGCCTGCCAAGCTTTTAACAACTATAAAAAAGAGCTACAAAGATTACTGGATCACTGCTCTTTACAAAGAAGTATCTAACGGGAAAGTCTCCTATCATATTACCGTAGAGAATGCGGACAAGATAGTTACGCTTAGCGCAAATCCTGCCACTAAATGGTCGGTTACGCGCACGGTAGCAAAAGACCTGGAAGCCTCCTAGCGTTTCCGGTTTTAACTACAGCGGCCGTGGACCCTGCGGCGGCACGACATAATCATTTTAATAGTAGCGGCAATACTGAATTCAGTGTTGCCGTTTTTTTTTGATTGTTATTTGGAGCCGGCCGAGCGGAGAAAGTCCTGGGCCCCGGTAGTTCCCCCTGAAATCAAAAAGAAACAGAGAAGAATGGAGATTTGAGTGGGCATCTTCAAATTTAAACTATTGAAGGATTGTTGGAAATACGGGTTTATATTTAATCTATGAAACAATTTATTGCCCATATTACGCTGCTGGTGAAAGACTATGACGAAGCCATCGAATTTTATACCGGAAAGCTTCGGTTCCGGTTGGTTGAAGATACCGTTCTGAGCGCTACCAAGAGATGGGTGTTAGTGGCGCCGCCGGGTTCGGAAGGCTGTTGTCTGCTGCTGGCAAAGGCGGATAACGAAGAACAAAGATTAAGTATTGGCCATCAGGCGGGAGGGCGTGTTTTCCTGTTCCTGTATACGGATGATTTTCAGCGGGACTACCAGGACATGCAGGATCGGGGAATTACTTTTGTGCGGGGCCCGGTGGTGGAGGCTTATGGGACGGTGGCGGTTTTTGCGGACCTGTATGGGAATTGCTGGGATTTGTTGGAGCCGGTGAAGGCGACGGCCGGGAAATAAAATTAATTGTTAGAGAATGGACAAGCAGGGTGCAACGGAATTCGATGCAGTGGTGGTGGGCTCCGGCCCGAACGGGCTGGCGGCTGCAATCACCTTACAACAGCAGGGGCTTTCCGTGCTGTTGCTGGAAGCAAAAGACCGTATCGGAGGGGGGCTGCGGTCGGCGGAACTGACGCTGCCGGGGTATGTGCATGATATTTGTTCGGCGATACATCCTTTGGCGGTGGGCTCTCCTTTTTTCAGCAAGCTGCCGTTGGAGGAACATGGGTTGGAGTATATCTACCCGGGTGTTGCGGCAGCTCATCCTTTCGATGGTGGAGAGGCGGCTATCCTGGGAGGGTCGGTGGAGGAGACGGCCAGGTTGCTGGGTGATGATGAAGCCACTTACCTGGAATTAATGGGCCCGCTGGTAAAGGATTGGCCGCTGATAGCCCCGGATGTTCTGGGGCCGTTACATTTTCCTGACTATCCTTTGGCGATGGGCAGGTTTGGTTTGAAGGCATTTACTTCTGCCGGGTTTCTTGCCCGGCGTTTTCATACGAAAGAATTGAGGGGATTGTGGGCGGGTATGGCAGCGCACTCGATCTTACCCTTATCGCATGTTCCTGGTTCGGCGGTTGCCCTGGTATTGATGATAGCGGGGCACCGGAAAGGATGGCCGCTGTCCAGGGGGGGATCGGTGTCGATAGCGAATGCGCTGGCGGCTTATTTTATTTCGCTGGGAGGAAAGATCGAAGTGAATACCGAGGTGCGATCTTTTGAACAATTACCTTCTTCCCGGGCAGTATTGATGGATCTCACCCCGAGGCAATTATTGCGGATCGGAGGGCATCGCTGGTCTTCCCTGTATAGGTGGCAACTAGAAAGGTATCGCTATGGGGCCGGTGTTTTTAAGGTCGACTGGGCTCTCGATGCGCCCATCCCTTTTACAGCGGAGGGCTGCAGGAAGGCGGGTACGGTGCATATCGGCAATACGCTGGAAGAAATTGCGGAAGGGGAGTTGCTTACCTGGAAGGGGGGGTATCCGGATAAACCATTTGTGTTATTAGCGCAGCAGAGTGTATTTGATCCTTCCCGGGCTCCGTTGGGGAAGCATACGGCATGGGCGTATTGTCATGTGCCGAATGGCTCCGGGCGGGATAGGTCGGATATTATAGAGCGGCAGGTGGAGCGGTACGCCCCCGGTTTCAGGGATCAGATCCTGGCAAGGCATGTGATGGGCACCCGGGAATTGGAGGAATATAATGCTAATTACATAGGAGGAGATATCAATGGGGGAATAATTGATTGGCGGCAAATTTTTACCCGGCCTGCTTTGCGATGGTCTCCTTACGGGACTTCGGGAAAAGGTATTTATATTTGTTCTTCGTCTACACCACCAGGTGGGGGCGTACATGGCATGTGCGGCTATCATGCTGCGCGGCGTGCTTTAAAAGAAGTATTTAAAATATCGCTATCATAATGGGAGTTATTAATAAGTTTAAGCTTCAGGGATGAACGGATTAAACTTATGTGATCATTCTTCAAACTGCAGTGTGATTGCAGGAAGGATGCTCAATTTTGTTACAGCCACCCAGCCCTTTCCCGGTACTCTGGTCAGCAGCGAATTTCTTATTAGAAGCGGCATCAAAGATTAAAAGGTGCAGCGTTAACCAATAAGCCTGTCTATTTATGATCACCCGGCGCAAAGACATTGCTACGTTTGAGGAGACCCGACGATTCATTGAAAAAAACTTTACCAGGGATATTCCGGTGGAATTGATTTGCAAGGAATTCGGTCTCAATCGTACTAAGTTACAAGAGGGGTTTAATCAATTATTCGGGATTTCGGTGCATGCGTTCATTTCGCAGGAACGTATGAAAAAGGCCAGGGCCCTGCTAACGGACACCGACGAATCTGTTAAGGCGATAGCGATCGAGTGCGGTTACAAAAGCATCAGCAGCTTTACGCGGATCTTTACCAGGCAGCATCAACTCTCTCCCAAACAGTACAGATCCTTATCTTTTTCTAATCAGAAACCCTCAGACAATTCCAACGGATCGGACAATTAAATCTGTCGAATGGCCAACAGCTAAATTTGACGCGCATCTCTCGTATTTTGAGAAAATCAACCATCTGTTTTTCATCTGCTCCTGACTAGAGCAGCATTCCACTAAGGTCTTCTGCATGAGACTCCTGTAACTTCTGTTTTTATTTATTGTTGAAACGGACCTGGGAATCCTATGCCTGGGAGAGTAAGAAATTGTTAAACCTTTAAAAATTTGTCCATGTTACCTACAAGAGGAAAGATCAAAGATTACGACATCCCCTACATTTTCGCTGCTCAAAAGATCATTGATGATAATCCAAAAATAGATTTTAAGATCACAGACCTCGCTCAAAAGGTGGGCATCAATGAATTTAAATTGAAAGCCGGGTTTAAAGTGATTTTTAAAAAGGGAGTACATCAATATCGGTTGGGTGTACGTCTTCAGCAAGCCAAAAGCAAACTGGAGGAAACGGATCTTACGATTGAAGAGATTGCGTACACGGTCGGGTTTAAAAGCAGGGATGGTTTTACGAATGCTTTTAAGAAAGAGTTTAAGACATCTCCGCGGTATTGGAGGAATCGATTGGCAATTGGCGCTTGAGCGGAAAATCCCGATTCATCGTGTTTTCGTCCCGATTGATCTTTTTAGTCTATCTAACTTGCATACAGTTCCAGAAGAAAAAATAATACTCGCACAAATGAAAAAGAAAGCGATCATAATAGGTGCCGGGCCTGCAGGATTGACTGCTGCTTATGAGTTGTTGAAGAGGACGGATATCATTCCCGTCATCCTGGAAAAGAGCGGGGATATAGGAGGGATATCCAAGACTATTAATTACAAGGGGAATCGTATGGATATGGGTCCGCACCGGTTTTTTTCGAAGTCGGAAAGGGTGATGAACTGGTGGTTGCAGATGATGCCATTGCAGGAGAGCGCCGATAGTTTGACTATTAGTTATCAGAATAAGACGAGGGAGATTAATACTGTTAATTCCAACGATGCGATTAGTTCGGATAGCTTGAATGATACGGATGCTACG
>WNFI01002575.1_pt1 | contig 18404 bp, 16 predicted proteins | sample 5400471 | NCBI WGS metagenome assembly WNFI01 (sample SAMN13153348, study PRJNA577476) | soil metagenome | isolation source: 100 cm saprolite on Douglas fir-dominated hillslope | place: USA:California | collected 2013-09-17 | reverse complement strand
CGCCGAAGATCCGGTGCGCGGCAATTCCGGTGAAGACCGTCTGGACCTTCTGGAGATCCCTGAACATCGCGTAGCTGAAGACCTCATCGCAGTCGCCGGCCTGGTTGCAGCTCTGCGACCCCGGCTTCGGTCCGGGCGCCGACAGGTTCACGAGCTGCGCCGGCGACGGCACGCTCAGCGACTCGAGCAGCATCTGATTGAAGCAGGAGAAGATTGCCGCGTTGGCGCCGATCCCGAGCGCCAGGGAGACGATCGCGATGACGGTCACAAACGGGGTCTTGAACAGGGTACGCAGGGCAAACTTCAGGCCGGCCACAGGCATTTGGACGAGAGTAGGGAGGAATTAGTTTACTCATGCCAGGCCAACGCCTGCGTCATAATGGCCCGTCGCCGGTTACGTCGTGATGGAGATCCCGTCGGGCCCAGGTTCATCGATCGCGTCCGCCATCTGTCTCTTCGCCGTGACCGCGGCGATCCGGATCGCAGCCCCTTCGATCGCCCTCTGGGGCCAGGCGGAAAAGCCCGCGGCTCCGACGCCGCAGCAGGTCGAGTTCTTCGAGACGAACATCCGTCCCGTCCTGATCGACACCTGCGGCGAGTGCCACACGGACAAGGAGGACGGCGAGCTGCGCACCGATTCGCGCGCGGCGCTGCTGAAGGGCGGCGAGACCGGTCCGGCGATCGTGCCCGGCGATCCGGAGAAGAGCCTGCTGATTCACGTCATCCGGCGCGACGGGGGGTTTCCGCGGATGCCGAAGAGCAAGCCGAAGCTCCCGGACCGTACGGTGGCGGCGTTCATCGAGTGGATCAAGGAAGGCGCACCCTGGCCGCAGGGGCAAGGTTGAAATGCTGAAGGCTGAAGGCTGAAGGAGATGGGGATGCGAAAGATTGTGTTGATGTTTGTGGCGCTGGCGTTTGGTGTGACGACGGCGGCGGCGCAGAACCCGGTTAGTGACTCGCTGCGGAGCTCGTGGAACGGCGCGAAGCGGAACATCAAGGAATCCGCCGAGCAGATGCCCGAGGAGAATTACGGGTTCAAACCGGTGGACTCCGTCCGCACGTTCGGGCAGATCCTGTCGCACGTCGCGGGGGCCAGCTATGTCTTCTGCGCCGCCGCGAAGGGAGAGAAGACGCCGTTCACGGAAGATCAGTTCGAGAAGACCGCGACGACGAAGGCCGCCATCGTCAAGGCAACCAACGACGCCATCGCGTACTGCGACGGCGCGTTCACGGCGGCAACTGACGCGACGCTGGGTCAGATGGGCCCGGCACCGTTCGGCAGTGGCCAGGCGCCGCGCGCCAACCCGCTCATCGGGCAGATCGTGCACGACACCGAACATTACGGCAACCTGGTCACCTACTTCCGCATCAAGGGAATGGTGCCTCCCTCGAGCCGGCGCTAGCAGGGTCACGGCATGAGACTGACGCTGCTGTGTGCCCTGCTGCTCGCACTGACGTCGCAGGGCACGCATTCTTCACGGCCCTTCGACATCCTCATCCTGAACGGCCACGTGATCGACGGGACGGGATCGCCGTGGTACGGGGCGGACGTCGGGATCAGGGACGGCCGCGTCGCCGCCATCGGGCGGCTGGCCGATGCCGCGGCCCGGCAGAGAATCGACGCCACCGGACGTATCGTCGCGCCAGGGTTCATCGACATGCTCGGCCAGTCGGAGTTGACGCTGCTCGTCGAGCCGCACGTGCCGTCGAAGATCTTCCAGGGCATCACGACGGAAATCACAGGCGAGGGAGGCTCGGCGGCGCCACTGAACGACGCGATCATCAAGGCCGATCGGGTCGGCTACGCGCACCTGAAGATCACGCCCGACTGGCGGACGCTGGGCCAGTACTTCGAGCGGCTCGAGAAGCAGGGGCTCGGGATCAACATGGCGACCTACGTCGGCGCAACGCAGGTGCGCCGGATGGTGCTGGGGGACGAGGACAAGCAGCCGACGGCCACGGAGCTCGATCGCATGAAGGCGCTGGTGCGCGAGGCGATGGAACAGGGGGCGGCCGGCCTCTCGACGTCGCTTCAGTACGCGCCGGCGCCGTACGCGAAGACCGCGGAGCTGATCGCGCTGGCGACGGAGGCCGCGAAGTCCGGCGGCATCTACGCGACGCACATGCGCTCGGAGGGGGACGGCGTGCTGGTCGCGCTCGACGAGGCGATCCGCATCGGCCGGGAGGCGCACATCCCCGTCGAGATCTGGCACCTGAAGGCGGCCGGCAAACAGAACTGGGGCCGGATGAAGGACATCGTCGCGAAGATCGACGCCGCGCGGCGGAGCGGCGTGGACATCACCGCCGACACCTATGCGTATCCGGCTTGGTTCAACTCCTTCTCTGCCTTCGTTCCCCCGTGGGCACACGCCGGCGGCGGCGACAAGCTGATCGAGCGCCTCAAGGATCCGTCGATGCGCGCGCGCATCAAGTCGGAGATGCTGACGCCCGGTGACGCATGGGACAACGAATGGCAGGAGATCCCTGGCCCCGAGGCGATCACCATCTGCGTCGTCCACAACGGGGAATTGAAGACTCTCCAGGGGAAAACGCTCGCCGAAGTCGCCGCGCTCTGGAAGATGGATCCGATCGAGACGCTGTTCGACATCCTGGTGAAGGACCACGCCTTCACAGAGGTGGCGGTGTTCGGCATGTCGGAGCCCGACATCGCGCTGGCCGTCGCGCAACCGTGGGTGTCGTTCGACAACGACTCGCAGGGGACGGCGCCGACCGGGCTCCTCGGTGAGGAGCACCCGCACCCGCGCGCCTACGGCACGTTTCCCCGCGTCCTCCGGAAGTACGTCCGCGAGGACAAGCTGCTCTCGCTCGAGGGGGCGATCCGCAAGATGACGGCGCTTCCGGCGCAGAAGATGCGCCTCGCCGACCGCGGCGTGCTCAAGGCCGGCATGTGGGCCGATGTGGTCGTCTTCGATCCGGACACGGTCACCGACAAAGCGACGTTCGAGGCCCCGAACCAGCTCTCGGTGGGCATGGACTACGTGCTGATCAACGGCGTCCCGGTGATTGCCGGCGGCAAAGCCACGGGCGCCCTGCCGGGGAAGGTTCTGAGAGGCCCCGCTGGAGGACGCAAACCGCCGACCAGGGGAGGCTCGGTGGCGGCTTCTCCGGCCACGGCAGGAACGAAATCATCTTCAGGAAGAACGGGAGGCGGTTGAGGCGCCTGGCCGTCTTCAGCATCGACGCCACCTGCACCGGCTTCCACCCGAGCGGAACGAAGAAGTTCGGTCCCTCCGGCGGAGCGAACTTGAACGGCGCACCTGCGGCCGCGATCATGTCGCCGCCGCGCGCGATCATCACCTTGACGAGCGCCGGCGACGCGAGGTCGGTGATCCAGGTGTGGAACGGGGGCACGGAGGCGAGGTCACGGCCAAAGGAGGCGACCTCTGCCTGGCTCAGGTAGATGAGCAGCCCCTCGGTCACGATCACGGCACGCGAGGAGCTCGCCCCGAGCCGCGCGAACAGCGCGCGACGCGCCGTCTGGTCGGACAGGTCGAGCCGCACACGCTCCAGGGCGCACACCGGCGCCGCCCCCTTCAGGATGCCTTCCTTGTAGTCCAGGATGCCGGGCAGATCGACTTCTACCCAGCGCAGCGTTTTCGGAAGATCCATGCGGTAGGGTCTGGTATCGAGCCCGGCCGCGAGATTGACGACGAGATCCGCCCCGCCGCGGACCGCCTCGGTGATGAACCGATCGAACAGAACCGTGCGCGCCACGAAGGACCAGGCGTTCTGGTCCATGAACTTCTGCGCCTTCGCAATCTTCTCACCGCGATCACCGGCCAGCGCCCGCGCGTACGGATCGCGGAACACCGCGTCGGCCCGATCCGTTTCCAGCGCGCGGTAGTACGCCACCCACCGGGCAGTGTCAGAGATGTCGCGCACGAGTGGCGCGTCCCGGCGATCCATTGGCGGACACTTTATCGCAGGAGGCAGGAGGCAGGAGGCAGGAGGCAGGAGGCCCGGCCTCCGACCTCCAGTCTCCGCCGTTCAGAGCGACTGCAGGAATGTGACGATCTGGTGCCGCTGCGCCGCGCTCAGCGAGCGGAAGCGGTTGACGACGCCGGAGGCTTCGCCCGCGTGACGCAGGATCGACTCGGTGAAGGTCAGGGTCGCGCCGTCGTGCATATGCCGGTCGTGGGTGCGGCTGCCCCAGAGCGGCGGCGTGCGCAGCTTGTTGGCCGTCGACTGGCCGCCGTTCTGGACGATTCCGTCTCCCGTGCCGACATCGTGCAGCAGGAAGTCGCTGAACGGATGAATGACCTTGTTGCCCAGCGCCGCCGGGACGGTGAACTGTCCGCCGTTGATGACGGTCCCGGTTGGCGCCGTCGTGATCGAGCGGGTATGACAGATATTGCAGCCCACGGCGTCGAAGAGCTGCGACCCGGCGACCGCGTCGGCGGTGGCGGCGAGCGCGGCGTCAGGCGGCGGCACCTTCGACGCGCGCATGAATTTCGCGAACACGTCGATGTCGTTGTCCACGTCTTCGATGCCGGGTACCAGGTCAAAGGGCGGGAAGGCCACATTCCGGCCCATCGAAGTGTTCTCCTGCGTCAGGAACCGGTTCGTGATCCCGATTTCGTTCAGGTACGCGTCGGCCGAGAAGCTGAGCAGGCTCGAGTTCTGATTCTTCCAGCCGAACCGCCCGACCCTCAGCGCCCCGTTCGCCTCGAGCACCGGCACGGTGATGACCTGTCCGGCAATCTGGCCGCCGCTCTGGAACGGCTGCGCGTTGGCGATGTTGACGAGTGTCTGCGAGTGAATCGCCTCGACGAAGCCGTCGCCGAGCGTGTTGGTCGACATCCGGAACGCCCGGATGTTTTCCGCGCCCGGGACGCGCTCCTGGATGGACGCGTCGACGGCGCGGTCGTTGATGAGGGAGCCTCCCGGCGCGTCGACGAAGTTTCCCAGCGAGTCCAGATGCCCGGCTCTGAGCTCGGAGATCTGGCTGATCGCGCCGGTCACCGGATTTTGATGACATTCGGCGCAGGACTGCGCGTTATAGACAGGTCCCAAACCCTTGGCAATCGTGTCGCGTTCTTCGAAAACGATCTTGGCTGCGTCGAACTCCGACTGCGGGATCATGCCGTTGGACTGGTTGTCGAATCCCGCCGGCGCTTCCGCGGGTCCGACCTGGCCTTGCACGACGAGCGAGAACGACAACACGTACGCCGCCGCCGACACCGCGACCGAGAGCACTCCTGCCCGTGGCTGTCGCATACCGCCTCCTCAGACCGCGCCGCAGCATGCGCCGTCTCACCCACGGCGCGCGAGGTCGATGAAAAAGAAACAGTTTCTCCGGTGTGCGCGCACGTTACGCTCGTGCGCGCGCCGGATCAAGCGACAATTTCGTCTGTGAACCGAGTTCCCGATTACCAACCGCTGCCGCTTCTTCCCGCGGACGTAGGGGGCTTCAACTCATACTCTTTTGGTGGGTCGACGTTGAGTAGATACTTCACAAAGTAGTCCCAGCGACGACGGATCATGTAATTTGCAGCGTTGCCATAACCGTGGCGTTGGTTCGGCAGCATCAGCAGGTCGAAATCCTTATTCGCTTTGATCAGTGCGTCGACGACGAGCAGCGTATTGTCCGGCGGGACGCTGTTGTCGAGCGGAACATCGCGTCGGCAGCGGCGTAGCCGCCGCCACGACGAAAACGAGCTTTCTTATTCGGGGGAATCCTCCGAGGAGAAGTATGGCATTTCCGCCGTGGAGGCGGGGTCAGAGTCTCGCCAAGCCGGTGGTATGCTCACGCTCTTCGAAGGAGCTCTCCATGCACCGCGTGAGTTTCGAAGGCGTCGGCCACGGCCCGTCGAAGCCGGAGTCGAGCCGCGCGGTCATGCAGCACAACCTCGCGTGGTTCGACACGTACATCTGGGGCGTGCCGGCGGCGACGACGTCGCAGGAGGTGACCCGTTGATCCGGAGGGACATGGACAGCAGGTCATTCGTCCGCGGGTTTCTCGCCATGGCAATAGCGCTCGTAGGCGGTCTTGCCGCGCTACCCCGGCTGACGGCGCAGTCGGCGGCGACGATCAACCCGGCGCTCTATTCGGCGCTCAAGTGGCGGCTGGTCGGCCCGTTCCGCGCCGGGCGCGTGAATACGATCTCCGGCGTGATCGGCCAGCCCAACACGTTCTACTTCGGCTCCGTCGGGGGCGGCGTGTGGAAGTCGACCAACATCGGACGGACGTGGACGCCGATCTTCGACGGCAACAACGTCGCGTCGATCGGCGCTATCGGCGTGGCCCCCTCGAACCCAGACGTGCTCTACGTCGGCACCGGCGAAGCGGATATGCGCGATTCGATCGCCTTTGGCGACGGCATGTACAAGTCGACCGACGCGGGCAAGACGTGGACGCACATCGGCCTCGAGTCCACACGTCAGATCGGCAGGGTCATCGTCCATCCGCGCGATCCGGCCATTGTGTTTGTCGCCGCCCTCGGGCACGTCTACGGTCCCCACCCCGACCGCGGCGTGTATCGGTCACGCGACGGCGGCACGACGTGGCAGAAGGTGCTCTTCAAGGGGGACGGTATCGGCGCCATCGACCTGGCGTTCGATCCGGCGAACCCGCAGACGGTATTCGCGGCGATGTGGGCTGTCCGACGCCCGCCCTGGTTCATCTACGCGCCGGCGAACGGGCCCGGCGGCGGCTTATTCAAGTCCGTCGACGGCGGGACGACCTGGGCGCCAGTGACGAATGGCCTGCCGTCCGACGGCCTCGGACGCATGGGGATTGCCGTCGCTCCGTCCAATCCGAAGCGAATCTACGTGATCGCCGACGCAAAAGATGGCGGGCTGTTTCGATCGGACGACGGCGGCGCGACGTTTACGAAAGTGTCGGGCGACCCGCGGCTCTGGGGCCGCGGCTGGTACTTCACGAAGATCGCCGTCGACCCGAAAAACCCCGAGATCGTCTACCTGCCGAACACCGGCGTATACAAATCGACCGACGGCGGGCGAACGTGGGGCGCGCCGATCAAGGCCTCGCCGGGCGGCGACGACTATCACCAGCTGTGGATTTCGCCGGAGGATCCGTCGCGCCTCGCGCTCGCCGGCGACCAGGGTGCGATCGTCTCGGTTGACGCCGGACAGACCTGGAGCTCCTGGTACAACCAGCCGACCGCCCAGCTCTATCACGTCGCGGCCGACTATCGCTTTCCCTATTGGCTAACCGCCGCGCAGCACACCGGTGAGACGAAGAACATCACGCCGGAAGTGCCGGAGCCGGGCGTGACCTACCGCCGCGCCTGGACCCAGCCGCTGGTGTTCTCGCAGGCGGATCGGCGCGCGCTCTACTTCGGCAATCAGTTCGTCTACAAGACGACCGACGGCGGCGAGAGCTGGGCGAAGATCAGCGACGACCTGACGCGCGAGGATCCCGGCGTGCCGCCGAACCTCGATGCAGCGGCGGCTGCCGATGCCCCGGCGGGGAAGCGCCGGGGCGTGGTGTACACCCTGGCGCCGTCCCCGGTGCGCGCGGCCATTGTTTGGGCCGGCACCGACGACGGATTGATCCATCTGACCCAGGACGAGGGGCTGACCTGGCAGAACGTCACGCCGCCGGAAATCACCCCCTGGACGAAAGTCGTCATGATCGACGCGTCGCACTTCGATGCGCACACCGCATATGCCGCCGCCGAGCGGCACCAGCTCGAAGACTACGAGCCGCACATTTACCGGACGCGCGACGCCGGCAAGAGCTGGCAGGCGATCACGAAAGGGCTGCCCGCGGGAATTTACGTCCAGACCGTGAAGGAGGATCCGCAGCGCCGCGGACTTCTCTTCTGCGGCACCGAGCGCGGCGTGTTCGTGTCGTTCGACGAGGGGGACAACTGGCAGTCGCTCCAGCTGAATCTGCCGCCGAGCTCGATGCGCGACCTGCAGATCAAAGACGACGACCTGGTGGTCGCAACTCACGGCCGCGGGTTCTGGGTGCTCGACGACATCACGGCGCTCCACTACCTCAAAACGGCAGCCAGCGCTCCCGTCACGCTCGAGGTCCTCGACGCGTCCGGCGCGGTCGTCCGGCGGTTCGCCAGTGACGATCGTCCGGCGCCGCGCGACCCGAGCACGCTCGCGGTGCAGATCGTCTGGGCGCCGCAGGCCGAACCGTTGCCCGCGACCGCCGGCATGCACCGCTGGGTGTGGGACCTACGCGGTTCGCCGCCTCCGGCCCAGACCGGGCGCGGCGGCGGACGTGGCCGGGGCGCGCCGATCGCGCCGCCCGGGCGTTATTCAGTCCGCCTCACCGTCGACGGCAAGACGTTCACACACCCGCTGATCGTCCGGCAGGATCCGCGCGGGACGCTATGAGCGTCGCCACGTCGATGGCGATTCGGAAACCTAGCTGACGCCGAAGCGTTCCGCGGCTCTCGCCTTCGCCTTGGCGGCCTCTGCGACACATATAATGTAAACCAAGTTAATATCCCGGCATGAAAGCGATCGTTCGCATCGTGTTCGTGCTTGTTGCTGGTGTCGTCGTCGGCGCCGGCGCCCAGCCTCAGCAGTTCTCCAATACGGTTCGCGGTTTCATCAAAGTCGACGCGCCCGTGATCGCGCTCACGAACGTACGTGTCATCGACGGCACCGGCGCGCCCGCGAAAGAGAACCAGACCGTCGTGCTGCGCGGCGGCGACATCGCGGAGATCGGCGACGCCGCGCGCGTCAAGACGCCCGACGGCGCCACGACGATCGATCTCACCGGTAAGTCCGTCATCCCCGGCCTCGTCATGGTCCACGAGCACCTGTACTACCCGACGGGTCCAGGGGTGTACGGCCAGCTCGGCCTGAGCTTCGTCCGGCTATATCTGGCGGGTGGCGTCACGACCATGCGAACGGGCGGGAACGTAAACGGCTTCATGGACCTGAAGCTGAAGCAGCTGATTGAGGAGGGACAACAGCCTGGGCCGGCGATCGACGCGACGGCGCCATACCTGAACGGTCCGAGCACGTTCCTGCAGATGCACGACATGAAGGGGGCCGAAGATGCGCGGAAGCAGGTCGCGTACTGGGCCGACATGGGCGCCTCGTCATTCAAGGCCTACATGCAGATCACGCGCGACGAGCTGCGCGCGGCCGTCGACGAAGTGCACAGGCGCGGCCTCAAGATTACCGGCCACCTGTGCTCGGTGACATACGCTGAAGCCGCGGATCTCGGCATCGATGATCTCGAGCACGGCTTCCTGGCGGCGACCGACTTTGTCGCCGACAAGCAGCCCGACACGTGTCCCGGACAGGGCGCCGGTCAGCGGACGATCTCAGCGCTCGACGAGAACGGCGAGCCGTTCAAGGCGCTGGTGAAGAAGCTCGTAGACAAGAAAGTGGCGCTGACGTCCACGCTGACGGTGTTCGAGACGTTTACTCCCGGCCGCCCGATGCCGCCGGGACTCGACGTCCTGCTGCCGGAGCTGAAGCAGCAGTTCGAGCAGAACTACCAGCGCACCGCGCAGAACGAGCAGTCGATCTACAAGGCGCTGTTTCCGAAGGCGCTCGCCCTCGAGCGCGCCTTTGGGCGCGCCGGCGGCATGCTGATCGCCGGGACCGACCCGACGGGCGGCGGCGGCGTCGTGCCCGGCTACTCCAACCAGCGGCAGCTCGAGCTGCTCGTCGAAGAGGGCTTCACGCCGCTGGAGGCGATCCGCATCGGCACGCTGAACGGCGCGACCTATCTGGGAAGAACTGCGCGCGTCGGATCGATTGCCGCCGGCAAGCAGGCGGATCTCGTCGTCATCGACGGCGACCCCTCGAAGACCATCGCGGACGTGCGCAAGGTCGAAACCGTGTTCAAGCAGGGCGTGGGTTTCGATCCCGCGAAGCTGATTGCCTCGGTCAGCGGAAAAGTCGGGTTGTGGTAATGGCAACGTTCCAGGGAAAGGCGACGACGATCCCCGAATATCTCGCGTCGCTGCCCGGCGAACGGCGCGCGGTCGTCAGCAAGCTGCGGTCGTTCGTGAAGAAACACCTGCCGAAGGGTTACCAGGAGCACATGGGTTGGGGCGTCATCACCTATGTGGTGCCGCTCACGACGCTGCCCGACACCCACAACGGCGAGCCGCTCTGCTACGTCGCGATCGCGGCACAGAAGCATTATTACTCACTGTTTCTGATGTCCGCGTACGGCAGGCCGGCGCAGGCCAAATGGATGGCCGACGAGTTCAAGAAACGCGGCAAGAAGATCGACATGGGCAAGTCGTGCCTGCGGTTCAAATCCCTCGACGATGTGCCGCTCGACGTGGTCGGCAGCGTCGTCGCCAGCACGCCCATGGATAAATATGTCGACGCGTACAAGTGGACTCTGGGTGCGAAGCGTGGCAAGCGGGGCAAACGGGCATAGATGCTGCCACTGGTTCTCTCGACGTTGCTCCTCCAGGCTCCGGCGCGCCAGGGTCTGGCCTTGCCTCAGGCGACGGAGGGGGATTTCCTCGTCAAAGACTTCAAGTTCAACTCCGGCGAGACGCTGCCGGAGCTGCGCATTCACTACCGCACGCTGGGCACGCCGAAGAGAGACGCGCAAGGCATCGTCCGCAACGCCGTGCTGATCATGCACGGCACCGGCGGCACCGGCGGACAGTTCATGGGGCGTGGGTTCGCCGGCGAGCTGTTCCTGCCGGGCCAGCCGCTCGACATCGCCACCTACTTCATCGTGATGCCGGACGACATCGGCCACGGCAAGTCGAGCAAGCCGAGCGACGGCCTGCGGGCGAAGTTCCCGCGCTACGGCTATCTCGACATGCTGGACGCGGAGCACCGCCTGCTCACCGACGGCCTCGGCGTCAACCACCTGCGGCTCGTGATGGGCACCTCGATGGGAGGCATGCACACCTGGCTGTGGGGCGAGCGCTATCCCGATTTCATGGACGCACTGATGCCGCTCGCCAGCGTCCCGTCGCAGATCTCCGGCCGCAATCGCATGTGGCGCCGCATCGTGATCGACGCGATCCGGGGCGATCCCGAGTGGCGGGGAGGCAATTACACGAAACAGCCACAGAGCGCCCGGGTCCTCGTCGGACTACGACCCGGGCCCCGGCCTCGAGAAGATCAAGGCGCCGCTCGTCGCGGTCAATTCAGCGGACGACCTCGTCAATCCGCCGGAGATCGGAGTGCTCGAGAAAGAGATGACGCGCGTGCCGAAGGGCCGCGCGATCGTGATCCCGCTCAGCGATCGGACTGCCGGCCACGGCACGCACACCATCGCGGCGATCTGGAAGCAGTACCTCGTGGAGTTGTTAAAAGAAACTGAAAAATAACGACAGGTTTCTTATCGGGCTGGTTGTTTGATCCGGTAGGTTCCATCGTCCAGCCGTTCGCGGTAGACGCCGTGGCAGTTCGAGCAGGCGCCCTCCAACTTGGGGACCGCCACCATAGCCGCGACCAACTGAGGGCGCAATCGCCTCATCTAGCTGACGCCGAAGCGTTCCGCGGCTCTCGCCTTCGCTTTGGCGGCCTCGATCTCACGGTCGCGCGCCGGGGCGGTCGTGACCAACGAGTCCATCAGGCGCCGGGCGGCCGCGGCCACATCGTCGATGGCGCGGTCGAACGCCGCCTCGTTGGTCTTCGAGGGTTTCGTGAAGCCGCTGATCTTCCGCACGAACTGCAGCGACGCGGCCCGGACCTCCTCATCGGTGACCGGCGGATCGAAATTAAAGAGCGGTTTGATGTTGCGACACATGCTTCTACTTTAAGACAGTCGACGGGGCAGGGGGCTTCGGGCTGGGTCAGGGGGCTGGATCGACTCACGGGAGGGCGTCGATTTCGGCGGCTCGGCTGAGCTGTCCGCCCTCTAGGTCACGCTCATGGTCAGGCGGGGGGCACCCTCAAGGTTGTCCGGCGTTTTCGTCTTCTCCCGCGTGGCACCGCGGTTGCTCTCCCAGTCATGCGAACGCTGGGAGTGTCCTCATCATGCGAAAAATGATCACTGTTGGCGCGCTGGCCGTGGCCTGCGCGATCCCCGTTGCAGCGAGCGCGCAGGACGCGAAGAACGAAGTTCAGGGCTTCGGCGGACTTACCTTCGGCAACTCGTCGTTCGGGACCGGCGCCGCGTCCACGTTCGGCGGCCGGGTGTCGGTCGGTCTCACGCCGAACTTGCAGGCGATCGGCGAGGCGGGACGCCTCGCGGACATCAAGTCGCCGCTTTTCAACCTGCTCGACTTCACGTCTGTCGGCCTGCGCGTGTCGGCGTGGTACGGCGAGGGCGGCGTCCGTTTCCTGGCCGCGCGGTCCTCCAGCGTCCGTCCCTATGGGGAGGCGACGGCCGGCTTCGCCCGGCTCAACGCCGGTGTCTCAGGCTTCGGCGACCGCACCGACGCCATCGTCAACGCGGCGCTGAACTTCATCAACCGCACGCAACCGATGCTCGGCGTGGGAGGCGGCGTCGAAGTGCACCGCGGTCCGATGACGCTCGATCTCGGTTATCGCTTGAAGCGGATCTCGGCCGGCACCACCATCGCGTCGGCGCTGAACGCGGGGCATCCATACAACGTGAACCAGTTGCGGCTCGGCGTCGGCTTCCGCTTCTAGTCTCATCTCTCATCCGGGGGGCTTCGCCCCCCGGAACCCCCCTACACGGTCGGTCGCGGGGCTCCAACGCCCCGCTCCCCTCCCGTGGCTCACTCGCGGCGCTCGTTCGCGTCCAGCAGCCGCTCTCATCACTCATCTCTCATCTCTCATCCGGGGGGCTTTCGCCCCCCGGAACCCCCCTACACGGTCGGTCGCGGGGCCCCAACGCCCCGCGCCCCTCCCGTGGCTCACTCGCGGCGCTCGTTCGCGTCCAGCAGCCGCTCTCATCTCTCATCTCTCATCTCTCATCCGGGGGGGCTTCGCCCCCGGAACCCCCCTACACGGTCGGTCGCGGGGCCCCAACGCCCCGCGCCCCTCCCGTGGCTCACTCGCGGCGCTCGTTCGGCGCGATCCGCGGCCGGAGATATGAGACTCTGATCCTGCCAGCGCCGGGGAGAAACCTATGGCGCCCTCTCGTCTTCCGCGTTTCGCCGTCATGCTTGCTGTCGTCATCTCGGTGGCTGTCGCGATGGCCGTCACCGGAGGGCTCACACCGGCCCTCCGCGCGTCAACTGTGGACACCGTCGTGCTCGCGCCCGGGAGCGCCATCCACCTGGCTACCCCGGCGTTCCTGATGGTCGGGAAGCGCTACGCGTTCACCTGGCCCGGCGGCGGGCCGCCGCAGACGTACACCATCAAGATGATGCGCGCCGACGGCTGGATCCTCGTGGAGGTCGCCGACGAGACCATCAAGCCCGAGTTGTATATCCCTGGAGAGTTTCCCACGCGCTGGCTGCACGTGGGCCTTGCCGTCTCGATTCAGGAAATGCGTCCGCTTCCGTGAGGCGGAGGAACGCACGCGACGAAAAAGCAGTTAAAGTGTCGGCATGAATCGCCGCACCGTGACCGCTGTTTTTTCGATTTGCGCGCTGGCGCTGGGCCTCGTCGATGCCCAGACTGTTCGATCCCGGGTGCCGCCGACCCGGCCCGCGCCGGGAGTGGCGCCGCGTCCGGCGCCGTCCGCACCGATGATGGCCGGCGTCGATGCCGCGCTCGTCAACGGGCTGAAGTATCGACTGATCGGCCCGTCGCGCGGAGGACGCGTGACCACGGTCACCGGCGTCCCCTCGCAGCCGCGCACCTTCTACATGGGCGCCGCCAGTGGCGGCGTGTTCCGGACGACGGATGGCGGTGCGACCTGGGTCCCCATTACCGACGGCAAGGTCCCGCTCGGCTCGACGGGATCGATTGCCGTCGCCGACTCTGACCCGAAGATCATTTACCTCGGCACCGGGTCAGACGGCGTCAGGAGCAACGTCTCCACCGGCCGCGGCGTCTACAAGACGGTCGATGCCGGCGAGACGTGGCAGTTCATGGGCCTCTCGAACGCCGGACAAATCGGCGCCGTGCGCATTCATCCGACGAATCCCGACATCGCATGGGTTGCGGCGGTCGGCAACGCGTTCAAGTCGAATCCCGAGCGCGGCGTATTCAAGACGAGCGACGGCGGCAAGACGTGGCGCAAGGTGCTGTTCGTGTCGGACGGCGTCGGCGCGATGGACGTCGAGATCCAGCCGGGCAACCCCAGTGTCGTCTATGCCTGGATGTCGCGGCTCGAGCGGAAGCCGTGGACGATCATCAGCGGCTCGAAGGACGGCGGCTTCTACCGGAGCACGGACGGCGGGGAGCACTTCTTGAAGATCACCGCCGGCCTGCCCGGCGATCTGATCGGCAAGGGGAATCTCGCCGTCACGGCGGCGAAGCCCGATCGCGTCTACGCGCTGATCGAAGCGAAGCCCGGCGGCGGGTTCTACCGCTCGGACGACAGCGGACAGACGTGGCTGCTGATCAACACGCAGGCCTCGCTGCTGCAGCGGCCGTTCTACTACACGACGCTCGGCGCGGACCCGACGAGCGCGGACGTCGTGTACGCCGGGGCCGAGAGCTTCTTCAAGTCGACCGACGGGGGCAAGACCTTCTCCACCATGCGTACGCCGCACGGCGACAACCACGACATCTGGATCAACCCGAAAGACGGCAACAGCATGATCCAGGGGAACGACGGCGGCGCGAATGTGTCGTTCGACGGCGGCCGCACCTGGTCGTCGCAGATGAACCAGCCAACCTCCGAGATCTACGGCGTGTGGATGGACGAGCAGTTCCCCTACAAGATCTACGGCGCGCAGCAGGACAACACCACCGTTATGATTTCGAGCGCGGCGGATCCATATAATGCCGCCGACTGGCGCGCCGGGCCGGGGTGCGAGACAGGGCCGATCATGCCGCACCCGAAGGATCCCGAGATCGTCTACGGCTCGTGCAAGGGGCAGTACGGCGTGATGGATCTCAGGACCGGACAGGAGAGGAATTACTGGATCGGGGCGCAATCGCTGTACGGAAACCCGGGCAAGGATCTGATCCTGCGTTTCCAGCGCGTGTCGCCGATGGCCACGTCGCCGCACGATCCCGACGTGCTGTATTACGGCTCGCAGTACGTCCACCGCACGCGCGACAAAGGCGTGATCTGGGAGAGGATCTCGCCCGACCTGACGGCTTTTCCGCCGTGCTGCCAAGGGGCGAGCGGGGAGCCGATCACGCGCGATGTGACGGGCGAGGAGTTCTACAGCACGTTGTACGCGATTGCCGAGTCGCCGCTCGAAAAAGGAGTGATCTGGACCGGAGCGAACGACGGCCCGTTCCACGTCACGCGCGACAACGGGAAGAGCTGGACCAACGTCACGCCGAAGGATCTCGAGAGCGGCGGCCGCGTACAGTACATCGACGCGATCGCGAGGGGCTGCTCTACGCCGGCACCGAGTTCGGGATGTACATCTCGTTCGACAACGGGGCGCACTGGCAGCCGTTCAACCTGAATCTTCCGCAGGTGCCCATCACCGACATCAAGATCCACCACCAGGATCTGGTCGTCTCCACCCAGGGACGCGCCATCTGGATCCTCGACAACATCAGCGCGCTGCATCAGCTCACGCCGCAAATTACGGCATCGGCCGTGCACCTCTTCAAGCCGCGCGACGGTCACCGGACGCGGGTCAGCCCGGCGGTACTCGGTCCCGTCATCGAGTACTACTTGCCGTCGGCAGCATCAGGGCCCGTGACGCTCGATATCCTCGACGCGTCCGGCGCCACGGTGAACAGCTACAGCAGCGAGACCCCCGCTCCCGTCACTGCCGGCCGTCGCGGTTCCTCGTCAGGCTCCGGCCAGAGCGGCGGCAGCGCGACGGACATCGCACCCGCCACGACGAGCATGGAGGTGCAGGATCCGGAAGGTGGTGGCGGGCGAGGTCGCGGCGGCCCGCCGCCGCGGGTCACGAAAGAAAGCGGCCTGAACCGCGTCGCGTGGGACGTCCGTCATTCGTCCGGCCTGTCAGCGCCGCCGGGGGCGTATCGGGTACGCCTGAAGGTGGGGGACGCCACGGAGACGCAGCCGTTCAACGTTCTGATCGACCCGCGCATCGCCGCCGAGGGCGTGACGGCGGCGGACCTGAAGGAACAGTTCGATCACAACATGCGGATGCGCGACCTGACGGTCGCGGTCAGCCAGTTGCTGGGCCGCGTGCGCGGCGGCCTCGCCAGTCCGCATGCGGACAAGCTCCGCCCGATCTACGACCAGCTCGTGAACACGCCAGAAGGGGTGCGCTACAGCAAGCCAGGTCTGCGGGCGCACATCCAGTATCTCGCGGGCATGACGACGGCCGTGGACCAGAAGATCGGCCGCGACGCGGTCGAACGCTACCAGGAACTGAAGAAGGAGCTCGATGCGCTGAAACTGGAAGTGGATCGGTTGCTCGGCCCGATCTAGACCCCGCTCTACTGGCCCGCACAGAGCTTGAGGTCGGTGGCCATCGGATAGATCCCCTGGTTCAGGCTGGAGCCGCCGCCGAAGCCGGGGCCGCCGCCGCCCCGGTATGAGCGGATGAACTGACTCGTCTCGTCGATCGGCAGGCGTGACGCATTGGCGCAGAAGTCCATCCAGATGCCGTCCATGTTCAAGTACTGCTCGACGTTGGAGAGGTAGAACGCGGAGACGACGCCGTTGTGGGCCTTCAGCCAGGCGGCGACCGCGCGGATGGCCTTCGGTCCCGCGAAGTTGCCGACGATCGGGACGACCATGTTTCTCGATTCGAGCGACTTGAGGATGGCGAAGTTGTCGTCGCTGGCAAGGTAGCCGCGTAGCAGGCCGCTGCCGTCGGTCCCCACCATGAGATCCGCGTAGGTCGGCGAATTGCGGAAGCCGCCACGGTTGCCGCCGCCGCCCGACATCCAGTAGGTCAGCTCCGGGCCGTACCGCCCGAAATACTCGTAGATGTAGTGGATCCCCGGTACGTCGTCCGGCTCGAGTGGGAAGCCGTGCGTCGTCTGCAGGCGATCGACGATCGTCTTGAAGTTCTCCTCGAAGAGCTTCTCGTCCGGAGGCGCGCTGGCATAGGCCTGCAACAGTTCACGCACGCTCGCCGCCGCGGTCAGTCCATCGGGACGCTTGCGCGAGAAGAGATGAGATAGAAAGTCCGCGCGATCCGTCGACAGCTCGAACAGCGCCTTGTACATCAGATGCATGTGCAGGTTGCCGCGCCGGACGTCGACGATGACGGCCATCGCGGGCTTGAGTGCCGCGATATATGTGAAGTTCTGTTCGGGACCGACACCCATATAAACGCGTCCAGGTTTGGCGACATCGAGAAGCTCGGGGATGACGTACTGCAGCCAGACTTCGTTCGACAACAGGTTATCGGAGCGGAACGATCCGCCCGGCTCCGACAGGTCCATGACCAGCTTCCAGAACTCCGCGTCCGACAAGCGGTCGGGGAGGCCGGCCGGCGCCGGTGCCGCGGCGGCCGTCGTCGATGCGGCGGCCGGCGGCGGGGCCGCAGGTGCTGTGGCGGGCGGCGCGTGCTTCGCGCACGAGACAGGAGTCGCTGCGATCAACAGCGCGAGCGACCAGGCGCAGACGAACCGTTTTGATATGTTAACGGGCAGCTTTCGGCCTCGCAGCCGAATCGTAACAGAATCCTCGACGTCCAGGAGACGACGGGTAAGCGCCGGCGCCAGCCTCGTCGTAGTGCGAATCTATGGCCTTCCAGTTCAAACGCATGCGCGGCGGCTTGACGCTTGCATTGTCTCTCGCGGCTTTAGCGGTTTCGCTCATGGCCGTGAGGCCGCAAGCCCAGACGCCCGCACCGCCCGCACCGCCCGCACCGCCCGAGCCGGTCATCAATCAATCTCGGGATCCGCTGCTCGCGAGTTTCCGCTTCCGCTCCATCGGGCCGGCCAGCATGGGCGGCCGCATCGACGACATCGCCGTCTCCGAGTCGGACCCGAATATCATTTATCTGGGATATGCAGTGGGCGGTGTCTTCAAGTCCGAGAACAACGGCGTGTCGTTCAAGCCGGTGTTCGAAACCTATAACACGGCGTCGATCGGCGACATCGCGATCCACCCGCGCGATCCGAACATCGTCTACGTCGGCACGGGCGAGCCGAACAACCGGCAGACCTCCTCGTTCGGCGACGGCGTCTACAAGACGACCGACGGCGGGAGGACGTTCAACAACATCGGGCTGAAGGACACGCAGACCATCGCCCGCATCGTGATCGATCCGAAGAATCCCGAGACGGTCTATGTCGCCTCGCCCGGTCACCTTTTCGGACCGAACCCGGAGCGCGGGATCTTCAAGACCATCGACGGCGGCAAGACGTGGAACAAGATCAAGTTCATCGACGAGGACACGGGCTTCTCCGACATCGTCCTCGATCCCGTGAACCCGAGCATCATTTACGCGTCGAGCTACCAGCGGCGGCGCAGCGGCTGCTGCTTCAATGGCGGCGGGCCGGGCAGCGGCATCTGGAAGAGCAGCGACGCCGGCAGA
>WNFI01505695.1_pt2 | contig 18405 bp, 18 predicted proteins | sample 5400471 | NCBI WGS metagenome assembly WNFI01 (sample SAMN13153348, study PRJNA577476) | soil metagenome | isolation source: 100 cm saprolite on Douglas fir-dominated hillslope | place: USA:California | collected 2013-09-17 | reverse complement strand
CGTGTCGATCAACGATGACGGGGCTGGAATCTCTCCAAGTTCCGAGCGCAAGCTCATTGAGCCGTTCCAAACGGGCGACACATCAAAAGAGGGGGCCGGACTCGGCCTGTCGATCGTTCAGGAGATCATGGCGGCCCACGGAGGGGCACTGACCATCACATCGACGCCAGGACGCGGGACCGCGGCCTGCCTCTGCTTTCCGGAGGCTTTTGGCGGAACGCCCGCGGCCTAGCAATCACGATCCTTATTTAACGTCGTATGTGCTTGAAACAATCCGTCATTGCCGCGTCCACGGCCAGGATTCAGCGGCTCCCTGTTGAAGATTGTAATCGTCATGCCGCAATGTCGAGCTTGAAATAGCTTCTAATACTAGCTATTATCCGATGGTTTAATGTCGCCGTCGAGAGTCGGGATCTCGCAAAAGGGGAACTGTCCGCCATGACCACTCCAGGGTTGCTTCAGTCGCGGTCGGTGAAGACCGGCGCGGAGCACATCGAAAGCGTACGTGACGGCCGCGCGGTCTATCTGAACGGAAAGCTTGTTCAGGACGTCTCGGTACATTCCGCCTATCGCAATGCGGTGGCTTCGGCCGGCTCGCTTTACGACTATCAGTCCAGACCGGAGAATGTGGAACGCATGACCTTTGATGTCGGCGGCGGGCACCGTGTCAATCGGTGCTGGCAGTTGCCCGGCAGCTACGCCGAGTTGGTCGAGCGTCGCAAGGCCCTCGTCGAATGGGCGGAGGTGTCATGCGGGTTTCTTGGCCGCTCTCCGGATCATGTAGCTTCGTCGATGGCGGGCATGATGATGGGCATCGAGGTCTTCGACAATTATGACGAGAAGCGCGGCCGCGCGTTTCGTGACTGGTTTGACCATGCACGAAAAAACGATCTGTTCCTGACTTACGTTATCAATAACGTGCAGGGCGATCGGTCCAAGGCATTCGGCGATCAGGGCAAGGACGCGGAAGATATGGTGGCGCGTATCGTTGACGAGGATGCGTCGGGAATTACCATTCGCGGCGCGAAACTGTTCGCGACAAGCGCAATCATGGCGAACGAAATCTTCGTGGGGTCCGGTCAGCCGCTGAAGCCGGGTGAAGAACATCTGGCGTTCTCATGCGCGCTTCCGATGGGGACCAAAGGCGTCAATCTGTTGTCGCGCAAGTCGTTTGAGGCAAGCGCCGTGAGCGAATACGACAATCCCCTGTCATTTCGCTTCGATGAGAACGATGCCCTCGTGTTCTTCGATGATGTGAAGGTCCCTTGGCAGCGCGTGTTCGTGCACCGCAATAAGGACATGTGCCGGGCCCAGCTTCACGATACGCCGGCGCATGTCTACCAGAATTATCAGGCGCAGATCAGGCTTTCGGTCAAATTGCGGTTCCTTGTGGGTCTTGCAAGGGGTATTGCGCGGACAATCGGCACGATCAACTTCCCACCGGTCGTCGAAGTGCTGGGCAAGCTTGCGTCGCAGGCGTCCCTGATCGAAGGAATGGTGTTCGGAATGGAAGCGGGCGGCGCGATACGTGGTCAGTATTTCCTGCCGAACAAGCATTTGCTCTATGCCGCGCAGGTCCAGTCGCAGGAGATGTATCCGGTCATTATCAGCACGATCCGGGAATTGGCGGGCGGATCGCTCATGATGTTGCCATCGTCCGCAGCCGACTTCGACAATCCGGAGGTGGCGCGCATGATTTCGCTGACGCAGGTGTCTCCGGTCATGAGTGGCGAGGATCGCGTCAAATTACTGAAGCTAACCTGGGATGCCGTTGGTTCGGAATTCGCGTCTCGTCATCTCCAGTACGAAATGTTCTACGCCGGTGCGCAGTTCGTTACGCGAGGCCACAGCTACCGTACTTACGATTGGGATCGCGCAACCGCAATGGCAACACAGATGACGAACAGTTACAATCTGGTGGATTCGAAGGAGAGCGCCGGAAGGGCGTCTTGACGCAATCTCGATCGTTGTTTTCCTGCTTCGTCGATGACTTGATGCCTGCAGCGCAGGCCTCCGACCAGTCAGTGCCCGTCTCAAGAGGCTCCTATGAAATTCGAGCGATCGAGGCGAACGCAGAGGTTGGCCGGGTTTTTGGCAAAGCTCGCGGTTGAGTTTTTCAGGAGCGGCTCACTGATCATCGCCTTTACGGGTCATTGTAAGTCCCAGCTGAACCCGCCAAGATGTGCTGTGAAATTCGTGTTGTTATGAAATCCAATGAGACGGGAACGCGGCATGGCATCCTCTCCAGTTAAACCGGTCGCGCTCAAGTCGCCCAAGCGGGCAGCGTTGACGGTTTCCAAACAAGAACTTCTGGTCAACGGCTCCGATCAGCAGTTCCGGCGGCTTGTTCATAATCTGTTTGGCTTTCTTGCTCGTCATTCGGCAATTCGCGAAGGTCACGGTGCGGTCATCGGGCTCGCGGGCATTGAATATACGATGCTGATTTCAATTGGACATCTCTCCGCGGAAGGGGACGTCAGCGTCAAGGATGTCGCCGATCACCTGCATCTCAGTGGTGCGTTCACCACCGTCATAACCAACAAGCTCCTGGAGAAGGGGCTCATCGAAAAGGCGGCCCATCCGGTGGACAAGCGGCGGCTGTGTCTGAGCGTGACGCCGCGCGGCCGAGAGATGCTCGAGCGTCTTGCGCCGATCCAGATGCAGGTCAACGACGTTGAATTTGGCTGTCTTACCGCCAAGGAGTTTTCGCTGCTGGTCGATATGATCGAGCGATTGGTGACATCGAGTGAACAGGCGATGGCATTGCAGCGATACTTGTCGGATTCACATTCGAAGCCGAACGTCGCGGAGTTTGACGCGCGACGGAAAGCGCCCCGAAAAGCGCGAAAGCCGTGACCCGGATGCCTCCTGGTCAACGGTGTGGCAGTAGCGGCTCAACAAAGCAGCGGCGCAGGCGCTTTTCGAGGCAGCAACAATATTTCCTCCCATGTCGCGGCAAGCCACCAAGCCCAAAAATGGCTTCTGTTAGAACCTATTTTTAAAAGCTGTTTATAATTTTTTTGTCATTTGTCATAATTTGAGGAATCATCCGGCTCCGGTGGGAAAGTGGCATAGCCTGTGCAAGGCTGGACGGGGCGCTCAACCCGCGCATGTAATGCGTCGTTTGCAATTCGAGGAGAGAAGTCAATGATATCGACTGGCGCTAAATTCAGCGGGCTTGCCGCAATTATCATTCACGTTTCGGTCGCTGCGGTTGGTCCTGCCGCGGCGCAAAGTCTTGCCGGTCGCGAAATCGCGATTGGGGCAATTGTCCCCAGCAGCGGCCCCTTCGCGGAATGGGGGCGCAGCAATACCGTAACGCTCAAGATGCTGGAACAGCAGGTCAACAAGGCGGGCGGCGTGAACGGTGCGAAGCTCAAGGTCGTCATCCTGGACGACGCAACAAGGCCAGCGCAGGCCGCCAGTTCGCTGCGCAAGCTGGCGGGCGATGAAAAGGTCCTCGCCATTGCCGGCCCGCTGACGAGCAGTGCGGCCGAGGTAACCTTTCCCGTCGCCAATGAAATGAAAGTTGTTGCGATGTCGCAGGCATCCTCGAAGCCCGGCGTCGCGAAAGCAAACAGGCCGTGGGCATTCCGCAATACGATCGACGAGTCGATCCTCGCGAAATCGACGGTGCCGTACTTCAAGAAGACGTTCGACATCAAGTCAGTCGCGATCATCTATGATGCAAAGGATGCGACCGCGGCGACGGTGGGTACCAAGATCATGCCGCCGCTGATGAAGGAAAGCGGCATTACGGTCGTCAACGAAAACGATCCGCTTTCCTTCAACACAGGCGATCTGGACGTGAGCGCTCAGGTGACCAAGATGAGGTCGCTCAACCCGGATGGCGTGGTGTTGAGCGCGGATTACAGCCAGGCCGTGACGGTCCTTCGCGAGATGAAACGTCAGGGTTTCGTCAAGCCGGTGGTGGGCGCGACACAGCTGATCTCGTCGGCGATTCTCAAGGCCGCCCCGGAACTGCCGATCGTTGCCCCTGCGACCTTCTTCGCATCGATGAAGGGCGACCGGGCGCCAGGGTTCGTCGCCGAACTTCAGCCGCTGCTGCGCAAGGAATCCGGGCTGCCGGCGGAAATCGAGCCGAGCATGTACGACGCCAACATCTACGAGACCGTCAGCATGTACGTTGATGCAGCAAAGAACACCGGGGTGACGGGCAAACCTGAGGATCTTGAATCCGACCGCGTCAAGATTCGCGACTATCTCGTCATGCTTCAGAACTTCCAGGGACTGGGCGGTCCGATCAGCTTCAACGACGACGGCGATGCAATCAAGTCGTTCTATGTGCTGCAGGGGCAGAATGGTGCATGGCTTACCAAAGTCCAGGGATGCAGTTCGGTCCCCGGCCATCCGGCCTGCTGACGTCAAGAGCAGGCCGTCGGCTCGCGAAGATGCGACGCGCGGGGCCAATCAGCCCCGCGTATGAAAGATATGGCTGCATTTGGACTGAGCGCCATGCACGACCAGGAATTCGATGACGTCTCAAATTGCGCGCTCTCGGCAATGGCGGTACCTCGTTCATGCTTCTCCAACAGCTTGTGAATGGAGTGACACTGGGAGCGGTCTATACGCTGCTCGCATTGTCGTTCTCCATTGTGATGGGAATTCTCGGAATTCTGAATCTGGCGATTGCCGAATTGTTCATGATCGGAGGCTACCTGGGCTTCGCGGTCATCACTGCCAATCTGCCGCTGCCGTTGGCAGTCGCAGCCGGCATGGGCGGCGCAGCGTTGATATCTGTCGTGATCGAGAAACTCGGCTATGAGCCGCTGCGCGATGCGCCTCTGGTGACACCGATGCTGAGCACGCTTGGGTTCTCCATCATCCTTCAGAATATTGCCACTAACGTTTGGGGATCGGATCCCCTGCAACTGTCGGACCAGTTTCTGGGAGGCCGTATCATATTCGGTCCCGTGAGCATCGGCGAAATCCAGCTGATTGTCCTCGGCGCCACCACGGTCCTGGTTGCGATCATGGCCTACATCGTCCAAAGGACGTCGATCGGGCGCGCGCTGCGGGCCGTTGCCGAAAGCCGGGAAGTCGCACGGCTGCTGGGCGTTTCCGGAAGCCGCGTGACGTTGATCGCATTCATCATGTCGGGGGCGCTGGCTGGCGCTGCTGGCGTACTGATCGCAATTCATTACGCGGCGATTACACCTTATGTCGGCGTCGAGATCGGATTGAAGGCGATCGCGGTCATGGTCATTGGCGGGACAGGCCGGATCTGGGGCGCACTCATTGCCGGCCCCCTAATCGGAATTGCGGAAGTGCTGACGGTTGCGTATGGCGGCTCGCAAATCCGCGACTTCGTGGTCTATGGGTTCATGATCCTGATTTTGCTGGTTCGCCCGCAGGGGCTCCTCGGTGGGAGCGGATCGGATCAGGGGCAGCGCGTGTGATGTCAACCTATTATGCGAGCCTTTTGGCGGACGTCGGCATTCTTACGCTGGGTGCGCTCAGCGTCTACATCATCCTCGCGACCGGCCAGCTGTCGTTAGGGAATGCGGGTTTCATGGCGATCGGCGCCTATCTAACGTCTTACCTCACGGTAAGGGTCGGGATACCGCTGACAGTCGCTCTTCTGCTTACTGCGACCCTGTCGGGAATGATCGGCGTTGTAATCGGCTTCCCCGCGCTGCGTCTGAAAGGAATCTTTCTCGCCATGGCGACGCTTGGCTTTGGCGAGATGGTGCGCAGTCTGTTCCTCAATCTCGACGCGACCGGTGGGGCAGGCGGATTCCATGGGATGGCTCACGTGTCGGGCTCCTACATCTGGTTTTGGGTGGTGCTCATCCTTCTTCTGGTGTGGCTGATGGAGTCGTCGCGCCTGTGGCTCGAGATGCGGGCGATTTCCGACGACGAGACCGCGGCCAACCTGATCGGCCTCAACACGACCATGACGAAGGTGGGGGCATTCGGAATGAGCGCCGCGGTTGCGGCAATATCGGGCGGTCTTTTCGCCCATCACCATGTTTACATCGAGCCCGGAAATTTCGGTTTCGAGCGGTCGATCGATTTCGTGCTCGCTGTGATTCTTGGCGGATCGACGATCGGGGCGGGCTCTCTTGTCGGGGCGTTGCTGCTGGTCCTGTTACCGGAGCAGCTCCGCGCACTCGCCGACTGGAGGCTTGCTGCATTCGGGGCTCTCTTGATCGTGGTGCTGTTGATCCGGCGCCAGGGAATTCTCGACCGAAATCTGTTCAGGCAGATCACGTTCCGAAAGCGCGCGGCATGAATAAGCCTCTGCTGCAGTTGAGCAAAGTCACCAAATCGTTTGGCGGCATCAAGGCTCTTTCCGGACTCTCCTGCGAAGTCTTACAAGGACAGATCGTTGGCGTCATCGGTCCGAACGGCGCAGGCAAGACCTCGCTCTTCAATGTCATCACTGGGGCGTACCGCGCGAACAGCGGAGAGGTGTATCTCGAAAATCTGCCGATTACGCACTGGCGTTCATATCGCATCGCGCGGGCGGGGGTCGTGCGAACTTTTCAGAACATCAGGTTGTTCACCAGCATGACGGTATGGCAGCATCTGTTGGTTGCTCAGCCCGCGCAGGGTTCGTTGCTGCGCCGGAGTCTTCCAACGCGTTGGGCCGACCGCGCCGCCATTGCCCGCGCCGAGGAAGTGCTCGAATTTTTCGGACTCGAAAATGTGCGCTGCCAGAGCGCGCGCTCTCTCTCCTATGGCATGCAGAGGAAAGTCACGACGAGGCGGAAGAAATTCGCCGCCTGATGGTACGCCTGCGCGACGGTGGGCTGACGATCCTGCTCATCGAACACGACATGAGTTTCGTAATGAACCTTTGTGACTATCTTTACGTGCTCGATTTCGGAGCTTTGATCGCCCAGGGTCTTCCGGATGAGGTACGCGCGAACCCGATTGTCATGGACGCCTATCTCGGGATGGAAGCGTGATGCTGTCGGTCCGTGGCCTTGAGGTTCAGTACGGTTCTGTGACGGCGGTTCGGGGGATCGACCTCGACATCAACGAGGGCGAAATCGTCGCGCTGCTCGGCGCCAATGGAGGCGGAAAAACAACCATCGCGCGCGCAGTCGCGGGGCTGTTGCCGTTTCAGGGCGAGATCCGTTTCAAAAGCCGGCTGCTGAAGCCCAATGCTGCCGAGCAGAACCTGCGAGCCGGTATTTCGCTTGTTCCGGAAGGGCGCGGTATTCTCGGGCGCATGACGGTCGATGAAAACCTTCTCATGGGCATCTATTGCCGTCCTGACAAGCGCGAGGCATTGCTGGACGTCAAGCGGATGTTCGAGCGGTTTCCAATTCTTGGGCAGCGGCGGAATCGACTGGCAAGTCTTCTCAGCGGTGGCGAACAGCAATTGCTGGCGATTGCGAGGGCATGTCTTTCCAAACCTCGATTGCTGCTGCTCGACGAGCCCTCCCTCGGACTGGCGCCCAAAATGACCGACCATGTTTTTGGCATGATCGGAGATCTGCGGTCGGAAGGCTTGACGATCATGCTGGTGGAGCAGAAGGCGCGCCAGACCCTCAAATTCGCCGACAGAGCCTATCTACTTGAGACCGGTCGCATGGTGACCTCCGGGACAGCAAGCGAACTTGCGAATGAGTCCATCGTTTCTGAAGCGTTCCTTGGCGCCGACGCGAGGCGGACTGGTTATGCGAAATAGAAGCACCCGAAAAGAAGCATTTGTTGCGCACGTGTCGCCGACCATGCAATCGGCGTCGACTTATTTCGCGGACCGCGCCACCGCAATCGGCGTCGTATAGTCCAACAACCGAATGGCCTGGTCGGCCGTTTCAACGAGCTGGGTCATGACCTTGCGAATCTTGTTAAAATCCTTCGCCGACAGACAGCTAAACAACAGATCGTTTGCCGGGCGCTGCACCGGCGCCAACTCGTTCAGCAGCGCTCGTGCCTTCGGCGTGATGGCGAGGACGACCCTTCGCCGGTCTTCGGCATCCGTCTCCTTTTCGACCAGGCCGGCAGCGACCAGTTTGTTGATTTCGATCGTGATGAAAGCACCGCTGAAATGCAAATGGTCAGCGACGAGGTTGACCCCCACCTTTTCATCCGTGGCTCGCAGATGAGCGATAGCGATCAGCACGGTGTACTGGGTGCCGGAGAGGCCGATGACCTGACCAAGCTTGCTGCGCACTTCCTGCAGGCGGGCGGAGAAAGCGAGGGTGTCATGAACGAATTGTCGGAACGCCCGGTCCGATCCCTCGATCAGGAGTTCGGGCCGCGATACCGTCGATTCGATTGTGACTTTCCGTGATCTGGTTTTCGTAGCCATTCGTGCTCCGCACAGGGTTTGTATTGCTATAGCGACCGATCAAACTAACGACAAGTTCGGTCGATTCGACCAGCACTCCTGACGGCGCATGATGCGAAGGCCGTTCTTGACAGGCGCTCTTATGTTTCTCTAATATAGCTTTGGTACAAAGTTATATCCCTGTGGTTACAACAGATGAAGGGTGTCGCATTGGATCTGGATTCCCGGGCCTTCCGACAGGCGCTCGGCCAGTTTGCCACAGGCGTGGCGGTCATCACGGCAGAGGCCGCCGATGGCAGCGCCATCGGCTTGACGATGAGTTCATTCAATTCAGTTTCGCTGGATCCGCCACTCATTCTGTTTTCAATTGATCGCAAGGCGTTCAGCCTCAAAGCGATGATCGAGGCCAACGGCTACGCGGTAAATATACTGGGGCGCGATCAGGAGCACCTGTCCAACAAGTTTGCAAAGGCCCTGGGCGATAAATGGACCGCAGTCGAGCATACGCTTGGCCATTATGCGGCGCCTCTTATCGCTGGTGCTCTCGCGCACTTTGAATGCGTTCCATACGCCCGTCATGATGGTGGTGATCATGTCATCTTCGTCGGCAGAGTCGTGCGGTTTACCGGATATCCCGCCGGTGAGCCGCTGTCATGATCAAGAGCGGCGAACAGCATATTGCGAGCCTGCGCGATGGCCGCGAGATCTATCTCGATGGCGAGCTTGTCGACGATGTCACGATCCATCCGGCCTATCGCGCGGCGGTCGCCTCGATCGGGCGAATGTTCGATTTCCAGAGCGCGCCCGAAAATCGCGATTTGATGACATTCGAAACCGAGACGGGTACGCGGGCCAATCGTATCTGGGAATTGCCGGCGAGCTATGACGCTCTCGTCACCCGCCGCAAAGGCCTCGAGGCATGGACGGAATTGCATGCGGGCTTCATGGGGCGGGCTCCGGATCACGTCGCATCCTGCATCTCCGGGATGTACATGGGCCTCGATATATTTGAGGCCTACGATCCTGGCCGCGCCAGGGCGCTTGCAGACTATTATCGGTATGCGCGAGACAACGATCTCTACCTTACTTACGTCATCATCAATCCGCAGGCCGATCGATCCAAGAGCGCCGCGCAGCAGGACGATCCCTTTCTGTCTGCAGGGGTTCTGGATCGTGATGCGGAAGGCATTACGGTGCGCGGTGCGAAGATGCTTGCAACGGGCGGCATCATGGCCAACGAGGTCCTCGTGACCTGCATTCAGCCGCTGCAGCCGGGCGACGAGAAATATGCGCTCTCGTTCGCGGTTCCGATGAACACCAAGGGACTGAAAATTCTCTCGCGCAAGTCCTATGAGGCTGCTGCGGCGTCGGTGTTCGACAATCCCCTGGCAAGTCGCTTCGATGAAAACGACGCCGTGCTCTATTTCGATGACGTCAAGGTTCCGTGGGATCGGATATTCGTCATCGACAGCATCGACATGTGCCAAAAGCAATTTCATGCGACGCCGGCCCATGTCTATCAAAACTACCAGGCCATGATCCGGCTTTCGGTCAAGTTGCGTTTTCTCGTCGGAATCGCGCGCCGCACGGCCGAAACCAACGGCATCATTGGATTTCCCCAGGTGCGCGAGACGCTAGCTCAACTCGCCGCCGAGGCCAGCATGGTCGATGCGTTTGTCGTGGCGATGGAGGCCAAGGGGCAGCAACGCGGCGCCTATTTCGTGCCTGATCGACAAATGCTTTACGCAGCGCAGACCCTGACGCAACAGCTCTATGCCAAGATCATCAACACATTGCGCGAGCTGGCGGGAGGAGGGATGATCATGTTGCCGTCTTCCGTGAGGGATTTCGACAATCCAGAGGTTGCGAGGCTGATTGGAAAAACACAACAATCGCCTGCATCCGGCGCAATCGACAAGGTAAAGTTCTATAAACTCGCGTGGGATGCGGTTGGCTCGGAATTCGCCTCACGCCATGCGCAATATGAGATGTTCTATGCTGGCGCGACGTTTGTCACCAAGGGTCATGCGTTCCGCACGTATGACTGGAACACGGCAACGTCGTTGCTCGATCGGATGCTGTCGAGCTATGACCTTGCCGATGAGATCGCTGCAAAGACCAATCTGGCTTCATTGACGCGCGCTGTCGCCTAACCCTTCCAGGAGAGTTCAAATGGCTATCAATAAGATCCACGACGAGTTTCATACCCTCGACATGTCGAAGGGATGGGAGACTCCGGCAGGCTATCCGGCAGGTATTCAGCAGAAAATTCTGTCGGGGGCGCTCGACGAAACCAACAAGCGCGGCAGCCGAACCCGACTCCTGCGCTTTGCGCCGGGTGTTTACACGACCAGCCCTTTTGTTCACGAATATTGGGAGGAGGTTTTTCTTTTCTCCGGAGATCTGACGGTTGGAAATGACGAGCACGGCAAGGGTGGGGAGGCGTTCAAGCCGAATACATATGCCTGCCGCCCGCCCGGCGCATTCCACGGTCCGTTCAAGTCGGAAACCGGATGCATCCTGCTCGAGATGCATTATTTCGACCCGGCGTGATCAATGGCGCGCCGTCGGACGCGGTGTTGAAAGCTCGCAACTGAATCTTTGTTAAGGATTGTTTCGCTGATGGCCGACTGGCGTTGCCGATGACCTTACCCCCGGAGCGGTTGATTGTCGGGATCACCGGCGCCTCGGGCGCGATCTATGGCGTTCGACTTTTGCGCTTGCTGCAACCAACGAAGATCGAGACTCACCTCGTCATGAGCCGGTCGGCGAAGATCGCGCTGACTCAAGAGTTGGACTTAAAGCCCGCGGATGTGGCTGCATTGGCCGATGTCGTCCATCAGGCCGATAACATCGGCGCATCAATCTCCAGCGGCTCGTTCAAGACGTTGGGGATGATCGTCGTGCCGTGCTCGATGCGGAGCCTTTCCGAGATTGCGACCGGGGTGACCAGCTCGCTGCTGACGCGGGCCGCCGACGTCGTCTTGAAAGAGCGCCGGCGGCTGGTTCTGATGGTTCGAGAAACGCCCTTGCATCTCGGCCATCTGCGCTCAATGGTAGCGGTGACTGAAATGGGAGGCGTTATCTATCCCCCGGTCCCGGCGTTTTATGCCCGGCCGGAGAATATCGAACAAATGGTCGATCATACTTTGGGGCGAGTGCTCGACCTGTTTGAGATTGGTTCCGACACTGTCCGACGGTGGGAGGGGCTGAGTCCCGGTAAGGCTACCGGCACGGCGTAAGACCGGTTTCGTTCGCCGGTCTTCCGCGTGGCAATTCCGGCTGTCGCGTTTCGCATTCGGATATCAGGATGTCAGCCATGAAGCGATCTCGTCGCAGCCTGGAAGCCGAGAGCTGGGCGTTCGCTCTTGAGGTCTATGCGCGGCCGCGGGTCGCGGATGCCTGCCTCAGGCTTCAGGCCGAGGCGGGGGTGGACGTCATACTCCTGCTGTTCGCAGCTTTCGCCGCCGTCAGGCATCGCGTTCTGCTTGAACCGTCCGATCTGATGGAGATGGATCGGATTTGCTCGCCATGGCGAGAGCAGGTCGTGCATCCGCTCCGCGCGTTTCGCGTGGGGCTGAAGTCGGGGCCTTCGCCCGCGCCAAGTCAGGCCACCGAGCGTTTGAGGTCGAAAATCAAAGCCAGCGAACTACAGGCAGAACGCATAGAAAATGACCTGCTGGCAGATTACCTGCGCCAAAAAGAGCCGCAAGCTCCGGCGGTTACGTCTGAAAATGTCTGCGCCATCCTCCGCAGCGTCATCATGCTGGCATTGCAGAAGCGCGGCGGCGGTCGCATGGTCGAGCTGCTCCCGGCGATGGACGAGGTTGTTGAGGCGGCCAACCAGGCTCGCATCGAAGGAGCCGGCGTTGGCTCCAACGGTTAGTCTGCGCCGTGCGTGTGATCTGATCGCGCCCCCGTGCCCACTTAGAAGGCTTGACTAGCTTTGATGCATAGCTATTATTTTTTAGTAATGCTCACGGCGCGGTGAATGGATTCGAGGGAAGTCTCATGGATCAGGTATCGCCTTTCGCAAGAGACCTCGAAAACGAAAGCCGTGCGTCGAAGCCGCAAGTTCTGGACACGCGCTTCCGTTCCGCGCTGTCGCGCATGGCGCATCAAGGTCGAATTCTCACTTTTGACGGGACTGCCGACCCACATTTGGAAGTCGCCGCAATCCTGAAGAAGTTGGATGGCGACAAGGCGTTGCTGTTTCCCTCGGTCAGCGGCTACGACATCCCCGTCATCGGCAATTTGCTGAGCTCCAAGAAAAACTGCGAGGCAGCCTTCGGCCTCGATTTCAACGGCATCCGCGGCCTTGTGCAGCGCGCGATGGGGGCGCCGCTTGCGCCGCAGGTCGTTGCCAAGGCGCCGGCGCATGAGGTGGTGGAAACCGCCGGCTTCGATATTGGCAAGCTGCTTCCAGCTTTGTTTCACGCGCCCGGCGATGCCGGGCGATACGTTACCGCCGGCATCGTTGTGGTGAAAGACCCCGTCACCGGAGTCTACAACGCGTCCTATCATCGGCTGCAGCTGCTGGGGCCGGATCGCGTCGCTATCAAGCTCGATTTCGGGCGCCATCTGCGGCTTGCCTATGAGCGGTCGAAGGAGAAGGGTGAGGCGCTTGCTGTCGCTGTGTGCATCGGCACCGATCTGGCCTTGCATTTCACTGCAGCGACAATGGGCTCTCAAATGCCTGAAAGCGCCGATGAACTTGCCGTTGCGGGCGGATTGGCCGGCAAGGCCCTCGCGGTGGTGAAGGCGGTGTCACAGCAGATTTTGGTACCCGCCGAAAGCGAGTTCGTTCTCGAAGGAAAAATTCTGATCGACGAGATGGCGCCAGAGGGACCGTTCGGCGAATTTGTCGGCTTCGCCGCACCTGCAGCGGATGCGCCAGTCTTGCATGTCACTGCTGTCACGCATCGCGGGCGGCCCATCTATCACGTCATTAATGGATTCGGGCGTGAGACCATCATGCTTCGCAAATATGTCCTGGAGGCGAGCCTGCTCAAGGTGCTCCAATCGGCTATTCCGATTGTGACGGACGCAGAGATGACCGCCGGGGGATTGCATCGATTTCATGCAGTCATTCAGGTCAAGAAGCAAAGCCGCCAGCATGACGGCTTGCAACGTAACGCGATGATGGCGGCATTCGGCGCTCTTAAGGATCTCGATTCTGTGACCGTGGTTGACCATGACATCGATATTCGCGATCCGGCGGATGTCGAATATGCGGTCGCGACCCGCATGGAGGCTTCATCCGATCTCGTGCTCATTCCTGGGGCGCGAGGGCACGAATACGTTCGCGTCAGCAAGGACGGGATACGCACGAAATTGGGAATCGATGCGACCGTGCCGTTCGAAGATCAGGCGAAGTTTCGCCGCGTTGAATTTGCGCAGACGGCGGTGGACGTCGACAGATTCGCGTCAGGTCAGGCCGAGGCGCTGAAGGCGATGACATTGATGGGAACGGATCTTGCATGATCTTCATCTACGATAGTCATGCTGGTAGCTAACCGAGCTTGGAAGGATAAACACGGAATGAAGAAAGTTGCCGGAGCTGCCTTTTCGCTGTGGATGATCATGCATGTCGTAGCGGCGTCGGCCCAGACCGAGTGGCCGGCGAAAACGATCAAGTTTGTCGTCCCGTATGCGCCGGGTGGATACACCGATGCTGTTGGACGAATTACCGCTCGTTACGTCGAGAAGGAGCTCGGTCAGACGGTAATCGTAGATAATCGTGCCGGCGGCGGCGGTATCGTCGGCACCGACCTTGTGTCCAAATCTCCGGGAGATGGCTACACATTTTGCGTTTGCAGCGTCGGCGCCGTGTCGATAGCTCCGGTCGCGCAGTCGGTTCAGTACGAGCCTGTCAATGGCTTCAAGCCGGTCAGCCTTGTCAGCACGATTCCGCAGACGGTGATCGTCAATCCATCGCTTCCGGTGAATTCGATCCAGGAACTGGTGAGCTACGCCAAAGCCAATCCCGGCAAGCTGAACTACGGCTCCAGCGGCATGGGCGGTCTGATGTATTTTTCGGTGGCACTGTTCGAGGCGCGAACCGGCACCCGGATGACTCACGTTCCCTTCAAAGGGGGATCCCCAGCGACAGCGGCGGTCGTTTCGGGAGAAGTGGACCTTGCGTTCACGAACATGACCGATGCATTGCCCCAGATCGAGGCCAATACCGTCCGTGCTCTGGCTGTCACTTCCACGGAGCGAAGCCCGTTCATTCCGAAGCTGGTGACGATCGCGGAGACGATGTTGCCCGGTTACAGCGTGGAATCCTGGAACGGGATCATGGCTCCTCCTGGAACGTCCGACGCGATCGTCAGCAAGCTCTCTGGTGTTCTCAAGAAGATGGCTGCCGATCCAGAGGTGCAGAAGAGCATGGCGGTGGCAGGTGCTTCAACCGTCTTCACCACGCCGGAAGAATTCAAGGCCAGGATCGGTCAGGAAGTTGAGCAGTGGAAAAACCTGCTCAAGGAAATTGCCGAGAAAAAGACCTAAGGTCTGTCAGCATCGAAGATGAAGCGGCCGCAGCCCGCGAGTCGCTGCCATCGGATGTTGTGCCAAACAATGAGTACAGGCCGCACGTAAATCGGATCGCATCCCGGTTAGCGGCGACGGGAAAAGATGATGAAACCTATCGCGTGGCGCGGAAACACCGACTTCTATTCCGGATTGTTGCTTGTCGCGGTCGCCGCTGTTGCCCTGGGCTACATCCGTAACCTTGCGATCGGAACCGTCCTGCAAATGGGGCCAGGATATTTCCCGTTCGGGTTGGCGCTGATTCTTCTCGGCATGGGGCTATGCCTTGTGGTGAAAGGCCTGCTCGTGACCGGGTCGCCGGTCGGACAGTTCCACCTGAGACCACTTGTTCTGGTGCTGCTGTCCTTTGGCGCATTTGGAATTCTGATCGAGCGGGGCGGACTCATTCTCGCAATTCTGGCGCAGGTGGCCGTCGCGCATTTTGCTTCGCGCGAAACCTCGGTTCGCGAGAGTATCACGACCGGCGCCGCATTGGCCGCCGCGTCAGTCGTGCTGTTCGTCTGGCTGCTCAAGATCCCGGTGGATATTCTGCCATGATGGATGTCTTCTCGCTGCTCGGCCACGGCTTCGTTGTTGCCGCGACGCCGATGAACCTGTTCTTCTGCCTGGTCGGAGCTGTGTGCGGCACCTTGATTGGCGTGCTGCCGGGACTTGGGCCCGTTGCCACCATATCGCTGCTGTTGCCCGCCACATTCGCGCTCGATCCACTCGCGGCCATCATCATGCTCTCCGGCATCTACTACGGTGCACAATATGGCGGATCGACAACCGCCATCCTCGTCAACATTCCCGGTGAATCCACCTCCGTGGTCACGGCCATTGATGGCTACAAGATGGCGCAGCAGGGCCGGGCCGGCGAAGCACTGGCTATTGCAGCAATAGGTTCATTCATCGCTGGATGCTTTGGTACGGTGGTGATCGCCGTCGCCGGGCCGCCGCTCGCCTTGATGACCCAGAAGTTCGCGTCGCCCGATTATTTCTCGTTGATGGTTCTGGGGCTTGTCTCCGCCGTCGTGTTGGCGAACGGTTCGGCGTTCCGGGCCATCTCGATGATCCTTCTTGGTCTGCTGCTGGGCATGGTCGGCATGGACGTCAACACCGGCGAAGCCCGAATGACGTTTGGTCTTGTCGAATTGTCCGACGGCATCAACTTTGTCGCGCTCGTGATGGGATTGTTCGGGGTCGCCGAAGTCATCTCCAATCTCGAGGACGTGTCGGTTCGAATCGTCAATCATTCCCGGATCGGCAGCATCTGGCCAAGCTTCCGAGTCTTGAAGGGCGCATGGGGCGCGGTGACGCGCGGAACGCTGATTGGAACAATCTTCGGAATCCTTCCGGGTGGCGGTGCGACGATCGCGTCGTTTTCTGCTTACGCACTCGAAAAGCGCATGGCGCGGGACCCGTCGCGCTTTGGCAATGGCGCGATCGAGGGCGTCGCAGCCCCGGAATCGGCCAATAATGCCGCCGCACAGACTTCGTTCGTGCCGCTTTTGACCATGGGCATTCCAACCAGCGCGACAATGGCCCTGATGGTCGGCGCGCTGACTCTGCATGGCATCGCTCCGGGACCCATGATCATTTCGCGGCAGCCCGATTTGTTTTGGGGCCTGATCGCAAGCATGTTCCTGGGCAACGCGATGCTGGTGATCATCAATCTTCCGATGATAGGCATCTGGGTGCGGCTGCTTGCGGTGCCGTATCGAATTCTGTTTTTGGCCATCGTCGTGATTTGCGCGATCGGCGTGTTCTCGGTCAACAATTCCAGCTTCGACGTCTATATGACGATCGGTTTCACCCTTTTGGGATATGTCCTGCGGAAGCTCGATGCGGAGCCTGCGCCCTTGCTGATGGGATTTGTGCTGGGTCCCATGGTGGAGGAAAACTTCAGGCGCAGCCTGATCACCTCGCACGGCGATGCAATGATTTTTCTGCAGCGCCCGATCAGTCTGACGCTCCTGGTGCTGAGCGCGGCGCTGCTGATATCCATCGCCATGCCTTCGATCGGGCGTCGGCGCACCGAAGTGTTTCAGGAATAATTGGATTCGCTCTCAAAGGTCGAAGCATGAGCATGCATTCCCCCGTTGCGGCGTCGCTGGCGATTGCCGGCAAAAGGAGCGGAGGCGAAATTCTCGTTTCCGCACTGCGCTTGAACGGAACCGATACGATTTTTGGCGTGCCCGGCGAAAGCGCGTTGCCGATCTTCGATGCGCTATATGGCGATAACGCCGGCGTCCGGTTTATCGCATGCCGGCATGAAGCCACGGCATCGCACATGGCGGAAGCGGACGGGAAACTCCGCAGCAGACCCGGAGTCTGCATCGTCAGCCGTGGCCCAGGCGCGATGCACGCCGCGATCGGGCTGCACACGGCCTGGCAGGATTCAACTCCGATGGTGCTGATCGTGGGCCAGGTGCCTCGAACGCATCGCGGGCGCGAAGCCTTTCAGGAAATGAACTATACGCGGACGTTCGCGGATGTGACGAAGTGGGTCAGCGAGATCGACTCCGTCGACCTGATCCCGGAATATGTCAGTCGCGCATTCCACATCGCCATGCAGGGACGACCTGGACCGGTCGTCCTGTCCGTTCCCGAAGACGTGCTCAGCGCAATGAGCGACGTGATGGACGCTGCTCCCGCGTTCGTCGCCGAGAGTGGTCCGCTGCACGCGCAAATGCAGCAGGTCGAATTGTTGCTGCAGCAGGCTCGGCGCCCGTTGATCATCGTCGGCAATCTCGGCTGGACACCGGCCGCTGTCGACGCGTTCCAATCGTTTGTCGCGCGCAACGATATCCCTGTCGTCGCCGGCTTCCGTTCGCAGGACATTCTCGACAACGATAGCGATCAATATATCGGCGATCTCAGTCTGGGTGGTAGCCACGCGCTCGCCGAACGCGTGAAGGCCGCGGATTGTCTTCTGGTCATCGGTGATCGCCTCGGCGACGTCACCACCAAAAGTTACTCTCTGCTCGATGTGCCAACGCCAAAGCAGACGCTGATTCACGTCTTTCCCGGCCCCGAGGAACTGGGGCGGGTTTACGTTCCGACGCTGGGGATACAATCAAATTCATCGCGCTTCGTCGAAGCGCTTTCAAACTGCAGGTCTTTAGATTCGAAAGGGTGGGCCGGTTGGCGCGCCGAGTCGCGGTCCGACTACGTCGCGTATCAGAATGCGAAGCCGGACGTGGCCGGTTTGGATCTTTCCAAAATCATCGCTCATTTGCGCGAGCGCCTCCCCGACGACGCGATCATCACCAACGGCGCAGGCAATTATACGATATGGCTGCACCGGTTCTTTCGCTATCGGAAGTCCGGCACGCAGCTGGCGCCAAAGTCCGGCGTCATGGGATACGGATTGCCTGCGGCCATCGCGGCTCAATTGCGCTTTCCGAAACGGATGGTTGTCTGCCTCGCGGGGGACGGCTGCTTCATGATGGCGTCGCAGGAATTCGCGACCGCAGTCCAGCAGAATCTTCCGATCATCGTCCTCATCGTGAACAACGGGATGTACGGCTCCATCCGGATGCATCAGGAGAACCATTTCCCGGGCCGTCCAAGCGGGACGAACCTGTTCAACCCGGATTTTG
>WNFI01711620.1_pt1 | contig 18409 bp, 17 predicted proteins | sample 5400471 | NCBI WGS metagenome assembly WNFI01 (sample SAMN13153348, study PRJNA577476) | soil metagenome | isolation source: 100 cm saprolite on Douglas fir-dominated hillslope | place: USA:California | collected 2013-09-17 | reverse complement strand
GTCGGCGTGCGCGGCATGGCGCCCATTCCGGTTCGGGACGAGGCCGGCCACCTTCACTTGATCATGGACAAAGTGGATGTGGACGAGAAGACCCTCGAGGCCGTGGCCAACGTCACCGGCGGCACGTTTTACCGCGCCACCGACACCGATTCCTTGCAGAAGATCTACGAGCAAATCAATCGCCTCGAGAAGACCGCGCAAACCGTGCAGAAGTTCGAGCATTCCGATGAGCTGTATTCCTGGGCGCTGATCCCATCAGTGGCTATTCTTGGATTTGGCTTGCTGCTGCAGCACACTCGCTTCCGGAGGCTGCCGTGATGTTCAGCCATCCTGCGTGGCTGCCGGCGGGGTTCATCGCCTGCCTCTGCCTCCTCTGGCTGTGGCGCCGCTACGATGCGCGCCAGCACGCCGCGCTCGCGCGCTTCATCTCGGCGCACCTGCGTGCGCAGCTCACGCAGTCGGTTTCCATCGCGCGGCGCCGCGCGCAGCGCGGACTACTGTTGGCGTCGCTGGCATTGCTCTTCGTCGCGCTCGCAGGACCGCTCGTGGGGTATCACTGGGAACAAATCAGCCGCCGCGGCATTGAAATCATTTTTGCGGTAGATACATCGCGCAGCATGTCGACCCCCGATGTGAAGCCCGATCGGCTCACGCGAGCCAAACTCGCGATCGACGATTTTACGAACAAGTTGGATGGGGACGCCGTCGGACTCGTGGCCTTTGCGGGCGAGGCCTTCCTCGTCTGCCCCATCACCCTCGACTACGGCGCGTTTCACGAGTCGCTGAACGCGGCCGATATCAATACCATTCCGCGCGGCGGTACCAATATCGCGAGCGCCATTCGCGAGGCCCAGGCTGCGCTGCGGCGCCGTCCCAACAGCGACAAGATTCTCGTCTTGGTTACCGACGGCGAGGATCTCGAGGGCGACGCTTTGATCGCGGCCCAGGCCGCGGCGAGTCAGGACGGGCTCAAGATCTACACGATCGGCGTGGGCACGCCGCAGGGAGATCTCATCCCGCTGACGGCAAACTCGAACGGCGGATTCGTGAAAGATGAGTCGGGCGGCTTCGTCAAATCGCGGCTCGATGAACCGGCGCTGAAGGCCATCGCGGCGTCCACCGGCGGCCAGTATGCCCCGCTCGGCGCTCAGGGGCAGGGATTCGAGACTATTTATAGGGGCAGCCTCGCGCCCCTGCTCAAGCATGATCTCGCGTCGCGTCAGCAACGAGTCTATATCCAACGCTATCAATGGCCCCTGGCGGCGTCGCTGGCGCTGCTGCTCACTGGTCAGCTCATCGGCACGCGCCGCCGATTCGGCGTTCGGCAGCGCGATCCAGCGTCCGAGGCACGACCGGCGTTGGTAGGCCCGGCGGCGGTGACCCTCTTGATACTGCTGTCATCGCTGGTGGCGGCCGGCTCGGTGCGCGCTTCGACGGTGAGCGCGGAAGAAGCCTATAAGAAGGGGGATTTCATCACGGCCGAGCATGAGTATGCCGCGGAGGCACAACGTTCTCCCAAAAAACCCGTGCTGCAATTCAACGCCGGCACGGCCGCGTACCGCGCGGGGCAGTTCCCGGAGGCGGCAAAGGCATTTCAAGAAGCGATCAGCCGTGCACCGTCGGGTGACGCGGGGCGCCTGGCCGACCAAGAGGACGCCTACTACAACCTCGGCAACACTCTGTACCGCACCGGGCAGAGGACCGAGGAGAGTGCCCCCCAGCAGACCATGCAGACTTGGACCCAGGCCGTGAAGGCTTACGACACTGCGCTGCAACTGCGCCCCGACGATGCAGACAGCAAATTCAATCGCGACTTCGTGAAGCGCAAGATTAAGGAACTGGAGCAAAAGCAGAATCAGCCGCAGAACCAGCCGCAAAATCAGAATCAGCCCCAAGGCCCGCAACAAAGCCCGCCGCAGAACTCGCCGCAACAACCGAACGGCGGCCAACAGCGACCTGGTCAACCACCACCAGGCCAACAACCGCCCGGTCAACAACCACCCGGCCAACAGCCACCCGGCCAACAGCCACCCGGCCAACAACCGTCCGGCCAACAACCGTCCGGCCAACAACCGCCCAACCAGCAGCCATCCGGCCAGCAGCCACCCGGCCAGCAGCCACCCGGTCAGCAGCCGCCGCCGGCGAGCGCCGGTCAATCCAAGCCCGGTAACGGCCAACCCAAACCCGCCGCCGGTAACGAGAAAGGCGAACCCGGCGAGGGTTCGGGCGGTGACGATCGGGCAGATGCAGAGCGCCTTCCCGGCCAGATGAGCGCGGAGGAGGCGCGCGAATTACTCGATTCGCAGAAGGGGGAAGAGCGACATGCACTGGGCCTGCCGGTCGCGCGCAGGGAGCGCGACGCACCGCCGGACAAACCCGTCAAGGACTGGTGAGATGAGAGTGCCCATTCTTCGACAGCGTGTATTCATGGCGGCACTCGGGATCTATATGTTCGCGATCGCGGCCGCATCCGCGGCCACCCCCTCGGTAGACGCCAACATCGAGCCGCAGCAGATCGAAGTCGGCGAGTCGGCGAGACTCACCATCCTCAGATCGGGCAGCGGCACGCTATCGGTGACTCTCCCGGTGGTTCCAGGATTGGAATTCCGAGTCGTCGGCCAATCGCGTCAGATTCAAATCATCAACGGTGCGATGATCGAGTCGACGTCGACCATCGTCCGGGTCACTGCGGACGAGCCGGGCGTATTCACCATCCCCGGCCTTACGCCGACATCGCCGCCTCTGGTGCTTCGGGTCAATCCAAGCAAGGGCGGCGGTTCGTCCTCGCTGCTTGGCAATGGCGCCTCACCCGGTCCGGCGTCGCTCGTTCCAGGCGGCTCCAACGCCAATGGCATTCACCTGACCCCCGACGGCTCGGCGTTCGTGCACTTGGAAATACCCAAGCATGAAATCTATGTCGGGGAGAGCGTCCCCGTGGAAATTCAGATCGGCATGCGCGATGGATTTGTCGCCTCGATCAACGGCCTGCCAAAGCTCAACAACGGTGACTTCACCCTCAACAATCTCTCGCGTCAGCCGGAGCACGCCACGAAGGCCATCGACGGCAAGCCCTTCACGGTATACACGTGGCGCAGCCTCCTGGCAGCCGTCAAGCCGGGTACCTATTCGCTCACCTTCGAGGCGCCGCTCACCGTGCGGGTACGCACCCGTCCACAGCGGGACTCGATGCTGGACGATCTCTTGGGCGACCCGTTCTTGCAGAATATCTTCGGCACCACCGTTCCGAAGAACGTCACCGTGACCAGCCCGGCGGCAGCGATCAAGGTGCTCGCCCTGCCGACGCAGGGAAGACCTCCCGACTTCGGCGGTGCCGTCGGCACCTTCAAGATCAGCGCCGACATATCTTCCTCGAAGAATACGGCGGGTGACCCGCTCACTCTTCGCATGCACGTGAATGGCGCCGGCAATTTTGATCGGGTCGAGAGCTCCATGCTCGCCGGCGACGCTCAGTGGAAAACGTATGAACCGAAGGCCATTTTCAATCCTGCCGATCTCACCGGATATCGGGGTGAGAAAATCTTCGAGCAGCCGCTCATTGCATCGCAGCCCGGCGCCCATACCGTCCCGGCGCTCAACTTCAGTTACTTTGACCCCAGCACTCGCCGCTACGAAACGGCGCACAGTTCGCCCCTGAATGTGACGGTTTCGCCGGCCGCGGACACCGCCGCGAACGAGCCCCCGCCGCCGGCGAACGCAGCAGGGGCACCTGCGGATGAATCGCACGGCGGACTGCGCCCCGATCACGCGGTGACCGAAGCGCCCGTCGATTCGTTGATTCCGCCTTATTTTCAGCCGCGATTCGTGGGCCTTTCATCCGTTCTCGCCCTGCTGTTCGGCGGCGGCTGGATCGCGCTGCGCCGCCGGGAGCTCAATGCGCGCGACACGCAAAGACAGCGCGAACGCGCCCGATCGCAGATGATCCAAGCCTTGCAGGAGCAGATGGCCGCGGCGTCCACCGCCGGCGACGCGGCCTTGTTCTTGAGCTCCGCGCGCTCCGCATTACAGCAGGCCTTGGGCGCGCGCTGGGAGGTGGCCCCCGAGCAGATAGCCGAAGACCTCGTCGACGCGCGGCTCGAAGGCGCCGACAAGGACGACATCCGCCAAATTTTCGCTCTCGCCGATGAGGCCAACTACTCCGGCGATGATTTGAAGGCGGCCGATTTCGAGCGCTGGACCCAGATCGTCGGCCGCCAACTCGCGAGCGAGGTCACGTCGTGAGCCGCCGCGCGCCGTGGGGCGTCTTTTGCATCGCCGTTGAATGATCCCGATATCGACGCCAACTTGCGCCATGTTCGCGAATCGGTCGGGTTGCCGCAGGAATCCCGCAACAGGTTCGAGCGCATGGCCCAAATCGCAAGTCCGCGAATCCTCGCATGGGTGGGAGTTCTGGGGTTGTTGATCGCCGGCGTGAGCATGCTCGCGCGGTGGCTGTACCCACAGCACCAACACAAACTTCTTGCCGCGGCTCTCGTCGGAATATCCCTTCTCGGCGTGACCATCGCTAATGGCTTCGCCCTATGGCCAATCATGCACGAGGCGGTGGTGGTCACCCAGACGGCACCGGTTCGCGTGTCCCCCGTGCCCATTGAAGAACCCCTATTCGTGCTACCGGAAGCATCGATCGTCAGTATGACCGCGGAGCACGATGGCTTCGTGCTCATTCGAACTAACGCAGGCCGTACGGGTTGGGCGCAGCGCGCGAATCTCGCGCCCATCATACCGAAGCACTGACGTTCACGGTTCCGCGTCGGGCTGCATTGCGGAGGTCCGTGATCCGCAGTTTTTCGCGGAGCGTTCACGCCACTCTTCAGGCATCCACTGCCAGGTCAGCAATACAGACTCCGTCGGTTATCGAGGAACAACATGCCCGCGCAACCTTCTAGAACGTTTGGCTTCTTCTATAACCCTCTCGATCTGCATGATGAACTCGTGGGTATCCAGAAAGTAGTTAGGGTAAGCTTTCTTCAGAGCTTCCACGGGTCCCGCCGACACCAAAACCGCCTCGACCGGCTCTCCGGACTGCGCTTGCTTTTCAACCTCAGCATAGGCTGCATTCGCCTGTTCAAGTCGGGTCATCCCATAAGGACGAATTGACACCGACTTGTTGGCTGAATTGAGTACGACCAGATGGAAACTGCCCTGACCTTTTTCAGTGGTGATTTTCTCTGCGGCAACCGAGAAACCACGCAGTTTTTCAAGCACTCTAAGCTGTGCCTCGCTCTCAGCAACTCGCTTAAACGTCTCGTTCCTCGATAGAGCTTCATAGCCAGGTATAGGTGGCGAACTCTCAAGATGCGCGATTGCAGATCCGGTCACTTCGAAGAATGACCGCCACTGACCCTCTCCTTGACCAGACTTGAGGGCTTGTCCTAGGAACGTTCCCATGGTCTCGACAGCCGTGGCCCACGCATGCTGCAATCTGGTTCGAAGCTGAAGTTCCAACAACAACCCGTTGTAAGATGCTTCCTTGGGGTTCTTGTACCGATATATCAAGTGAATGCTTCGATACCCATCAGTTTTTGGCTGAGCAATGTAGTCTTTCGACGAGACCAAATCATGTTGGAACTTTCGCTCGCAGTACACACGCTCTAGGCGACGGACCTTGCTCATTGTCCCCAGGATCGCTCGAATACCCCCGATGTCTTGCATTCGGGCAAGCTGCATTCCTTCGAATCGCTGGAGCTTAAGTACGATTGACGGGAATCGCTTTAATCGCTGAGCGACAGTTGCCTTTTTGTCTATGGCCTTGAGTCTGCTTCTAAGGGTTGCCTGAAATGTATTGATGGGATAGTTGTGGCAGGCTCGCCAGTTGGCGAGGACCTCGTAGGCCCAGTTCCACTCGTCCAGCTGCTCGATTGGGACTGCTTCAGTAGATTGAGCATAAGCGCGCAGAATCTCGCCGGCCCTGTTTACTTGACCACGTGAGTTCTCTGGCTTGGGAAATGCCATGGATGTATTAGAATTTGGATCTTTTAGAATCAATAAGCTTGCCGGCGAGAAGGGGCCCGAATTCAGGCCCCTCCCGTCCGGATAGCCCGTTGCTTTCTCTGTGCTACTCGATACGCTCCGGCTCATCTAACCCGAGCTGTTTGCGAAGGGCGTCTGTTAGACGACCTGGCCGAAACCAAGCGACCGCCCCCTCGGGGGTATCAAACACCTGAGCTTTGTTGAATTCACCGCTATGTGCTGTCTCGGGATCCTGGATCCCCTGGGTGACGGCAATGTAGGTGTTCGCCTTAGAGAGCGCCGCGACGAATTTGCCGCCACGGGTCTTATAAAGTGCTGCACTAATGGACCAACCCGTAATGCCGCCGCTCATCGAGACTTTTGCCAGCGCTTGGCCAGAAAACGAGATAGGACGGTTCCCGTCTCGCTTGACCACGATTTCCTGATACTCACTCGGGGGAGATTCGGAAGGAGCGGACGCTCCTTTAGTGAGAGTGGACATGTAAGTATTCCTTTTACGAACAGCGGAACCGCCCGCAACGCGACACTGACCACTGGCCAGCGCACAACAATGATGCATGTCTACGCCCAAAGAGTCTAGACCTACCCTCGATCCATCACGTAGTAGGCTCCCGGTTCGGACAGTTGTTAAGGGGTCGCGCATGTGCCACGGAGCACTTACACGGCCCGCAATTTGCTACTCGTTACATGCTCGTTGGAGTGCTCGGCACAATCCTTGAACCTACTTTAGCCGTTGGCCAAGTGCGGACTCTTCCTGACCAAAAGAATTCGGAATTTCCTGTCGTCAATCTCATTCACGCTGCAAAGCGCCGGAGTATCGACCACTCAACATTCGATCCATCCATTATACTTACATGAACTCAAAGAGGGCGCATTAGTCACCCGGCCATCAGGAACTCATGCGCTCGGCATAGCGGCATTGCCGAGCAAACCCACCAAACATAATATGTGTGAGCAAAGCCACCAGTCGAAACCCCGTGAAAATCGTGGTTTGCGACTTCAAGCGATCGTATTTTCCGGAAATAAGGTGAGATCCGCATTTCTCGATATTCGGCGGCTTATGTGAAACCCCAATCTCGGATTACTTGGAAATCAAATTTGGAATATCTGGCAGCAAATTATCGCCGGGTATCCGACGGATTGCGGGCCCTGGTGCACCTAGTTAAATGCCCTCGGGGAAAGTCACGACCTTCGGCCCGATGGCGTTGACGTCCCGCCTTCCGAAATTGCCCATGATTCCGTGAAGCGCGGACCGCCGATTATACGACCCGTCACGCTATTGCAAATAGTCCACCGTCACTCGGCCTCTAACTGGTGTAACCGGATTGCCGTTCGTACTGCCTGCCTTTCCGAAACCAACCCTGAATTGATCGCCCTTGGAGACGTCGATGTCCGCATCGACGGGGCATTCGACGATAGTCGGATGTCCGAAGCACTGTCTTTTTGCAACGTCAATCTCCTGGGGCCGCAGTTGCTTAATCGCGCAACTTAGATACGTCACCGGTACGCCCTCGCTCGTAAATAGGGCGGAAATGTGAATTTTGCCAGCTTGGGGAACTACAAATGTCCAAGGGGTCGGGCGAACACCTTCAGCTGACTCCGATTCTTTCGTATCGAAATCGAACGTTTCCGAGGTGGCATCGCGCCAGGCTTTTTTGCTGGAGAATATGACGGGCGAGGGCAAGACAGGTGGAGGAGGGGGTGGCAGTGGTGTAACCGTGACCGCAGAGCCCTCGCCTCCAGACCGCACCCCAACTGTCATCCGTTCCCTACCGCGCGTGAGGGTAACCGGAATTCCTTTTCCTTCAGATAAGTTCGTCGGCAGTGGGTCAAGCGTGATGGGATTTCCCGACCAAGTGAGTTTGATTTTTGTGGGTTCGACCGACGACCAGAGCCACGTTTCGACGGAACGTGGTTGCCAGCGAAGCCACAACGTGACCTCCTTTTCATTCGCCGACTTGACGAACAGGGTCAGGCCACCCTGGTTGGCAACCGCCTCAATACATTTGCCATATGCTTCGGAAGCCTTTGGATCGAGATGGGTCCATAGGACATTACGGACCTCATCTGTTGTTAGAGATTCTTTATGAGATGATGCCTCCCGCGCAACCTTATCTTTGTAGTCCTTATAACCTCCCTCCCCTGAGAACCCATAGATCGAAACGCCGAGTGATCCGTTGCCAGTAATCTTCTCGAACTGATCCTTCGTGACTTGGTCTGCTAGCCGATAGTCTCGACGGTCGCGCTGAAATGATTTGTATGTCTCCATCACTAACGCATCTTGACATTCGTCGCTGAAGTTACCTGCAATCACTACCCCGGCGTGCAGCCAGAGTCCGGTCAGAGCGATCAGATAGCGCAGACTCAACTTATACCCGTGGTCCATGAAATCTCCTTTGGAAAACGTTCCAGAGCAGTAGCGCGATTGCCATCAGCCTTCGGCTCTTTTGCCGTTACAGCAAGTTGCGCCGTGCGACGCGAAGGCTGCGATAAGTGAATTCAAGTCAATAACGCCGTCCGAGCCAACGGCCTCACGCGCGAGAGGCAAGTTATGCGTAGGCACGGTTGGAAAACGATGGTGCTCGAAGTGCATCCAGGTGTTGTGCGGGAAGAAAATATATGCTGCAAAAGGACTGGCAGAAAATCGATGTGTATAGGCAGGTCCCAAGGCCCCGACATGTTCGGACCAACCCCGGATTCTGAAAATGGCCCAAAATGCAGTGGCGCTACTGAAACCGAGGGGACGTCGGAGGGTCTCGCCGGCATTCGACTCTCTATGGTCAGCCTGATTGGCTGCCGCCGCCTCGGCGAACCGGTACTCAAATCATCCCCTTCCCTGGCATCCGTTCGTGCTTTCGGTCGGCTACGGAGCGAGTATGCCTTAATCCAGCACTCACTTTCGTCGTATCTCAGCAAAGGCGACGTTGCCGAGAAAATCACCGAATGTTCGGATTTCTGCCGACTCCGTGCCAATAGCAGTCTTCGCTATTCCGGCAAGTTGTGACTCGGATCGGTAGATCATCCACCAGTCCATGACGGCTTCCATGTAAGCAATATCGCCAAGTGAGGGCGCTAGATTCGCTATGAACAACCGGCCGCCAGGGGCAACCATACGGAACATCGCGGCAGTCGCTTTGGTAGCAGTGGCATCGTCCAAGTAATCGAACAGACCGACGCTGTAGATCCCGTGAAAGGGTCCCGCGGCTACTCTCCGCAGCAGAAAGTCCTTCAGGGTCGCGCATCGCGCCGAAACTCGAGAGCCAAAACATCCTTCAACGACAGCGATTGATTCTGGATCTTGATCTACGCCTAGGAAATTGCCAAGTTCCCCTGCCTGGAACGCATGCGAACAATCGAGTTCGCGGAGATGGCCGCAAGCAATGGATGCGATCCGCGGCTCGTCGAACTCCGCGGCAACCGAGTCAATAAACTTTGCCACAGTGTGCTTTCTGGCCCGGACCGACCGACTCCCGGGGCTGTTGGTGGTCGCTTCAAAAGCCATCTTCCCTATCTTCGAAGTCGCTTCCGTCGGTCCGATGATTCGATAGGCCATGTCCAATAGTACGGCGTCACCGGGGTAGCCGCGGGGGCGCGTAACGGCTCGGTTCGAGAACGGGTCCTCCCGCAGTGCTTGCCGTAGTCCTGCGAAATCGTCACTGTTTGCGAAGGCGCGCCACTTTGCAGCATCATCGAGTCGTCGCTTTACGCGAAGCATCGCATCCGCTGTCTCGTAGACAGAGGAGACTACGTCGCCAGACTTGCACCGCTTCCAGAGCTGATTCCAATGGCCGTGTGTGCTCAATCCATTATCGGTCGCAAACGAGCCGCCAGTGGCGACTGACTCACCAAAATAGCTGTCCAAGGTCATCCCTTCCCATCGGTGCTCTTCGCTGTCCATTTATTATCAGATTCAGTGGGAATTGCTAGTAGTGTTAGGCTTGAGACATTTGAACTATTAGACCCTTGGTGCTTGTACATCAAGACCGGCGCACCTCGCATGCCCCAGATGGGCTATGTCGCGCTTCGAGTGCCTGATCGATCAGGCGCGGGATGGGTAAAGGGAGGCAAGGCGCGCCGCGAGCAGCATGAGTGCGCTTTGACTGCGCCGTCCGGTTTTGCGAAAAATCGACTTAAGCTGCCCGCGAGCGGTATGAATGCTGATGTGCAGGGCCGTCGCCGCCTCGCGCAAGTCGCCGCCACCGACCAGGTGGTCCACAATCAAGCGTTCCGCCCGTGTCAGCTCAAACAGCCGTGCCATGTCCTCTCCGACGTCTCGGCGCGGCAGGACCGGCGTAATCCAAACGAGCGAGGCGGGGATTGCGAGCAGGTTTCCCAGGTCCACCGGGGCCGGGATCGGGGACATCGATACGTGGGCCTCGGCACCTGTGATTCGGTCGGTGATCAAGAGGGCTGCGCCGACGCCCAGGCAAAGACGCTGCAAGGCAGCTTCTACCTGCTCTACACCTAGGACGGACGGCACAGCGGACAGCTTCCCATTGACCACGCGCACCCACGTAGACAGACGCAGCATCTCCTCACCGAGCCGATTTGAAAACAGGACGTGGCCCCTGTGATTAATCACGAACACGCCCGACGTGACTGTGTCCAAGGCATGCTGGTGAGCGCGGGACAGCAGCCTCATAGTATGTGCGGTCCAATAGTTCTTGGCGGCTACCGTGAGGTGCGGTGCAAGCCGGGCAAGGAGCTGAACATTCTCCAGGGAGAACGGTTCGCCGCTTAGGCCTCGATATAGGCTCAATACCGCTCGTTTGCCGAAGGTATCGTCGGGTTCGGAACCCGACAGGCAGACTTGGGTCATATGGCGAATATCTATCGGCTTCAGGTAATCATTGAAGAACGGTGAGGCCTCGAATTCGCGTTCTCCGATGAGCTGACTACCAACGTTCACAAGCCCGGTATTCAGACGTCGAGTGCGCAAAGCGCCGTGATACCACACATCATGCGGGGCCCACTCCTTCCCGTACAGGGCCGCGGCGCTCGGATCGAAATTGATGAGGATGGCCCAGGGCTCGGGTTGTTCCTTGGAACTCACCCGCAGAGCCATGCCTTGTTCGGCAGAGAAGGTTTGAAGTAACACCTGTCCGAGCTGTTCCCACCCATTCGGCGCCAGGGCGGCCGAGTGCACGGTAACAATCAGTTCATCAACGTTCGGCTCACGTAGCGACATAGGCGAGAGAGAGCCGCGCTACTTCATTGTCGGCCTCGGCGTACGGTTTACCGTGTTCGGCGTAAGCGGCATACCAAACCCGAAACGCGGCGAACCGATCGGCCGTGGTGATTGCAACTCGCGTGAGTGCTTGATTTGGCGGCCCGAAGCCTCCTGCCTCGACAACAATCGTGTCCATATTCCTTGGTCGTTTTCAGCCCATCCCAGCCGTAATGTAGCCGATTCACTGCCGGTTCATGCTGGATTTGGGCTGGGGTAAGGACGTAGGTCGAGATAGCGAGAGCCGGACAGCGGGCGGAAAGGGTACTGCCATACAGCCCTGTGACATATCCCGTACAGTATTGCGCTTGAGTATCTGTACGGATATCCAGATATTATACTTGACGTACCCAATATCCTGGTTCATACTATCCCCAACAATTGAGGTGATGTATGAGTTCCTACCTTTCCGCTCCGCACTTTCACGATGAAGCCGCAGCCTTCAAATTCGTTGAAGATCGCGTCTGGCCCAAGGGCCCGGTCTGCCCGCATTGCGGTGCGATGGAGCGCATTGGCAAGCTCGGCGGCAAATCGACCCGCCAGGGTGTCTACAAGTGCTACGACTGCCGCAAGCCCTTCACCGTGCGCGTCGGTACCATTTTCGAGGATAGCCACGTCGCCCTGAAGTTCTGGCTGCAAGCGATCTTCCTGATTGCGTCCAGCAAGAAGGGCATCAGCTCGAACCAGTTGCATCGCACTTTGGGCGTCACTTTGAAGACCGCCTGGTTCATGAGCCACCGCGTTCGCGAAGCAATGAAGGACGGTCATGACGATAAGTTGGGCGGCCCGGAGACCAGCGGCATCGTCGAAGCCGATGAAACCTACTTCGGCAAAACCAAGGGCTTTGGCAAAGGCGCGCATCCCAACAAAAAGCAGAAAGTTGTCGCGCTGGTCGAGCGCAAGGGGCGCGTCCGGTCCTTCCACATGCCGACCATTACCGCTGAGACTGTGAAGCCCGTTCTGCAAGGCCAGATTGAGCAGAACGTCCGCCTCATGACCGACGGTGCCGGCCTCTACGAAAAAATTGGCAAGACTTTCGCCAGCCATGAGACCGTCAATCATGCAGCGGGTGAATACGCGCGCGGCGACGTGACTACCAACACCGTCGAAGGATTCTTCGGCATTCTCAAGATGGGGATCGGCGGCGTGTATCAGCATGTCAGCCCGCAACATTTTCATCGTTATTTGTCCGAGTTCGATTTCCGCTACAGCAACCGCAAGAAACTCGGCATTGAAGATGGAGAGCGCGCCGACATATTGCTGCAAGGCGTCGTCGGCAAGCGATTGACCTATCAAACAGTTGTTGCGTGAGGCGCAGCGCGACCGGAGGATCTATGCCATCAAAAAGCAAGCGCGCCGACCCTGACCAGGGCGCGCGCTTTATTGAGGCCGCCAAAAAGGCGGAGGCGGACGAGAGCGGCAAGTCCTTTGAGCGCGCATTTAAAAAGATCGTGCCGCGAAAAGGGAAGGGACGCGTTAAGACCATTTCAAAGGCCCCTTCGTAGATTCGCCGATCTTCGTTGAAAGCTTGTTCATGAAGTCACGCACTTGGCGCATGGCTATCTCCGCTTCAAGGTCTTTATATTCGCGCCGCACATGCATTACGACATTGCGGTATTGATCCTTGAACCCATTAAAGCTCTGTACAGCCCCGCTATAGAAATCCAGCGCAGCATCCTTTTTAGGACCGGGTTTCCACTTCTGCGCAATTGACCTAGCTGTGCTATCGATTTTCAAAATGATTTCGTTCCACGTACCCCATTCGATTGGTTTATTCCCTTTTTCCCCGAGACGGACCCGGCGCTCTCGTGCGAGCGCACGTAGCCCAAATTCTGCGACCCGCATGAAATGGAATATTGCGGCGGTCGGATGGCCAAGCGCGAAGCAGTCTGCGCCCGAGAGAATTTCAAATTCCATTCCCTTGGATGGGAAGGCAACCAGGGTTGCCGCCCAATCAGTCCTAAAAGTGATTGGAACTTCGGATACCTTTTTGGGGTAGTGGTAAAAGCGGTCGTATTTAAGATCGTCCTCAATCGCTTGCCGCAGGACTACCATCTCGGTCTCTATGCTCGTATAGGTAGCCGCACCGCTTTTGAACAAAATGCTAATCCTGTCCAATCGATCATTTGCGCTGGTTAGAGCCATTTCGGTGCATATTTGCCGAACGAATTCGAGGTTATTCAACGCGCGTTTTTTGTCCTCTTCAAAATCTGGATTTATGAGAGGACCCCACTGAGTCTTTTTGAATCGACAGATTGCGATTTCTTGATCGATAAATTTCAGCGCAGCGATAAAGCGCGTCAGGACGAAATTAATCATGTCCGCCAAGCCCCAAAGTCGGCGGACGCCCCACGCCTCGGACGGACCGGCTTTTTCGGCGTTCATCGTACCCCCTTTGGGTACGTGAAGTGACATAACTGGACGGATATACAGCTATCAACAATGCGCTCTTGGGACCGATACATTCAAATGAGCAAATCAGCAATGCCGTTCCGTCAGGCGTGCTTGGGGCCGTCCAAAGACGAGTCCCGACTCGAGAGCGACGTCACTACAAAACTACGGTGAGAGCGGGCACCTTTGTTTCCCGAGCATCCAATGTCAACCCCTTCCACAGAAACGGCCAGCTCTTCTCCGGTCAGTCGCCGTCGATACAAGCGCCCGCAGGCCAAAAGTTATCTTCTCAAGGAGACGTATCGGCGGATAGGCTTACCGGACATCTACGCGCTCGGCGAGGAGGCGGCGTACGAATATTTGATGAAAGCCCGTCGGGGCGACCTCGGGGATGATCGTCAGGCGTGTCCGAGTTGCGGCGCCATTGATCAGCATTACCGGTTCGAGGGCCACCAGTGGGCATGGAAATGCCGCGAAACCAACTGCGCCACCCACTTCACGCTGTTCTCTGGGACCCCTCTGCACGGCATGAAGATGTCGCCCACCGTTCTGTTGAGCTTTCTGTTCCAGTTCGTCGAAAACAAGGACTCCGTGTCGGCGCGCACGCTTGCAGGCACACATCGCCAACACTATCAGACGGCCCGGTGTCTCATCATGAAAGTCCGCGAGGTGATTCGGGCGACGATGAAGGCGGAACCGAGGCTCTCGGGCCGGATCCAGGCGGACGCCGCTTATTTCATCCGATACCTACGGCCCGGCAACGTTGGCTCCGGACAATCGAGGGCCGCCCAAACCAAACAGAAGAATGCAGGCTTGGATGAAAAGGGCAAAACGAAAGCCCACGAGCACAGCGCGGACATGCACGCGCTGGTTGTGTTCGTTCAAGAGGGGGCACAAGGTTCGCGGCGCTACAAGGTCACCGTAGTGAAGACCGAAAAGGAAGCCGATATGGAGATGTTGGCCGACGAGTTCTGCGAACGTGGTGCGGTGATCTCGACCGACCAACTCTCCAACTATTTCGTACTTGCGGGTACTTGGGACCATCAATTCGTCAATCACACGGAGGAGTTCATGAGCAAGGCGGGTGTGCACACCAACCTCGCCGAAAACTACTTCTCCCGAATGCGTGCGTGCCAGGCCGGCGCCTGGCACCGACTGACGGTTCGTTTTCTCGAGGACTATGGCTGGGAGGTTGCCTGGCGATTGACGATGCTGCCGAACTCGAACGAATTCCAGCTACAGGATTTACTGGCGCGCCTGATGAGGTCCGGGCGGTCAACGCGGTTTCGAGATGCTTGGAATAAGCAACGCCGGAAATCGAAGACACCGCCTGATCCATCGGCGGATCAGGGCCCCTATCTGGTCGAGATTCCGAAAGACCAAGTTCGCAAGCGCCGCGGTCCTCCTCGTAAAGGCATCACCCGCGTGAAGCCAGAGGCGAAGGAGAAGCGGCCCTATAAACGCAAGGCGAAAGCCACGTGCGCAGAAACGGCGGCGGTGTTACCGCGGGGGAAGACGGCTTCGAAGGCGCCAGCGTTGGCGGCTGAAGCCGTCACGAGGACCCGTAAGTAGCTCGGGCTGCACGCGGCCGCGGATCTTCAAGTTGTACATCGCCTCGCGGATCTTCTGCAGGAAATGCCGGTATCGATCAGCGGGGAGCGTCTTGCGGTGTTTCGCAAGCAATGCATCGGCGAGCTCTTGATACGTCATAGCCGTTCCGCTCACGCGAAGCGTCGTTAAGATGCCCGACCGCATGTAGCCGTGACCGAGCGGTCCCACTCGTTTGCGATTGCGCACGACCCGCAGCAGCGATGCGTCGAAGTCAACGCCGAGGATCGGCATCAGCGCCTCGATCGCGATCATGGTGCACTTTGCCCGCTTGATCTCGACCAGCAGCCGTTCGCCGGCCTTCTGCTTCGCGAACTCACCGCGCAGGCGTTGGTGCAGACGGATAAGTGACCTGGCAGTTTGTAGGGTCGGTACCGGAAGGGATCCTGGGCAACCTAGCCGCGGTTCCGTCTTGATTGGCCGAATTCTGCTCGGATCAAGCTCATTGCCGAGAAACGGCACCAGAACCGCGATGTGTCCGAGCGCCGCGCGAGCGGTGCCCGCAGGCACAATGACGGTGCCACCGCTCTGCGCTTTTACGAGCTCGCCTCGCAAGCGCTGATGTAGACGCGCCAGCGAGCGCGCGAGTTGGAGTGTCGCAACGTTGAACGGGCAGTATGGGCTTTCCTGGGGCTTGGCCATCCCCAGTGAAGCCCCCGGATTTATTTAGCCGGCGGACCTCACAAGGGACAGTTTTCGCTCATCCAGCGATCGCGCCCGCCAGCGCAGCGCGCCGGTTTTCGGGTCCTTGCCCAAGTTGATGGCAGAGCCCCGCTTCTCAAGCCGCCGGAGCGACATCGCGACCGCGGACGCAAACCGAAATCGCGCTTCTTTCGCTTTGAGCTTGATTTTAAGGGCTTTGGCGACAAGCTTGGCGAAGCTCGTCGTGTCGATGCCGGGATGGGCCGGCAGCAACTGACGGCAGGCTCTTGCGATGCCGCCCGCCGGCAGGAGCGCTGGACGCCGCGGCGCGATGGTCTTCTTCGGCGGCCGGTAGCCAGGCTCGACCACGGTCAGCGCGTAGTCGAGGGCCGCGAGTTCGGTCACGACGACGGCCAGGCGGGCCCGCATCTGCTCGCCTTCATAGGCAAGCTGATTGCGCTTTTTCGTGAGAGAGCGAGGAATCCGGCATTGCATGCCGGCATTTCACACGCCCTGGTTTATGTCGTCCAGCCTCACTTTGTTGGGTTTGCTCACACCACTTTGGTGGCTTTGCTCACACTCGTTTTGAAAACTTTGGTGTGTTTGCTAACACGTATTATGTTTGGTGGGTTTGCTCGGCAATGCCGCGGCATAGTGACGGTGACGAGAAAGGAATATTCATGGACCGCGGACGCTCCCGATCGACGCCCAGCATGTAATAGGTACGGTGCGGCAATAGCATTCAGAATGAATCTCCTAGCAGGATCGTAGTCCAGATTGCGGATGGCAAACGTCTCCGATTCAAACAACGAGGGATGCTCATGAAAGCCTGCTCGATAGCCGCACTCTACGTTTTCTTCCTTGCCGGCACCAATGTGCTCGGCGCAAGCCGCGACTCGGACTTGGCGGGCCGTTGGGAGGTAACGACATCCTATCCGGGCGGTTCATACGTTGCGGGACTCGATCTCAACGTTGATAGGGAAAAATATAAAGGCAGATCCGGTTGGCTCGTACCCGATTGGGCGGTGTTCTACTACGAAGGGGCGCGCGAGAACGATGGGGTTCATCTGAAGGTCAGTTACAAGGACGGATCCCCTATTGGAGAACTCGCGCTCAGGGACGATCGAGGCACGCTTAAAGGAAGGGGGTTGATTCACGGTATTGCAGTGACACTCGTCGGACACCGCCCATTGAAGCACTTGACAACATCGCCGACCGTGCACACATTCGAACCCCAGATTTATTACCGCGCGTTTTCCGGGTCGAATCCGCCGGCGTTGCGTATTTTTCCCGGCGACTCAGTTCGCACCAAAACAATAGATGCGGGTGGTATTGATGAGCACGGGGTCTCACTCTCACTACCTCAAAATCCACAGACAGGCCCGTTCTATATTGAAGGAGCGATGCCCGGCGATACCATTGCCGTCCATTTCACGAAGATTCGCCCCAATCGAGACACAGCGCTTCAGTATCGTGCCGGATTGTACGCCGGCGTTCTTCCTCCCGGCTACAAACAAGATCCCGTAGAGAATTGGAGTAACGTATGGAACCTAGATCGCGGATCTGGCACCGCGACCCCCGATAAGCCGTCCGACAAGCTAAAAAATTTCAGGGTCAAGCTTATCCCGATGCTCGGGTGTGTCAGTGTGGCCCCGTACTGGAATCAATCATTTACCACCGCCGACCTCGGCCAGTATGGAGGCAATCTGGATTACAACCAGATCGTGGAAGGAACGACCCTCTACTTGCCCGTGTACCAGGCCGGCGCATTACTCACTATCGGCGATGGTCACGCATTGCAAGAAGATGGAGAGATCACCGGTAACGGCTTCGAGACCTCCATGGACGTCGAGTTCACGGCAAATCTCATCCCTAATGAACTGCTGGATCAGCCCTGGGCGGAAAACGACGAATACATCATGGTCTCAGGGGTTGCGGGCTCGTTGAACGATGCACTTCAAATGGCTACAGCTGGATTGTCCAATTGGCTGAAGGGTTACTATCGATTGAATAGTGCAGAGATCGCCACCGTGCTGGCATCGTCAATTCACTACGACATTGCCACGGTCGTTGACCCGAAGGTGCACGTCGTTGCGAAGATCAAGAAAGACGCGCTCAGCCAGATTCCAAAACCCGACAAGCCGTCGGACATGCTCTGCCAAGCCAGTTGGGGTTGTTCGCTGGATTGAATGGTTCACCCGCTGCGGTTTAGCATCCGTGAACTCGCCGGCCGCCCCCGAGAACTGCAACAAAGGCGGCGCCGGAAGGATTGCGCATCCATGCGCTCAAAAATCTCTATGGCACTGCGCCTTGACGCCCGAGATCTTCACTGGGGCGCATGGCTATCTAGTTTGATCGGTAATCGCCCGCCGCACGACCTTCAAACATTCCCGCGCCTTATCACGCGGCGCACCGGCGAACCCGAATACCAGCCCACCGCGGCCGGTTGCCCCATACTTCGACAGCGGGTCGACCGCAACCCCCCGCGTTGCGCAGGCTGCCGCCACCGCCCGGTCAACGATACCGGCATCTTTGAAGAGGCCTGTCACGTGC
>WNFI01330730.1_pt1 | contig 18410 bp, 42 predicted proteins | sample 5400471 | NCBI WGS metagenome assembly WNFI01 (sample SAMN13153348, study PRJNA577476) | soil metagenome | isolation source: 100 cm saprolite on Douglas fir-dominated hillslope | place: USA:California | collected 2013-09-17 | reverse complement strand
AGACATCTCAACCGTAGTACTTTTGGGAGGCAGCAGGGGTAGGACTTTTGGGCTCGTGACGGGAGTGACGGTCAGTACCGTCACGGGTGGTACACAAGACACAAAGATCCCGACCCCCTTGGTAGGGTCGGGATGGAGGGCTACTTTTGATCTGGGTGTGCCCTTTTTAGGGGCTTCGCATGGTTGCGCCTCTCTTTCTCATCATCGTTCACTCGTAGTATAGCACACAGGGCTACGGGCAGTCTAGTTCGGGATAGGGTCCCTCCTTGCGTTCCTTGTCATAGATGGCGGCTTGTTCCACCGGATTACGACCTGTTTGCGCAAGCCACACCCGGGTGACAAAAGCGCCCGTGTTGCGCCTGTGCTGTTCTAAGACGGCGATTTCACGTTCGATTTTAGCTCTGAGGCACCGTGAGTCCGAGAACGTGTGATAGGACAGCTCTTGCTTGCGCGTCACGGGATCGACGCGGGAGATGCAGAAGACGTAGTGGAACGGTTGTTCTACCATGAGAAAGTGTCCTCCTGTGCCTGAAGAGCCAGGTGTGCTGCGCGGGCAGCTGCTTTCATGGGTGTGTCCTCAGGCTCGCGGTGAAAGAACATTGGATAGTAGTGAGTGGTTTGGCCGTTCAAGAGATCGATATTTTCGCGGTAGATGCGCTCAATGTCACCAACGATACAGGGTATCGCTTTGATGATGCGATAACAGCCAAGTTGTCCGCCTCCGATGGGCTCTTGATTGATGATGCAATACCAGATGGGTGTATTTTCCATTAGAGAGGTTCCTCCGTTTCTGACTCGATCAAGTTTACGACACGTTGCATCGTCTCAGCGAGAATGCGCGTCTCGGCCGGGGTGATAAACGAGCGCACGGAGAGGATGCGACAGACGTTGCCGAGTTGCTTGAGCGCCTGAGCGAGGGTGTCGGGTGCGGTCGTATCTTGGCCGTGTAGTGACTTTTCTTGCTCCTCGCGGTAGGTGCGCATACCCTCCTCGTCCAGATCCCAGGCGCCCTCTGGGTCGGTGGTGAGTTTGCTTTCGATAGCTACCGTTGTGGCGCCATTGAGCGAGGCGGACAAGGCGTTACGCACAGCGCGGTAGCGTGATGCAGCCGGCCAGGTGAGATCGTCGGCTATGGTACGAAAGTGATAGAGCGGTGGTGTCAGCGGTTCATTCAGCATATCCGTGTTCCTTTTCTGCTCGTTCGAGCACTTTTTGCGCCCAGGTATGATACTTTTTCAAGCGTGCTTTCCCCTCGCGCGCTATGACAGCGGCCGGTTCGGTGGGGGGGGCCACAAAGCCGGTTGGAGTTTCTTGCGAATCACGTAGGGTGCGTGTCTTGATGCCGTAATGCGCCTCCAGGTACGCGGCAATCTCCAGAAAGTCCTCAGAAGGGCCGATGTCTATGAGAAAGCAACCCCTGGCGAGTTCCTGACCATACAGCCATGAGAGTACGCGGTAGGTGTTGGGGGCTTGGTTTCCACGCCCGGTTGTACACGCTATAGCGAGGCGGATGTGCTCTTCATTCATTATTTACCCATCCATCCCATTCAAGGATCTCATCCAGGAATGCTCGTAATTCTCGTAGTTCATTTTGGCCAAGTGGTGTGTGAATGTAGAGAAAAAATGTGCGGGTTTGCGGGTTAAAGCGGGCTTCTGTGTAGTCGTCAAGCTTGTGTACCCAGAGTTCCTCCTGCTGAATGAACGTTTTATTCACCGGTGGGCGCCTCCTCGGGTGGAAGTGGGTAGAGAGTTGCAGGTGTGCGCAGTTCGTACCAATCGACGGTAATCATCGTGATGCGGCGCTTCTCCTCACCCTCCGGGGTGTACTGTGAGAGGTGACCATAGACCTGTACACGCGCTTGCTCAACCAAGTCACGGGCAGCCTGCCCGGCGCGATCCCCCCAGATGTGTATCTGCATCCAGATGGTGTCGTAGTACGATCCATCTGGGCGGCGGCCATTGTAGATGGAGAGAGCGGCGCTATAGTGGCGCTTGCCCTCCTCGTAACGCGGGCGGAAGATGGTTCCCTGCCCGATGAACTCATTCCAGGGCAGCGAGACGTGCCCCGGGCGTGCCCTGGTGGTGGTGGGTTTGTCGTTCATAGGTCCTCCTGTATCTTCATACCAACTATGCTGCCCAGGCACCCTGCAATGAGTACCGCAACAGCCCAGTTCCACCAATCATGTGGAACGATGATAGCAAACGCGATGTTCGCAGCAAGGAAAACGGATAGTAAGGGGATCGCCCACCATGGTTTGAGAAATTTCATGTTGTGCCTCTCTTCCTCCGTGGGGGTATGCGGGCAAGATCATTCTGTTCCCAGATGTAAAAGATGATATCACCCTTGTCAAAAAGGGCAATGACATACTCGCCATTGCCCAGTTGTCGTATGGTGTGCGTGATCGTGCTTGGGATGAAACGAGCGAGGCGTTCCGCCTCAAAGATCGTCATTCCGCTTCCTCATCCTCCTCATCCTCCTCGATCCACAAGAAAGCCATGAAATGCCACAAGCCCTGATCGAAGCATGAGTGTATCTCGACGCGCTTGATGGCAGTATTCTCTAGTGTATCGATGACGAGGTTGAGGTTGTGTTGAAGCGCCATCGCGGCGTGCGCTGGTCGTTCCTGTGGCGTGGCGAAAACAGTGTGGGTTTGTATGTGGCTCATGATGGGTCCTCCTCCAATTCAGAAATTTGTAAGTACAGTGCGGCGCTTCCGTCTCTGATGTAGCGCTCAAGGATACCGAGCGCCAGATTGCACTCGTTACAGAGAATACCGCGAATTTTGCCGGTTTCGTGGTTATGGTCAAGGGCCCCATTGCCGTTGACGTGCGTGCCACACATCAGGCATTGTTCGCGCTGTGCGAGGCGCATTGACTCATATTCCTGGTACGTTATGCCCATGATACCGCGGCGTCTCCATTTGTGTTCGCGTTCCTGTTCATAGGTCCTAGCCATGTTGCTGTGCTACTCCTTTCGATCTACAAAAAACTGCCGTGCCCCTTGAAAAGGGGCCTGCTCAGATTATAGCAGAAAAGGCGCACGCGTGCGGTGTAGAAATGAGCACCTGGAGGTGTAGAAAAATACACCGGAATTTCACGTGTTTTTCACACAGTGTTGGGTATGCTTACTACAGACGTTCTTTTTAGGGCACAAGAGGGGAGTACTACAATGTATGGCGAAAGGACATAGCCGAGGGGCAGCAGGAGGGTGGAGACATGGGAAAACACAAGCTATTCGTGACGAGCACGGAGTTATCAGGGAGTATAGCGCGGGTCCGCAAAATGTTAATCTGGATGGATCGAATTATCGCGGCGGGCAAGGTGCCACCTTCAGCGATATCCACAAGGCCCTGGCACGTGCGGAAGCAGCCGGTGCGCGCCGCATAACGGTGGCAACACTGATCCGGCGTGACTCACAAACAAAGGGCTTCCGGTGGGTGAGCACCTCCCGGAGTGTCGATGAGTTTGCGGCCACGCTCACCCTTGCAGAGATGCATGGCATGGGTATGGGTGAGCTTGCCTATCGGGTTCATGCTACATCCGGGCGCGAGGGTGGGCATGGCATCGATCACCCGGTAAGCAATGCGTTAACGTGGACTATCATCCCGGAGGGCTAATATGTGAAAACAGATGAAAAGAAAGGGTCACATGTGAGTATGTGGCCCTCCTATTTCCCACGAAAAAAGAGGGAAAGGGGGTTGGCCTTTCTCTCCTGGTCGGGCGCCGGTTCTGTTGACAGAGGGGAGTGTCGCATCACCCATATGAACGGTGCTATGGATGCCATCCATTCATGGGAAGAGCTGGTATCCTACCAGTTTCATTATAGCACAGATCTGTACATTTACAAAATGGTGGGTAAAAACGGCTTTCCTTTCTTTCATGAGGCAGTAGCGCAATCCCTGGTCATACGAGAGGGGTGTACGACACCCGATGTACAGATACACATCGCTAACTCGAGCAAAACCGTGACGATGATCAGTGTACGAGGGCCGAAAAATAAGCAGGTCAAGATCGTGAGTACAAGTGTATGGGGCTTTCGCCGGGAACCCACGCTTGCTTTTTTGCAGGCGCTTTGGCACATCTTTGAAGCGTTCGACTATGGCGTACACCCCTCACCTGCTTCGCTCGGTCAGGCAACGATCAGGCATAGCATGGTTGAACAAGCTGAAATGGGGGGGGAGAAACCGCGCCGCTTCTCACGTCCCAGTGCGATGCTACGTGATAGGCTGCTCTTGTATGGATCAGGAGGGCGAGCGGACGATTTCGCCGAGCACACTGCTGAGTACCCCATCGTCTATGAAACTGATTTCGATAACCACTACGCCAACCAGGCCCTCATGGGCGTGCCAGTCGATGGATACGAGACGTTCGGCTTGCTTGGATGCTTCACCGATAACCTTGAGTATCTCGGTGAGTTTGCACTTGCTTATGTGGAGTGCAAGGTTACAATACCCGAAGGTTTGCCACGTCGAAAGATATCTCCGTTCTATACTCGGCATGATGACCATCTCCTCTACTGGGAAACTGAACCCGGGGCGTACTACGGTTGGTTTTTTACACCTATGATAGCACAAATGGTGAAAGTTGGCTATACTGTAGAGCGTGGCTATGGGTGGGGGTGGCGAGAACTCTCAAAGTTCCTGGTCCCGTTCATAGAACACGCTGTGGCGTGTCGCAGTGCGTGTAAGGCACGTGGTATGGAGTTGGAGAGTGATCTTATCAAGGGCGTGATTGTAGGCGCTCTAGGGTCATTTGGGACGCAACCATGGCGCTATGTGCTGGTGGGGAAAGATGAGGAGCAAGAAGGTGATGAGATGTTTCTTGATCTAGAGGCAAAGCCCTGTGATGGGCTCTCTACCCCCTACTACCTGCGGCGTGTAGAAGAGCCCGATGCACCTCACCTCACCCAGATTTTATACGCGGTCGTCATGTGGGCGAATGTAGAACTCTACAAGTTGGCACTCCTGGAGGAAGAACAGGGTAATACCGTGCTCATGACCAACTATGATGCAGTCTTTACTACCGATGCGCCCACTGTAGCCCAGGTGAAGCGGAAGGTGAAGCAACTTCACAACTTCCGCTCGCTCGGGAAACGTAGTTACACGCATAGTCAAGGGCGCATCACGCCCGGCGTCAGACACCAGCACCCGGACAGCCCAGTATCTTCAAGCTTGCCTGATAGCGTGCCAACATGAACGGATAGAGCGCCATACCGGCCGGTGGGAAGATGGTGGCCAGGAGCGCCGCACGGTGCGCATTGATAAACCCAAGTTGCGTATCCATCAAGTGCGTACAGTAGGTAGCGGTTGACGCTTGATCCAGGCTGTCAACAAGCGGCTGATCAACACCTATGCGGAAGGCGTTTAGAAGCGCCATGTTGTTGGGTCCCACCATCGGATCACCCGCTGGGACAAGGGCAACAGGCGCGTTCTGGTACCGTGCGGCTTGTAACTCGTCGGTTGCTTGAGTAGGAACCAGCATACCCTCATTAGTAGTATCAGGAACAAGCCAGGGTACACATCCAATAGCGCGGTCAACGTAAGCAAGCAGAGTATTATCGGAACCATTAACCAGAGTAGTAGCATTTCTGAGCGCCTTTCTGTTGGTGACGGTGTCTTGTGCAGTTTGCCCACCCGCCACTGCCAGATACGTTGTCTGTACATTGTCGCTCTGGTCCTGATCAACGAGGGCAAAACTGCGAACACTAGGGCAAGGATTGCCGAGAGTATCAGTACCGAGAGCAGGAATAGCAAGATCACTATTGTTACTGACAGTAAAGAAATGGGCGGCCCCACAAAAGAAAACTTGTCCAAAATCCTTTCCATGAGCGCCTCCTATGCACGAGGGTTTGCCGGGTCCCACCAACTCGGTCACGTCGTCATTGCCACCACCGAAGATAGCCACGGTGGCGCCTTTCGGCAACATGGGCGAAACGAGAGGCGCCGCCGGGGCTGTTCCCTGATCGACTACCAGGGGATTGTACGTTTCTATTGTACCACGCCCGGGGTCGAATATCACAGCCTGCACAAAGACGCTATTGTTCGCCGTCGTCTCGTGGCAAGGGGGTTGGAGGGACCACGGTAATAGTAGTCCCGCCTGGGATAGCGGATTGGATGGAACCCTGAGTTTGCACGTAACCAGGGTTGGCGCCTTTGCTAATCTCGGTTGGGTCAATGCGGCTCCACTCTTCGCCATTGATGGTGACGATAGGCAAAGTGTTAGCAACGCTATAAGCAGCATTACGCATAGATTTAAGATAACCCGATGATTGAACCGTTGCATAGTTAATTCCTCGTAGCGACAGCGCCATGTAGACCATGACGCCTAAGAAGCCAATAAACAGGACACCGATACCAATAATGGCATAGAGAATAATATAAATGGGATCCATCGTCACACTTTCTAGGCTTTCGACCGATATTGCGCCGATGCCCCGTAAAGGAGCACTTGTTGGCCGGCCGGTGTAAACCCCCAGAGGCGCCCGGACTTGCCTGCCTGGAGGGTGTACGTGACATGCATGTACACATAGCGTGTATGTGGCTTTAAATGGCTGTAGGAAGGTCCGCTGTACGTTCCATAGGGAATGAGCGGGAGTAACGCCGGTGCTGGCGTGGGGGTCACCTCAATCGTTCTAGTGACAACAGGGGTAGGTGAGAGTGACACTGGTGCAGGACTCCAGGGCTCCCTACCCATCGTCAATTGTAACACAAACAGCACAAGCGCGCAAGCGACGAGAAACAGGATCGCAATGCGGGTGAACGAACGGTAAATCATGTTGAGAATACCCCCAGATGAACAAGTAACAGAATAAATGCAAGCCATAGAAAAAGAAAAGCAGCGGCTAGAAATGCATGAGCCGACATGTTAAAAGGAGGCGCAACAGACACGATAGTAAAAACAACAGCAAGCACCAGGCAGACAAGCAGGAGTAGCGTCATAACACGAGCCACCTGATAATCTCTTCTGAGATGACGCGAATACGTACCATGTAATCAAGATCGTATTTTGAAAGCTTTCCTTTCTCCGGCAAGCTCTCATATGCCTTGTCGAGATCACGGCGCATACTTTCAAGCGTTGCCCAGATCTTCTCCTCGGACAAACGGCGCATGGGTGTGGTATCTGGCATATTAGCTCCTGTGTTTCTTGTTAGGGAATGCGAGGCGCAGGTGTACAGAAAACCCGGCTTCGGTTGTCTCAACAAAGTGCCCCGTGCAGTTGGGAAGTGCGCGCGCTATATCCTCCGCGGCTCTCTGGTACTCATCTCTATCGTACGTATCAGCAGCCCTGCGTGCTCTGTCAAACGCGAGGAGGAGTGGGTTCTGCGTGCTGCTCGGTTGACTTCTTTTCGAGGTATCCATGTGTAGCCTCCTTTGCGGCTTGCTTCACTAACTTCTCAACTTCTGTTTGTATACAGATATACAAACCAACGCCTAGCCCTAAGATGAACGCTCCTACGAGTGCTATGATGATCATGGTAACACCTCGTAGGCAAGTATCCCCGCCAACGCCCATTTGTTGTTAAGCACCCAGGCAAGGACGATCACGAAGAGAGCCCAGAGCGTAATGGCTACTCTTAAAGCAGAAAGTGTGAAGTCCTTATAGAATTGACTTTGCAATGAGTGTATCCATCGGTTCATAAGCTCCTCCTTATTTTCACTGGCATTCTGTGCTTGTGAGAGGGCTTACAATTCTGGAATGGGCAATCTATGCACCCTCTCTTGTGCAAGCCCTCAACAACTTTCGGGCTCTTCAACTTTCCTGTGCCAGGTCTCTACCATTTCTTGAACAGGTCTCCCGTCGTGATAATGCTTTACACTCGTCATGCGAGTGACCATGCCCTTTGCTACGAGTTCAGCGTCGGTGTGGCACTTTCGATCGGTGTATGAGCCGTAGCGGTGTCGGTCATACGTATCGGTTCCGCCGAAGTTTCGGTTGCACGCGGTGCAGTAGTTGAGTTTGCCTGAGATGATTGTGACGCTCCTTTCAGAATAAGTTGCCCCGTGAGTTGATACCCGAGGCCCCCTGCTATCAGTAATGCGATATCCATGGGCACGATACCGAAGTGCGCAAGGGTGAGTGCAGCGAGCGCAACCGCGCCCGTGATGGTGTTAACCGACCATGTTGGCATGTCATCCGCCGCCCTTGCTCTTTTGCCACATGTAGAGGGCAATCAGTCCTACGACAATCACAAGAAGCGCGGTATGTGGCTTACTATCTGTTGATGCTCCCCATATCATCCGAGGGTCCCTCCTTTGCCCATTCTGTAGGCTACTAGTAATAATACAATAAAAATGACGATGGATACCAGAGCACCAAAGCCGTTGATCTTGACCATGTTAGTTGAGTTCCTCCTTCCATAAAACATTCCAGGAATACGCAGTTGTTGCGCCTGGACCCATGTAGACATTCCAACCAGATCCTAGAGCCCCTCCGGTTGGGTAGTTGAGAGCAGGGAGCGTGAGCACACCGGGTGCGAGTAACTCATACAGTTGATTGGCGCCTAAATGAAAAAACTTTGCTGAGCTTCCCGCTACCTTCGTGACACTCGTATTTTGTGCTGTGATATGGAGAAGTGGCACCGTGGCCACTCCTGAATTCGTACAAATGGCTGTTTCTGCTGTTGAGAAAGATCCATCAACACCTGTCTGTTTCAAATCAACATCCACTGGAAACGTGGCCGTTTGGATAGAGAGCTGAATAGAGAGAATAGTAGCCGTGATGGTGCGACCATTGACGGCCCCTAGAAAGAGCCCAAGCGGCATATTGCCCGTAATGGGTGATGTTGCGAAGTTGGCGTTGACAAGATAGAGTTGTGAATTACGCGAGACGATTTCATTGGATGGTAATCCGAACACCGGATAAGCAGATGGATACACCTCCACGATCTTCTCATCCTCGCGATAGAGTTCAATAGTCATGAGTTGGTAGGGCAGCAGCACGGACGTTGATAAGAGCCCGCTCCGGTTGATAGGAAGATAGTTGAATTGCCATTGTTGGAGGTCATCGAAGTAAAAGGCGCGCGCCGTTTCCTGCTCAACATAGAATGATTGTCCGTTGGTGGAGGTGAACAGCAAGTCAAAATAGGTGCGATTTTTGATCAACAGGGTGCCCGCTGTGTACCGGTTAATGACATTGCTTTTAATTGGTACACTCGTGTTTGGTGCATTGAATGCATCTACGCTTGGATCTTGCTGCACAACTACAACTGGCATATATTCCCCTACGCAGCCAGAGCCGCGCCTACTTTCTTCACTTGAGCAACCGGGTTGAGATCTGAACCCTTCCCGCCCATCAGATAAAACCCTAGTATGACAAGAATGAGTGCAAGTACGAACAAGAACATATGTTCTAAGAACGGAAGAACGTTGACATTCCAGAAATTCGACAGGCCACACCCGATGTCGAAGGGTGCACATGCTACTGCTTGCGGCGCAAGGGAAGATCCACCCGCCGCTGTACTCGTTTGACTCCCCGCGGGTTTTTGCCCCAGATTTGACCCGGTGGAATTTGTCGTCCCGCTCGACGTTGGTACGCTCATGGGGTTCCCTCCAAAGGCTTGTGATAAGAGCGACCCAGGGTTTTGTGCCGCCGAGGCGATGCTATTCTGTACAGCGCCCGTGCCCCACACCGACAACTCCTGGTTGATTGCTGCATTGTTGGAATAGAGGAGCCCGGTGTTATTGGTTTTGAGTGCCTGGGCGAGGGTGTTGTAGTACCCATTGTTAATGACCTTTGCATTAGCACCGACGCCACTCGCATAGCTATTGTAATTCTTGACGCCCACCCCGTTGAAGTTCGATACCACGCCCGGTGTGTTGGGTTCGGTTGTATTGAGGAGGTTATAGGATGCGCCTCCACAACAGGACGTTTCAAAGTTCGTCCAGGCTGCTACCCAGTTGATAGTTTGTGGTGAAGGGTTGGGATTACCCATAGCTTTCAGGAAGTCTGTAGCCCATTGTTGCCGCGTGTAACTCATGCATTCCCGCCTTTCCTAGCAGAGGAGCCAACCGAAGTAGCACGGCCGCGGTGAATAGTTCTTACTCACATAGGGCGGTTGGTACGGCTGCCCTTGTGCGCGTCCCACGTTGATGGGACCCCCACCATAGCACATACCCGTTGTTCCACCACCCACGGGTACCCACGTTTGACCAGGTGGGCACTTGTTATTCTGCCCTATACGGTTTTGTTGTGATGCAGGGACACAGATGCGTTGCGTCGAAGCACCCGACTTTGCCACCGACACCTGCCCCGCGGGACACGTGGTTTGTTGTACCTTCGGATTAGCAAAGGGCGGGTTGGCAAGGTTTGTGGGGCTAAAAGGTGATTGCCCATTTGAGCCTGTGCCAGGACTACCCACCGAGGCCGAACTGTTAAAGAGATCGGAGAGGGTGAGCCACCCCACCACAATGCCACCGCCCACCATCAGTAATCCAAATGTTCCTTTTTGACTCATGTTACCCTCGCGTCTTCGTACGAGCGGCTGTTTGTGCCACCGCGCCATGTTGCATGGTGGGGTTAGCACGTTGCGGCCGCGTCGTTGGCATCGGCCGTACCCCTTGCCTGAGCCCCCCGCGCGTTGCCGCATTGGTGGGATTGGTGAACTGCCTATTTCCCGCTTGCCTGATATCGGTCCTGCCCTGCCCGATATCCTGGCGCCCCTCACGGCGCAGCGCCCCGGCCCCCATCGTCTTTTCGTTTGGAGAGGAGGCTACGTGCGGGGGACGATGATGACCATGACTCCCCGTTGGAGGAGGCACAGTTGGTGGCGCCGGCGCTGGTGGCGGTGTTGGTTCGTATCCTATCAAGGTACCGTTCTGATCGAATGTGGGGGTAAATGCCGGCCCTCCCCACTGCGCTGTAGGTAAGAGCGGTACTTGCCCCTGCTGGCCAGTGGGCACGGTTTGAATGCCCCCGGCGCCGGTTGCGCCGCCACCCGACGTGTCGGTTGCTTGTGACTTCGCGCCTCCACCTGACTGACTATGTAAGTACAGGAGAATAGCAATGACAGCAATGCCCCCGCCAATCAGGAAGATCTTCTCGGGTGGCTTGGCTTGCTTAAACTCATTAAAGATGTCACCTGACTCGGCCATATTATTGTACTCCCTGGTTTGACCCACCTACCCACCCTTGTATGCGCGTGAGCACACTTTGGGGCTGCTGCCTACTTGAGACTGTACCATAGGGACCAATGGAGGAAGGACGAGAACCCCTGGTACGCTGAACCAGCCAGTAGCCATTTTTCCACACGACGGCCTCGGCCGGCGCAGGGCGTATGTAGGCACGTGAACGTCCTGCAATACTTCCCTCCTCCCGTGCGCGTCGTAGTAGATAGTTCGGATCGCGATGAAGCGGGTCACTAAGCTTATTTTGTACATCACCAAACACCCACGGCCCATGTTTCTGGGAGTGATACCCCCAGGTTTGATTGACGATACTAGACACGACCGCGCGGTTGCGCTTGATCTTGTAATCATAGCCAAACGCCGGGTGCACGTTGGTATTATCGGAAAACACCGCGCCGTGCAGGTTGACGTGACCCTGGCCCGGCGCTATTTCCCGTTGTCCAATCACATTATGCCCGTGTATACCCATGCGTACAGGCATAGCTTACCTACCCTCTAAGGTACGGAAGAGCCCCGATCCGCCGCTAAAGGTCGCATTTTCAACGGCCACGGCGCCTTGCCAGTTCTTGAGAATATCATACGCCAATATGATAAAAAGCATGGTGCCAAGCCACCCGGCAAAAGATAGACCCAACATGTTAGTGTCCTCCTATAAAGGCGAAGTAGGTTTGATAATTCTTCAAAAAGATCAGCACAATGAGAATGACAACGAGCATGGTAATCACGCCCGGAAACGGCCCGGCGAGCGCTACCAGGAGCACTGCGCCGACAAACCAGAGAAGAGCCTGATGCCCTGATACAGCCGGAATGGTAGGGAAGGTGGAGAGCAACCCAACACCGGGCCCGCCCGCTGTATAGGGCCCGGTTGCCTTTGCAGCATTTCCGGGAGGCCCTCCATACGCACCACCACCGCCACCGCTAGGGAGAAACGCCATGACTCAGCATCCTTTCCCAGTACTTCATATCCTCCTGCCCCACACCCTCGCACGCCTCACGAATGCGCCGCCCTAAATCATGCGCCTCATTCGATACTTCGTCACGCGCCGGGCCGTAGGAACGAAGCACCCGCTCACCTACACGCGTCCAGTAACTCTCCTCTGGTACACGCGCCTCACGTTCGCACGGTGTATCCTGTTTTTGTGGCACTTCTCGCTCACTCATGCGTGTGTTGCTCCTCTCTGGAGTATGCCGGTGAAGGGGGTAAAAAACCCTTGGGCGCCTTTGTTTCCGATAAGCTCGAGAGCCGATAAAACGAGAAGCAGGATGAGTACCCGCCATTGCCCATCACTCATGCCTTTCACCTATAAAAAGTGCAGCACATTCTACTGCTGTCCCGATAATCGTGCAGACGATCAAGGTATAGAGGTACAACCGCGCCGGGTCCATCCCTTTGAGGGATCTAGCCAGAGCCCGCAAACCCTCAAGGACGGCGGGTTTAGGAATACGTACCATCCAATGCGACAATTGCGCATAGTCATAGCCGCGCTTCCAATCACGTAAGCCCTCATTCTCCGATTGAAATTGTTTTGCGACTGCTTCCCAGTCTATCTCGCTGGTTTGTTCATACATGACTTTTCTACCACCTTCCCGGCTGTAATTGCACTGCCTTGAGCGTTTGGTATTCAAGGTACACATCAATGATAAGGAGCAGAATGATTACCACGCCTATCAGGTGCTCAATCGTCATTTATTGTCGAAGTGCCACAAGAGCACTCCTCCAGCAATGAGCGCCACGATCACGATCAAGCTATGACGCGGGTCATATTGCGCTATTTGCCCAAGCCCACCCGCCATGGGCGATGGTTGCGACTGCGGCCCTCCTCCCATATAGCGACGATTGTTGCCAAGATAGGCCGTGGACGGAAACCCGGTCACGGGGAAGGAAGACGTCCCACCCGATTGATACGAACCCCCAGTTCGACCTTTTGCCCCCGCCCAGTAACTTCTCATGCCCATTATATTCCCTCTTTCTGCTTGCCAGGTTTTCGCCCCCTGTATATCCTGGCTCTGATGCTTACTGTACGCAGTAACGACGCCTATAGGCTTGAGGGAGCCACCAGACCACGGCATAAGCCGCTTCTACTGCTGTAATGCCTGGATCATTTGGCGCACAACTTTCCCGTTTGGTGTCGCACCAAGAGAACTATTGAGGTTCATTTGCAAGTTGATGTTGCCTGCGACAAACGTATCAATGATGTTCTGCATGGTGAGGTCCCTACCCAGGAAGTCCAGGTAAAATGAGCCCTGTACTAATTGGTGGCCTATCTCAAGTGAACTGCGTTCACGAAACTCCTGGATGGTTTCGACATACACCGGGGCATTGTTGCCAACCGTGAAGTTAATGAAGTTGGAACCGGGTCCTTGTGTATCGGGAATGCCCGCCGCAGGTCCACTGTCCCACACCCCAAACAACAGCCTACATAAGTACCCGGAGTTCGCAAGCGCCCGCCAGTTGAGCGCCTTCGAACCAGCCAAACCCGTTTGCCACGTCTCCTCGTACCAGCTATTCACATACCCAAAGTCGGGATCATCGCGCGGATCAACCGGAGGGTCATACATCACACGCGTAATCAGCATGTTGGGTGTCGCAATCGTGGCTGTGTTGGCTGTCTGCACGAAGAGACCCGCACCCGTATTGGCCGTACCCTCAACGATGTTAAAGGGCGAGGCTGCCGTTGGACTATTGGGTGTGTACAGGAGCGTCATCTGAATGCTAGGGTCTTGCAGGTCCCAAATGCCAATGTACCCGTCTAAGGTATTGACCTTTTGCGCAAGGGGCAACCAGTAGAAGAGCGTGGTTGCGCCTGAGCCCGCTGCTAACTGCGCAGCGTAAATGGATGTCACTGCTGCGCTACCTTGCTCAGCTACCAGATTGGTATCACCGGTGTTGCCCATGCCCTCAAGGCCCATCAGCAAGTCCCTGATCCAGGCTGCGGCTATCCCCGAGGTGTTCCAAATTGACGCTTGCACATTCGAATTGATCTGATAATTCTGGATCAGACCCCAGGGACCCCAAGAGTCAATAGTGAGCGCCGTTGTCGTCACGGTGACGGTCCCTGTGAGATAGACGAGCAGGTCACGCACGTACCCGGCCTGCACAATTTGCACCGGGGTCTGTGTGTTGGAGATCCAGTTAGATGAGGAGTTGGCAATCCTCAAGAGCCGGGTCACATTCTGCGTATTAAATTCGATATTCCCCATGAGTTGACAGTTCCCCTCCTAAATGGCGCTTACTCCACCCTTGATAGCGCCAAGGGGTCCCGAGCTCATGAAACGCGATACAAGCAACTTCAATACCAGGATAAACGCTACAACCGACACGCCATTGATCACCCACGAACCAAACCAATGGTCACTAAACTCACGAAAACTCACCGCTGTAATCTCCCCTCTGTGTCAAAAGTAACTCCGACAGTATACGATGTACGCGAAAGGCGCCGATCCACCTGCTCAAAAAAACTCTCTTGAGCAAGCCCCTGGCGCCTTTTCATTGGTAAATGCACCGCCTCGCCTCGTGCCTCGGCTGCCCTGGCTGCCTTTACCTGTTTCATCCAATAATAGCCCCGACCCGAGTCAAAATCGGGTTTGACATCTCGTGATGTCGTATCACCCGGCTCTTTCACCCATTCCGCCACGCGCTCCATTCCCCTCTGCTAGTTGAATAGGGGGCAATATAATCGGCCCCTTCATTTGATCGTCATAGTACAAAAAGTAGTAATAGGGTAGGTCATGCTCACAAAACCACTTGACCGCATCATTCCAGGGCAAGTAGGACGCGATAACCATCTTATCCTCATACTTGGGGATATAAAAAATAAGCCAAATCTCGGCTTGACTCTTCATATCCTCCGGTATCCCAACAGGCCGCTGGTTGCCCGCCCAGCACCCCACATTGGCCGCCGCGCCCTGGGTGTACAGAATGATCAACTGGAGTGGCGCGTGAGAACCCTTGCAGTATTGGCGTATTTCATCGAAGTAAAAGATGACATAGCCATGCGCCATAGCAGCCTGAACCATATCATCTAACCTGGCATCCCAGGACACACTTTCGATAATGCCCACCTTGACCTCAGGATTGAATGTATCAATCTTCACAGGCGACTCCACACTGCCCTTGAAATCTTTGGTCAGTTCTCCATACGGCCGCCGCTCGTGATCACCTGCTTTCATCCAATCACGTTTCGGGTCAACGATAATAACCCACCAGCCCTCGGACGCCTTGAATTTGAGCAAGGTACGTGCGGCTGTACTCTTGCCAGTCCTGGTTTTGCCTCCAAAGAAGATGCGCTTATTGCCCAGAATTTTCGGAAGCTTGAAGTTCGGCATAGAGCCTTTGTACTTCTTCTAGGTGCTGTGAGAATACTTCCACAAAGGAGTCGTAACTAACCCCGCCGTCGTCTCCGTACTGACTCATCACGTCGAGCAAGCTCAAGCAACTTCTCATGAGCCGCGCGTTGCTCTTCTGTAAGACCGTCGTTAGGGACGGTGTTGACCGTCCCAAGGCTTGAACGATATCCATGATCACGGGGTGCTGGTGGATATCCCCGAGGATCATCTCGTCCAACAAACGCGCTGCTAGCTCCATTTTGAGACGCAGGAGCTGGTCCCGTTGTTCCTGGTTGATACTGATATCCGGGTGGTACACTCTCTTCTTGCCGCCCCACAGTTTCTCGGCTTCCGTTAGTTCCCTCTGTTGGTCCTTGTCCGACATACACGTATCCATTCGCTTTCATCCAATGAATTTGACGTATTCCCGTTGTCACCGTGCGTGCGTAATCCGCCACCGCTTTCAAGCACGCACTCGCATCAATATAATCAGGGGAAATTTCCCCAGCGATCTTGCTATGCCGTACCCAGATCCGGCTAGCTGGTAAGATCATAGCATAGGCTTGCTCTTTGGAGGGTGCAAGCACCGTGTACTCCTCGCCCATCAGTGAAAAGAGCAACCCTAGAAGCGCGGAGGTGACATTAGCCGCCATTTCGCTACCATCGGAGGCGAATTGCTCTTTATCCCCTGAGAGCTGCCCGCCCTTTTTGACCTCCTCGTGCAGGATCTTGAAGCGTTTCTTGGTCGCCTCCCACACCGCGTTCTTCTCATCCTCAGACGGGATATGCACCGGATCGACTTCACTAAAAGGATTATCAGTGAAATCATGCGCTATGGGCGGCTTCTCCTCCGGTTTCTCTTCTGTAAGCGGGGGCATAGGTGGCAAGTCAAGCGCCCCGTCGTTCACATCAACGAGTTTCATGTTCCTTTTCCTTTCGGCTTCGGCTTCAGTCCCTGGCTAGACCAGGGCTTCGCTTTTTTCTTCTTGCCCATTACTATGCTCCTCGTCTTGCTTTACGCCTGCGCCTGGACCCGCGTGGGCGTTCGCTTTCTTTCTTCTGCTCAACATTCCCGTCACCACCACCACCCTCAACATCCCCCACTAACTCACCAGGTACATTCACCAGCGTATGTGCCTCCTCTGCTGTGGCCTGTACGGGAGGGGCTGTCACCTTTGCAGCTAAATCAGATATCGACCCTTCGAGTGCGCTTATACGCTCTCTCAGCGCCTCGATAACCTGCTGCCCGACGCCCTGTGATATCGCCTCATTCAAGCGGCGTTCGGTTTCAAACAACTGATTGGTGAGCCGTTCCCCCATGGCTCCCAAATCTTTCTCAAGACCCACAATCCGCTCGGCGTGATTGATCACCGGATCGGTGAGCTGCTCGGCGCCCTTGTCAGTTGAGGTGACAATGTGGGTTATCGGTTCATCGGCCATTGCACTATACCTCTCCTGGGCGAATACACACAAACACGACATGCTGAGCACGGGGCGATGAAAAGCTCACGGGATAGGTGTAACTATCCAACCAGGGCATTTTCACCTCAAGTGACCTACTACCCTGGTAGAATGTAAGATCCTGTGTCACCGGAACATAATACCCGCTCATGGGGGGGAGTGTATGCATCCATCCCTCACCCTCCACATCATGCTCATAGAGAGAGCACTCCAGACCGTAATCATCGGAGAGTTCACCGGCCATAGCGCATCATCCTTTTCAGCACATTGCCAACCGCTTGCGGGTCCTCTTGCGGGTCCCCTTGCTGGTGTTGGTACCTACTCTTCTCCCGAGCAAGCCCAGGGTACTGACTCTCAAACCCGGCCACCTGTGCACTTTGCGCCGGCAATTGCCGCAGAGCGCGCCTCTCCGCCCCCACATGGCTGTGCGTCTTGGGATACATGCGTTCCATCTGGGGAATGTATTTCGCGATCTTGCGCCTGAGTGCCAGGTACACATAGCAGGGCGCCCCGCTCACCGTCACAAACACCGTCGCGCCCCGCCCGAGCGGTTGCCAGAAATCAACAGCCATGAGCGCATTGGTCGTTGACGTCGGGACAAGCACCACACCCTCGAGCGCATTATTGAGGTCCCCGCCGCCCTGTGCCAAACTCCCAAACGAATTGCCCGTGCCATACTGCCCACCCGAGGGGTTGCCGTTACTGACCACCACATAGCCGGCCGTGGCCCCCGACACAAGCGTCGCGCCAATAACCATGTACTCACACTCAGTATTGTAGGGTGATCTCAGCGCATAGGGGGAGTTAGCAACACTCCCCCCAAGCGTATAAATACCACCGTTCTCGTGCTCGTCGCTCTCAAGCCGGTCTAAGATGCATTCAAGAAGGTGATTGGTATAGTCGTCGCACATAGGCTTACAACTTGCTCTTTTCTATAGTACGCACAAGATCGCGCTCAGCCGCGAACACCTTTTGCGCCTCTTGCAGCACCAGACGCAAAATCTCTGTATTCAAGACGACGCGGTGGCTCTCGATGGGGCTTGTGGCAACCTCAACAATGACCCCGGCGCCGGGGATACCAACAACATTCACAAGCGGGAAGGAGGGAACAGCGGGTAAGCCCACATCATGTTGTGCTCCTATAGTGGGCCTCAGTGAATTGCGTGACACATCAGACAAGACAGCACCCTTTCTCTCTCTCGTAGGAGTAGGAAGGAGAGCGTGCCATGCATCCAGAAAGCTATATGCGCCGAAACCGTCGTAACACACCAAGACATCGCTAAGACTCATCACACGTGACTATGGATAGATGCAAGCATGGCACTTCCCTCGCATCTATAGTATACCCGAAAAGCCGCGCCAATTCAAGGCCGAGCCCCCTTGCCACCCCTCTTGTCTCCCTCTTGTGTACCACCCGTGACGGTACTGACCGTCACTCCCGTCACGAGCCCAAAAGTCCTACCCCTGCTGCCTCCCAAAAGTACTACGGTTGAGATGTCT
>WNFI01710774.1_pt1 | contig 18412 bp, 16 predicted proteins | sample 5400471 | NCBI WGS metagenome assembly WNFI01 (sample SAMN13153348, study PRJNA577476) | soil metagenome | isolation source: 100 cm saprolite on Douglas fir-dominated hillslope | place: USA:California | collected 2013-09-17 | reverse complement strand
TCCGCCGTAACGGCATACCACGTCAATCTTGCGCACGTGCTGGTGGAACAGAGAAGAAACCTGCCGCAATACTTCGTCGCCCAGCAGATGCCCGAACTCGTCGTTTAACCGCTTGAACTGGTCGATATCAGCCATCACAATGGCCATTCCGGTTCCATAGCGGCGAGCCCGCTCTAATTCCTCCTGAATGCGCAACTCAAAAAATCGACGGTTAAAAATCCCGGTCAATCCATCGAGGTAAGCGAGCTGCTTCACTCGCTCCACGTAGTGCGCATTCTGAATCGAGCTGGCGCAAATGTCGGCCACCGATTCCAGCGACTGTAGTTCACTCTCATGAAAAGTGTCCGGCTCTGTACTATGTAGCGTGAGCACGCCCAGAGTCTGCCCAAATGAAATGAGCGGGATGCTCATGCGCGAAACCGAGCCTGTAAACAACTTGACGCAATCCGGTGAGCAGTTTAAATCTTTCTCGATCACGGTTCTGCCCGTGGCCAGAATTCGCGCCCAGGGCTCGCGGTCGGCAGCGAAACGTCCGCCTGCGGGAATGCACGGCGTCAGTGCTCCTTCGTTGGCGCGCATCACCAGGTCTCCCTCTTCGCGCAGGAACAGCGATACGTGCGATACCTGAAACGCATGCTGGATCACGGAACAGACACGCGCCAGCAGATCTTCCAAGTCCATCACCGCCGTGCTCTGCTGCGCGATGGTGTTGATGGCTTCCAGTTGCCGCGCGCGCTTGCGTTCCAGAGTGTAAAGGTGCGCGTTCTGCAGCGCGATTGAGGCCTGCGTGGAAAACAGCGTGAGCAAATCGATGGTCTCTTGGTCGAAATGATCGAGACGTTCGCTCTGGCAGTCGAGCACACCGACGATTTCGTCGCGCCCCATCAGCGGAATCGCCAGTTGCGAACGCGTAGAACGGGTTGTACAGATGTAGCGCGGATCCTTGGTAACGTCCGGCGCGTAGATGAGTTGCCGTTTACTTACCGCCGCTCCCGTAAGTCCCTGCCCGACCGCAAAAGAAACTTTGTCCGTCTCTTCATCCCATCCTACTTGCGAACGAACACGCAACTGCCCAGCTTCCCGGTCGAGCAACAGGATCGCTGCGCTCGGCAGATGAAAATAGTCGCGCGCAATGGCAAGAATTCTCTGCAAGACCTCGTCTAAATCGAAGGTCGAGAGAACCGCCTGCCCCGCGTCATATAGGACTGCGAGCTTCGCCATTAGAACGGATTCTACCGTTACCGGTGGCAGCGAACCGAGGTGCCCAAAGTAACTGGTTTTCGAAGGAGGGTCAGAACGGTTTTATTGGGATTATTTCCATTTTCTTGCGGTGCGAATCAATCCGTACGCAACAAGGCAGAACCAGAAATCCACCGCCATCCCCATATCCACGTGTAAGGGGCGGTGCCGGGCCAGAGGGGGCAGCGAGGGCTCGATCACAAAATACACTACGTTCCCCAGTACCGTCGCCACCAAAGCCTGGAGAAGATTCACGAGCACCAGTGGTTTAGACACCGCAAGGCCCCTTTTTGGTTGTCGAAACGATGGTTGTCGAGCACATGGTTGCTGCCCGCCGTGGTGGACGCCTCGCGCCAAAGCACCATGGCCGCTGCTCCTGCTAACATTCTTTTGCCAATCCCAACGGAACTAGGCGCGCATGCTCGAACTTTCCACTCCGGTCCAATATGTAAAGGGCGTGGGCCCGCGCATCGGGGAGATTCTCGCCGCAAAAGGCATCCTCACCGTGGGCGACCTGCTTTATTATCTGCCTTTTCGCTACGAGGACCGATTGAACCCGCGCGGCATCTCCGAACTGCGCGCAGGAGAGATGGCGACAGTGATTGGGGAGGTACGCAACTCCGGCCTCTTCCGCACCCGTCGCATGCCCATTTTCCAATTGACGGTGGGCCAGGGCCGCTCCCGCCTGAAATGCCTGTGGTTCAATGCCACCTACCTTCAGGATAAGTTCAAGCCCGGCCAGATGATCGCAGTCTACGGCAAGGTCGAAGAAGATCAGCATAGCCGCGAACTTCAGATCGTCCAGCCGCAGTTCGAAGTGCTGGGAGATCCCGCGGATTCCGAAGGAAACGGTGGGGCCGAAAAGAAAGCCGCCGAATCGCTGGAGATCGGCCGCATCGTCCCCATCTACGAATCGGCCGGGCAGGGACGCCTTACTCCGCGCTGGTTTCGCCGTGCCATTCGCACCGCCCTCGACAATCTCACTCCCGATCTGCCGGAGGCAATTCCCGCCATCGTCCGCTCCCGGCTTGCCTTGGTTTCTCCGCGCGAAGCCTTATGGAGCGTGCACTGGCCTGAGCCTGGGGAAAGTTTTCAGGACCTGCAATCTTCACGCACTCCGGCCCACATCCGTCTGATCTTCGACGAATTGTTTTTTGTCGAGCTGGGGTTGGAACTCAAGCGGCGGCAGCAGAAGGCAAAAACCGGAATCGCTTTCAAGCTCGACCAGCGCGTGCGCGCCGCCATCAAAAAGATTCTGCCCTTCCATCCCACGCCTGCGCAGAAACGCGTGCTAAAAGAAATTGCCGCGGATATGGAGCAGCCTCACCCCATGCGGCGTCTACTCCAGGGCGACGTAGGGTCGGGCAAGACTATCGTCGCGTTCGAGGCCGCCATCATCGCCATCGAAAACGGATATCAGGTCGCGCTCATGGCTCCGACCGAAATCCTGGCGCAGCAGCATTATTTTTCCGCTCGCCGCATTCTGGAAGAGGCCGGATACCGCATCGTCCTGCTCACCGGCTCGCTGGAAGCCGACCGCAAGCGCGAAGTCCGTCGCCATATTGCGCAGGGTAACGCGCAACTTGTCATCGGCACGCACGCCCTGCTGGAAGAGAAAGTGGAGTTTTCGAATCCAGGGCTGGTCATCGTCGACGAACAACACCGCTTCGGCGTAATGCAACGTCTGAAACTGATGCGGAAGTCAGGCGACGGTAGTGAAAACGCCCATGTGGGGACGGCCGCCTCCGGCCGTTCAGCCGAGCGCGCTGTGAACGGGAAAAGCTCGGCAGCCTCACCCCAAGTTACGTCTGCTGAGCCCGATGTTCTGGTGATGACCGCGACGCCCATCCCGCGTACGCTTGCGCTCACTCTCTACGGCGATCTCGACGTCAGCGTCCTCGACGAGCTTCCGCCGGGGCGCACGCCCATTGTGACTCGCTGCATCTCAGACGACCGCTCGCCCGAAGTTTGGGACTTCGTCCGCAAACAAGTCACCGCCGGACATCAGGTCTACGTCGTCTATCCCGTCATCGCCGAGAATGAGGAGAACGAACTCAAAGCTGCGGTCAAGATGTACCGCGAGCTCAGCAGCAAGATTTTTGCCGACCTCAAAGTCGGACTACTGCATGGCCGTCTTGACGCCGACCTGAAAGATCAGGTCATGCGCATGTTCCAGAAAGGCGAACTCCAGATTCTTGTCGCGACCACCGTGATTGAAGTCGGTGTTGACGTGCCCAACGCCACCGTCATGGTCATCGAGCACGCCGAGCGCTTCGGGCTCGCCCAGCTTCATCAGTTGCGCGGCCGCATCGGACGCGGTGCCGCGAAGTCCTTCTGCATTCTGATGACTGGCGGCAAAGTCACGGAAGAAGGCCAGCGCCGCCTCGACGCCATGGTGAAGACCAACGACGGTTTCAAGATCGCCGAACTGGACCTCGAACTCCGCGGCCCCGGCGAATTCTTCGGCACGCGTCAGGCCGGGATGCCCAGCTTTCGCGTCGCCAATCTCATCCGCGACGGCCAGTTGCTCGAAGCTGCCAAGCGCGAAGCCGCCGCCGTAATCGCCGGACCGAACTCCGAGATCTCGGGCGAAGAAATCAGCCGCGCCCTGGTCCAAATGCGGACCCGCTGGCAGCACACGTATGGACTGGTCGAAGTCGGGTGACGAGCGCCAATCGCGAATCCTCGGTGGTATCCGCCATGTGCGCGCGCGCGTTTAGCGTAAGATGTCTGAAATTTTGAAACGTAAGCAGTTTCGAATTGGCTGTTTCCAGGAGATTCCATTGAACCGTGGCCACTGGCTCGTCCTGCCCGCTTCTTTTTTCCTATGTCTTCTCTTTGTGAGCGTGACGTCCTACGCGCAAATTGATGACGCCACCAAAAAGCTTTCGCACGACATCTTCAAGCAACTAATCGAGATCAATTCGACGGACTCAATCGGCAGCGTGACGGCAGCTGCCGAGGCCATGGCGCAGCGCTTTCGTGATGCGGGATTCCCCGAGGCCGACATCCAAATCCTCGGCCCCAACGATAAAGACCGCAAGAAGAATGTAGTCGCGCGCCTGCACGGAACGGGAAAACACAAACCACTCCTGCTGATCGGGCATCTCGATGTCGTCGAGGCCCACCGCGAAGACTGGACCGTCGATCCTTTCACCTTCGTGGAAAAGGACGGCTTCTTCTACGGCCGCGGCACGCAGGACATGAAGAGCGGCGACGCCATCATGGCCACTACGCTGATCCGCTTCAAAAAAGAGGGTTACGAGCCGGATCGCGACATTATTCTGGCGCTCACTGCCGACGAAGAAGGCGGCAAATCAAACGGCGTGGACTGGTTGCTCAAGAACCATCGCGACCTCATCGAGGCCGAGATTGTCTTCAACCACGACGGCGGTGGTATTCTGAGCGACCATGGCCAACCCGTAATGATGACGGTCGATGCCACGGAAAAACTATATGCGGATTTTCAGGTTGCCGTGACCAATCCCGGTGGCCACAGTTCGCTACCCCGGCCAGACAACGCCATCTATGCGCTCACCGACGCGCTGGCGCGGCTTGAGCACTATCAGTTTCCTTTCGAGCTGAATGAGGTAACGCGTGCCTACTACGAGCGCATGGCTCCGGTCGAAACACCGGAACGTGCTGCCGAGATAAGGGCGATGCTGAAGAATCCGCCCGACGAATCTGCGGTAACGCGGCTCTCGCACGATCCCATCGATAACTCGACAATCCACACCACGTGCGTAGCCACGCGTCTCAATGCTGGCCATGCCAACAACGCCTTGCCGCAGCGCGCCGAGGCCAACGTCAATTGCCGGATCGAGCCCGGACACTCCGCCGAGGAAATCCGGCAGGAACTGATTAAAGTATTTGCCGATCCGACGATCACCGTGCGCTTCATCGACAACTCCGGAATCCCTGCCGATAGCGCTCCCAACCGGAAGAGTCTTCCTCCTCCGCCATTGCGCCGTGACGTGTTCGGGCCGCTGGAGAAAATCACCTCCGAGATGTGGCCAGGCACGACAGTAATTCCCGAGATGGCCACCGGAGCGTCCGATGGCGTCTACACCATGCAGGTGGGCCTGCCGACCTATGGAATTTCCGGCACCGCCATTGACCGCGACGATATCCGCGCCCATGGCCGGGACGAGAGGCTTGGCATCGAGTCCTATTACAAAGGCGTGGATTTCTATTACCGGTTTCTGAAGGCGGTGACATCAGAGTAGCGAGCTCTTGCCCGGGTGGTGAAGGCTTGAACTGATAGAATCGAAGGGATGGCTGGATCTTCCCAACTCATCCAGATTGATGTCGGCGCTCCCCTGCGGCTGCCCAAGCCGGAGTGGCTGCGGGCCAAGGCTCCCGTCGGCGAGAACTTTCACAATCTGAAAAAACTAGCGCGCGGTCTTGGGCTGCACACCGTCTGTGAGTCGGCGCAATGTCCCAACATTGGCGAATGCTGGAACCACAAGACCGCGACCTTCATGTTGCTGGGCGATATCTGCACCCGCCGCTGCGGTTTCTGCGCCGTGCCCAAGGGCCGGCCCGAGCCCATCGACTGGGATGAACCCTGCCGCGTGGCCGAAGCGGTCGCTACTCTAGGATTGAAACATGCGGTCGTGACCAGCGTGAACCGCGACGACGACAACGTAGGCGGCGCCAAGGTTTTCGCCGAGACCATCCGTGAGATTCGCGAACTCATTTCAGACTGCCGCATCGAAGTGCTCATCCCCGATTTTCAGGGACTGGAAGAGCCGCTGCGCATCGTGCTCGAAGCAAAGCCCGACGTTCTCAATCACAACACGGAAACCGTCCCACGACTTTATCGCTCGGTGAGATCCGGCGCGCGCTATGAACGCACTCTCACGCTGCTGGAAAATGCAAAGAAGTTTTCTCCCGGCATGGTCACCAAGAGCGGCGTGATGGTCGGCCTGGGCGAATCGTCGGAAGAGTTGATCGAAGTTTTCAGCGATCTCGGCTCTCGCGGCGTCGACATTCTCACGGTCGGCCAATATCTGCGGCCCTCGAAGGATCATTTGCCCATCGCGCGCTTCTACACTCCCGACGAATTCGTCTACCTGCGGGATCAGGCTCTGCGCTTCGGTTTCCGCCACGTCGAATCGGGACCGATGGTGCGCTCCAGCTACCATGCGCACGAGCAAGCCGAATCGACTGCAACGCCGCGGGCGGTGTTTTAGCTTGCCGCTGCGGCCGGATTTCCTCGACCGAATATTTCTGAAACTTTTCGCTCACGCCCATTCTTGCCCTGCACTTCGGCATTCCGATTCGTCAGGCCATTGGCACCAGCCTGGTCGCCGTCATCACGACCTCCGCTGCCAGTTCCTCGGTGCACCTGCAACGCCACACCACCGACATCCGTCTCGGCATGACACTCGAACTTGCCACTTCATTTGGCGCAGCGATCACCGCCTATCTGGTCGGCTACTTCAACCGCAACGTGCTCGAAGGGCTGTTCGCCGGATTTCTGCTCTACAGCGCCATCACTATTGTGGCTCGTCACGGCAAACTCAAGCCCGATGGGGCCTATCCTCCGTCTAACGGCGAAGTCGTCATCCCGCCTTACGAACCGAAGCGTTATCCCCTGGGATTGAGCGCATCGCTGGTGGCGGGTGCGCTCTCCGGACTGCTTGGCATCGGCGGCGGTCCCATCAAAGTCCCGGTGATGTATCTCTTCATGGACGTTCCGCTCATGGTGGCCACCGCGACGTCGAATTTCATGGTCGGCGTGACCGCTGCCGCCAGCGCCATGGTCTACTACCGCCGGGGCGACATCGTCGTGCAGTACGCCGCGCCGCTCGCCGTCGGCGTGTTCATGGGATCGCTGCTGGGCGCGCGCATAGCTCCGCGCATTCATGCGAAATATGTAATGTATCTGCTGGTCGCCATCATGCTCTATCTCGCAGGACACATGGCCATTCATCTATTGAAAGGGCGGCTATGAGTCTGATCCTTTTTAGCGCGCTGGAGCCGGATCATATGAGTCTGATCGCATGAGCCAGGTTCGCGAGCCCGAGTTCGACCGCGCCGTCGCCATGGTGCTACGCATCGGCGCCTTCAGCTGCTTCTTCGTTATGCTCGCGGGCCTTATCGATGGCCTGTTCGTCAGCGGTCACATCCCGCAAGATATCGAACGTCTCGGCGTCCTGCTGATGCTGGCCACGCCAGTGGTCCGCGTCATCGTCGCCTGCTTCCTCTTCTTCCGCGAAAAAGACTACAAGTACGGATGGATCTCGCTCGGCTTGCTGGTTATCCTGACGCTGGGCGGAGTGTTCGGCATCGGCGAACATTAACAAGAGCCCTTTACTGGCAAAGAACGTGGGCAAAGGGCACTCTGTTGGGAACCATGTTCAGAATTCGGGACAATGTTCAGACGCTTCCCTCAGAAAATATGCAGCTTGATGCTGAGATACTTCTTCGGATTTTCGCGGATCGCTTTGATCAGTCCCTGGGTTTCGACCAGCATCTGGTTGGCGTTGGTGTAGAGGGTCTCGTCTTTGAAGAGTTTGCCGGCGGTGCCTTGTCCGGCTTCGAGTGCGGTGGTCAGGTCTGAAAGCTTGCTGATGGTGTTGTCGAGCTTCTTCGCCAGATCCTCATCCTTGGTCAGCTTGCCGAGTGTGCCCTTGCCCGCGTTGATATCCTCGGTCAGCTTTTTCACATTCGCGATGGTGTCGTTGGCGTTGTTATAAAGCGACGGATCTTTCAGGAACTTGCCCGCCGTCCCCTTACCCTGCTGGATGTCGTCAACCACCGCGTTCATCTTGTCGAGCGTCGCGACAAATTTGTCGTAGGCGTCGCGGCGGCTGATCAGAGCGCCCAGGCTGCCTTCGCCGCTGCTGATTTGCTCGACGATCTTTTGGAACTCCGCCACCGTCGACGCGAGGCGGTTGTAGAGCGTGGGATCGTAAATCATTTTCCCCAGTGATCCCTTGCCGCTCTCGGCAAAGGCCAGGATGCGGTCGGCGCGCTTCAGCAGCGCATCCATATTTTGCAGTGTGCTTTGGCTGGCGCGCACCACCTGGCTGAAGTCGGGATTCACCTGGGTCGGCAACACATCGCCATCCTTCGCCAGGGGGCCGACGGCCTGCGAGCTTTCGATGTCGAGATAGGTCTCGCCCAGTACGCCCGCCGTGTCGAGCGAACTGACCGAGTCGCGGCGCAAATTGAAGCTGTACTGCGTGCTCACCTTCATGGTGATTTCAACCGGCGTGATCTGCCTGGCTTTGTCGTTGATGATGCGGATTCTGGTGACGTTGCCGATGTCCACGCCACTCAGCCGCACCGGAGCGCCTACACGCAAGCCGGACGCGTTGTCGAAATAAGACCGCAGGACAATACGGGGAGTGAAAAGGCCAGTGGTCCCGGACATCAGGAATAGCAGCACCGCGAGCACGAGGGCGGAGAAAAGCACCGTGATCCCAACCTTCAGTTGCGACCACTTGAGCTGCTTTTGACTAGGCAAAAGATTTCCTCATCGCGCCCGTCCGTCTATTTGTTGGAAGCCGCCGGAGTGCTTTAACTCGCATCGGCCACTCGTTGCATCATAACAAAGTTGCCGACAACTGATCCGCGCATAGGTCAGACTCTGGTCGTGCGCAGCGACGGCATCAGCGCCAGAGCCAGCAAGTACGCGCCAGCCCCGCAAGCCAGCGTCGTATTTAATCCGAACTGAATGGCGATCACCATGGCCAGCACCGATCCTAGCACGCTGGCTGCCGCGTTCATGGCCCACGCCCACTCGATTGCGTTGCCGGAAGAACTCTGTCCCGCGATAGCGCCAGCCGCACGCGCCGCCAGCGCCCGTAATCCTGTAGGAAATGGCATGCCCATCACAAAACCTAGCGGGATGAGCAAGACTCCACTCACCATCAGCCGGTATCCGAAGGGCAGTCCGACCATGCTTGCTAAACGGCTGGGCAGGAAGAATACATCGACCAGGATAGTTACGATCACCAGCAACAATGGCACCCAACCCATTTCGGTACGCGGCAACCAGAGGCGTGAGAACAGGCTGCCCGCCCCACTCGACAGCATCAGCAGAAAAATCACCACCGTGAGCGCATAGGTAGGATGGCCTAGGAACAAGACGAAGCGCTGGATGAACGCGATCTCCACCAGGATGTAGCCGAGTCCCACAGCCACGACCGCGCAGAAAGAAATCACCAGCACGAGAAGCAGAACCAGTACTCCCAGGTTAACCTTCCAGTCGATGCCGTCGCGCAATCCCCTCTCGCCCAGAATTTGTCCTGGCTTCAGTGTGAAAAAGAAAAACGGTGCATTGTCATTGACCGGTGCCACATTGTAGGCATATCCCCGCGCAAAGGCGTAAGGATCGTTGCTCGCGATCAGCGCGGAAAACGGATTTTGCCCCGGCTGCGATGGCAGATACAGCGGATCAAGTTCCGAATAACGGTCGAAGTGACGGATCACCGACGCTTCTTCGTCTGCGGTAAACGGTGTCTTCTTCGCAAGCACGACCACTGGAATGCCATCTTCATCGAGCGATCCCTGTGAAGCGACAATAAAATTCCGCGAGGGATCGGCCACGCCCAAGCGATGCAGTGCATCCATGGCGACGGCGACCACGCGCAAGGCCTCGCGTGGATGTTGAAATTCCCAGCGCGTGATGGCGATCATGCCCTCCGGCTTGAGGTGTTCGAAATATTCGCGAAAGGCCTCGACCGTGTAGAGATTGTTTTCGCTGAGCGCAAACGCTCCCGCGGCGGTTGACGCCCAGGTATCGACCAGCGTCATCTGCACCACATCAAAGCGCTGCGGCGTAGAGCGCAGAAACGAGCGTCCATCGGTCACGTGAATGTGGACGTCGGGGCGGTCATATAGATGCTGCGCGTAATCGGCGTAGCGCCCGCGCATAATGGTGTCGGCGATGATGGGGTTTATTTCTATCCCCGTGACACTCGGACTGCCGCTCGCCACGGCGCGCAGCACGTCAACGCCGCCGCCCGGGCCGATGATCGCGAATTCGCCATGCGGCCGCAGAACATTGGCCAACGCCGGCGGTGCGGACATCAAGTTGTGCTCCCATACCGTGCCCTGCCAATGCGCCAGATCCGCGTTCATGATGTATGTGGATGCGTCGGCGTCGATCACGATCGCTTTGGCCTGTCCTTGCTTGTCGACCTCCACGCGGGAGAGCGCATTCCAGCGCGCAAATTCCACCCACGCCGGATCGCGAAACATTCCCTTCGCATAAACCACGTCGATGAGGCGACCGGAATAGTTGGCTCCGGTCAGCGCCGCCAATGCCAGCGCCAGCAAAGATGCATTCCGGCGCGTCGTTCGGGATTCGGCCCAGATCATTCCCGCCGCGGCCAACATGATGGCAGAGAAAAGGATTACGTTTGGGCCGCCGATCCAATTCAGCAATGGCACCACGGCGAGACAAGCCATTGCACCGCCGCAGAGATCGGCGCCATAGAGTCGCGGAATACGCTGGGTTTCGCGCGCGAATACAACCGAAAACAGCAGCCCTGTAAGAAGAAAAGGGACGGCGGCGGCGAGATACAGCTCCGTGAGCCGCATAAAATTCATCCCCGAAACCTGGAGCGCAACCGGAACGTGCAGCACAATCTCCAGGACAAGCACCACGACTACCGAATTCACCATGCACAACGTGGCAGCCAGAGCCCGCGTGCTAATCCTGGCGAGACGGCTCTTTAACAAATAGGCGGAGACTCCGCCCGCGCCCAAGCCAAGCAGCGCAATCGAAATTGCGAGAAACGCGAAGTGATAGAACAAGACCACTGAAAAAAGCCGGGTCAGCGCAAGTTCAAGAAGCAGCGCGGAAAAGCTGGTGAGCGCAAGCCCAGAGAGCAAAGTGCGCTCTGGAATTGCGTTCTTGATAGCAATAAGCGGAGCAGCCGGAGCGGTAACTGTCATAAGAATGGAAGGCGACAGTCTAGCAGAAGGGCGCGCGAAGCCGCAGTGCACACAGCAAAAAGTTAGCTCTCCAGAATCACCTGCGCGATGGCTTGTTCTTCGGTATGAGAGAGCGAGAGAGCGGCATTCTTCACGCCCAGTTTCGCGGCAATCTCGCCCGCTTTCCCGTGAAATGTAATGGTTGGCCGACCGCCGGGCAGGCGTGTGACTTCGCAGTCGCGCCAACGGACGCCGTGATTCCATCCCGTGCCGAGCGCTTTCATGGCGGCTTCTTTGGCCGCAAAGCGGGCGGCATAGCGCTCCACCCGATTCGCTTTTGAATCGCAGTAGAGGATCTCTCCTGCCGAGAAAATACGTTGCAAAAAGCGGTCGCCGAAACGGGTAATCGCCTCGCGTATGCGCGGAACTTCGGCAATGTCAATTCCTGTGCCCACAATCATAAGTGAATTGCTTCGGGTAGAAGCCTAGAACAGTCTATCTCCTCGGTAGATTAAGCGTCCGTCGACGATCCGCGCTTCAGCCATGAGGCGATGCGGTTTTGTTGGTCCTGTGCCGTCGATGTGCAAAACCTCATGCTCATATGCAACCAGCCAGTCCGAAACCAACATTCGATGACATTGGAAATACAGGCGCTCGGCACACATGTAAGCGGTACGCGAGTGCTCCGCGAGAGTGATGAGTTCCAACGCCGCGTGTTCAAATTCCGGCGTCAACATATAGTCGGCATAGTTCCGGAAGCTTTGATTGCGCAGCGCGATGTTCGGCGACTCGCCGAGAAGTTTCTTGCGATATCCGCCGAGAGCTTTCATCCAGACGTAACCAATACCGGCAGCGGGAAGATTCTGCTCAAGCGACTCCCGATTGAAGTGTGGCAATCTCCGTGATGCGGGAAAGGCGCGGATGTCGACCAAGGTTTCAATCTCGTGTGCGCGCAAGACCTCAATCAGTTCGTCCAGAGTGCGCGTGGAATGTCCGATGGTGTAAAGCGTAGCCACAGTGTTAAAGGAAGGCTTTTCGAGTCCGATGGCGGCGTGAAGCTAGTCCATGATTGAGTATTCCAAGAACGGCTGAGAGATCTCGACAATTTTGTCCGCAGGATTCTCGGCACCCGCGACTTGATCTATATCTGGTCTCCGACAGGAGAAAACTTCACATTCACCTTGATGAACGGGCAATGTTTGTAGACGTATCTTTTCTGCGTGCGGGTGGAGAGTCCGCCTTCCTCCCTGAAGACCCTGAAAGGTCCTTTCGGGTCATTCCCGGTTTTATGGTTGCGATGGAACGCATCACGTGATCGATCCATTTGGTGTGTTCTTCGTCAATTTGCGTCCGGACGGGTGAATTGATCACCGCTTCCTGAGCCTGAACGAAAGCAATTGTCGTCACGACAGCCAATAAGGCGAGCGCCAGTTTCCGCATAGAACCTCCTGTCGCAAGAAATCATCGATTTGTGGCCAAGCCTGTCAGTACAGCGGCGATAGTTTGATCCTGTTCGGGGAATACCGTTCGCAAGTCCAAAAGAACGCGGCCACTCTCGACCCGCGCAATAATCGGAGGATCGGAGGAACGTAGAAGATCGGCGAATTCGTCAGCGCTTAAATTATTGGAGCTGAGTGCGAGCAATCGCGTCGGCAGTACAGAAGATGGCGCAGCGCCTCCGCCGATTACCGATTCGCCATCGATAATTTCGATTTCGAATTTACGCGACGCCGATTGCGACGATGCCAGCTGTGCTGCCAGCGCCTCCGCCCGTTTGCCAATGTCTGCTTTGGAGATCCTCATCATGCGCAGCGCGGGGATCGCATCGTGATCCCGCTTTACATATGCGAGCAGGGTCGCTTCCAGTGCGGCGTATGTGAGCTTGTCGACGCGCAGGGCACGAAAAAGAGAGTTGGAACGCATGCCTGCGATCAGGTTCGGCCGTCCGCTGATCATTCCCGCCTGCGGACCACCCAGCAGCTTGTCACCGCTGAAAGTTACTACGTCTACATCGGCGCGGAGACTGTCGAGCACACTCGAGTCACTGCCCATCCCGAGAGACTGTAAATCTATGAGTGCTCCACTGCCCAAGTCTTCCATGAGCGGAATTCCGCGATCACGCGCCAGAGCCACCAATTCCGTGGTCGAAGCCTGCTCGGTGAAGCCCGTGATTTCAAAATTTGAGCGATGTACGCGCAGCAGCAGCCGCGTGCACTCGTTGATGGCGCTTTCGTAGTCGCTGATGCGGGTGCGATTGGTCGTACCGACTTCTCGCAGGATCGCGCCCGACTTCGCCATAATGTCGGGGATGCGAAACGATCCTCCAATTTCAACCAGCTCGCCGCGCGACACGATGACTTCGCCGCCCTCGGCCATCGAGTTGAGCGCCAGCAGAACCGCCGCGGCGTTATTGTTCACGACAATAGTGGAAACAACCTCGGTCTTGTCGCTGCTTAGTTGATCCGTGAGCAGCCGCTGAAAAAGCCGCTCCACATGAACGTCGCGCTTGCCGCGCTCGCCGCAGTCGAGGTCGTACTCGAGATTTGAATAGTGTGCGGATGTCTCGCGGATGTGCTCGATTGCCGCCTCTGCCAGCGGAGCGCGCCCGAGATTGGTGTGCAGGATTACGCCGGTGGCGTTGATCACGGGACGGAGCGAGCGCCTCAGCGCACGTCGAATGTGGGCTTCGATCGCCGCAGCCACGCCAGACAGCGCCAGCGTGAGTGTCGGGCCGTCGAGAAGGCCGGAAGAGATCTCATCGCGTAGCTTCGCGAGCACGGCGCGAGCGGCGTCGGTCACAGAAGCGAGTCCATGGGTGGCCGCTAGAAGGGAAATGTCAGGGGTACGCAGCAACTCGTCGACGGAAGGAAGCTCGCGAAATAGCTCCGAGTTGGCCGTTTCCTTCATGTGGGGATTATTTCATGAAGCGGAGGCAGGCTGAAGCGACAAAGCTCTTCCGCAGTGGGGCAGTTTCCGGTTAGCCGACAATGCACTCAGAGCCACCATCAAACGCGCACCTTTTCGAGTGCTAAACTTTTTGCCACGCCATGGCAAGTGCTAACAAGTCGAATGGCTACGAAGACGTCGCCTCAGTGTTCATAACCGGGCGCGGTAGGAACAGTTCAGGTGTCGGGGCATCAGTTGTGGCTGGCTGGTCCCAGACGTTGCTTGGTGGTGGAACAGTTCTAGACCTCGGATGCGGGACCGGAGTACCAATTTCGCAAGTTTTGATCGAGCACGGGTTCAAAGTGTATGGAGTGGACGCCTCACCCACGATCGTGGCAACGTTCCGAGCCCGTTTTCCAGGCGTTCCAGTGGAGTGTGCTGCTGTAGAAGATTCGGACTTTTTCGCTCGAACTTTTGATGGCGTGGTTGCCTGGGGGCTCTTCTTTCTACTTGATGCGGAAGTCCAACGCAGATTGATCAATAAAATTGCCGGCGTGCTGCAAAGCGGTGGCAGATTGCTGTTCACGGCTCCGAATGAAAGCGGTTCTTTTTCGCCCGATGTCATGACCGGGCGACCTCAATTCTCCCTGGGCTACGAGGAATACCGAAAAGCGCTGGAGGCCGAAGGCGTGTCGTTGGTTGGAACACACCGTGATGAAGGCGAAAACCACTACTACTTTGCACAGAAGATGTAACTCCCGTGACATCGTACAGCCCGTGCTCGCCATTTTTATCGGATTGGCGAGCTACTCGGAAATTAACCCACTACCAGCTCTTCCTTCACAACGTGTGCAGGTATGCCAGCAGATCCTGAATGTCCTGCTCAGTGAGCTTTTGGCTGTAGCCTGGCATTTCTTTGCGGCCGAGGCGAATGATGTCGGTCACACGATCGTCGTTTGCGGGCAATCCGCTTACCGAGAGATATTTGTTCTGGAAGACTCCCTTGAGACCCGGGCCTTTCTTGCCTTTCGTGGAATATGGCTCGTGGCAGCGGTCGCAGTTGGAATCGTAAATCTTGCGGCCCGCAATCTGTTGCTGGTTCAGGCCGAGCTCGGCGTCTGATTTGCGCCGCTGAATATCACACCCAAAGAGCGTGAAAAGCAGCGGCAAGAATGCGAGAACTCGGGCGCGTGCAGTCCGGCGAGATCTGACGCGCGACGTTACGATGGAACTCTCATCCTGAACCATGATTGTCCTCAAACGCCCCGAACACTGCGCTGCAAGCCGCATTCCATAATAAGTCATCCTGCAATTAAGTGATCGGGCCACGAGCGAGCGCTGGGCGCGATGCGTTCGTTTATAAGGGCATTCATTTAGAATCATGCGGCATGAGAGCTGTCTTCGAATGGAACCTGGGTGCTCGTTCGCTTGAACTGGGCAAGCGCACGTTGATCATGGGGATCGTCAACGTCACGCCGGATTCTTTCTCCGATGGCGGACAGTTTCTGGATCGCGACAAAGCTGTAGAACATGCGGAGCGTTTGCTCGGTGAGGGTGCGGACATTCTTGATATTGGTGGCGAGTCGACGCGTCCCGGCGCTCGCGTGGAAGTTGCGGCTGTGGTAAAGCTTCCCGAGAAACAAGCTGACTCGAAAAGTGCTGCTGCTGGTGTGAAAACAGCGGTCGGCGTAGAAGAAGAGCTTAAGCGTGTAATCCCGGTGATTGCTGAGGTGAAGAAGAAGCATCCTGCGGCGATTGTGTCGGTCGATACTTATAAGGCGACTGTGGCGCGAGCGGCGTTTGCGGCGGGCGCGGAGATTGTGAACGATGTCAGCGGATTCCGCTGGGACGCGCAAATGGCAAAGACGATCGCGGAGCTGAAATGCGGAGCTGTGTTGATGCACATGCGCGGTCGTCCGGAAGAATGGCGAACGCTTCCTCCGGTGGGCGACATTGTGCTGCTGGTGAAGCGCGAACTGCGGGAGTGGGCTGAAAAGGCTGTGCTTGCTGGAGTGCGGCGCAAGCGGATTGTGCTCGATCCGGGATTTGGGTTTGGGAAAAGTTTCGATGAGAATTATCCGTTGCTGGCGCGTTTCAGCGAATTGCAGGCCAATGGATTTCCGCTGCTCGCGGGAACGTCGCGGAAATCGTTTGTCGGGCGCATGCTGGCAACCGAGGGAAAAGACGCTCCCGCGGAAGCTCGCCTTTACGGGACGCTCGCGACGCAGGTGGCGCTGATTCTGAAAGGTGCGCACATTCTGCGCACGCACGACGTGAAGGCGGCAGTCGAAGCCGCGCGCGTTACAGATGCCATTCTGCAGGCGCGGTAAGGGCGTGTTTTGTTTGCGCTTCTCTGCGGCTGTGGATTTCTCCGCGAAATAAACTTCTAATGGCGATTCCCGATTTGGGACTTTTGGGGAGTTGGAGGGGTACCCCCCTCCCCTACACCCTCTGAAAACGCCCGCCAGTCTTGGGTTTCGCAAAGAGGGTATGGCAAAATCTTGATAGCAAAGAACTTAGAGGTCAAAGCTGTGCCTCGCCATTCTGGCGGACGCCGCATCGATTCCCACTCGCCGAAAACCGCGGCGAGTGGGGCAGCCTCGGTCGTGGCGGCGTAAAGGTGGGGGCCAGACGCTCAACTTTTACCGATTCGATCTTGCCAAGGCGACTGCCTGGTAGACCAATGCAGGGTCGAAGGCGTCCAGCGTGTAGAGGATGCCGTTGGTGCACGGAATGCCGTCGTGACTCAGCCTGGCTCCGTTTACGTAGAGGCCTTCGCTGCGGACTTCTGTGCGGAGTTTCAGACCCTGCAAGGTTCTTGCGGTGGACATTTTCGTGGGGTCGTTGTCGACGATATTTTCGCGGACGATGTAATGTTCCAGAAGAAAATGCAGGGCGGCGTGATCTGTCATCAGAACTTTCCGGTCGTCATTTTGCAGGTTCGCAAAAGCTTGGTTGGTGAGCGCGAATACGGTCAGAGGATTTTCTTCGCGAAGCATTTTTGCCAAACCGTTCATCCGGAGCAAGTTCACAAACATGGAGAGCGACTGATTGGAGGCAGACATCGTGAGCAGATCGTGGGCTTCTGTCGTGGCGGAGTCGCGGGAGGCGTCTTGAGCGAGTGCCGAGCCCGCCAGTACGAGCAGGATCGAAGCGGCCATCGCATTTTTCATTACGATTCTCATTGTCATTCTCATTGCAACCTCCACAGATTTCTTCAAAACGATTTTTTCTGTATCCCTTCCGTTGCTCACTGCACAATTTGATTGATCGATGCTTTGCTGGACTGCACGTCTATGCCGCCAAGATAGCGAGCAACGATATGATGTGTGCCGAGTGTCAGACTTGATGTTCTGCATGCGGCATGGCCGTGAATCACGTTGTGCCGGCAAAGTAATGTGGGGCCATCGCTGAAGGTGACGATACCTCCGGTGACCGCTCCCCCGGTACTGCTGGCGACTGTGGCTCTGAACGTAACCAAGTCTCCAAAGACTGATGGGTTGAGGCTGGAGGTGAGCGCGGTCGTTGTTGGGACCTGGGTGACGACCTGGCTCAATGCTGGCGAATTTGCCGGAGGATTGTTGGCGTCTCCCAGGTATGCGGCCACGATGGAATGCGTGCCCGCGGCGAGCGTGGATGCGGTGAAAGTGGCGAGTCCGTTGGAATCGAGGGTGGCGGAGCCAAAAGTGGTGGACCCATCGGTGAAGTTTACGGTGCCGGTGGGAATGTTGCCGCTGCCGGAGGTGACGGTTGCGGTGAACGTGACCGGCTGAGCGTAGGTGGACGGATTGAGCGACGAGGTGAGGGCGACGGAGGAGCCGGAATCGACTTGGAGATTTGTGGGGAAGCCGAGGGCTTGGAGTTGGGCGGTGGAGTAGAGCCATCCGTTGCCAACGTTGTCGGACGAAGACACCTCCGAGACCGTCCAAGTGCCGGGTTCGCTATAAGCGGGAATGAAGATTTGGCCCTGCCAAGTTCCGTTGATGTTGGTGCCGGAAACCAAGTTCAGGCGCGCGCCAGCACTCTGTTTTCCGGAGGGGCTCGTGAAAAAGACAAGGCATTCGACAACACCGGAAAGGTCGTCACTGATCTGTGCGGTCGCGGTTACCGAGGCGGACGTGGAGGTGGTATTGACCGAGGCTGGAGTGAAGGTAAAACCGTTCAACGTCGGTGGCGTGACGTCTTGTTGGGACGTAACCTGCAGCGCAGTGGGAAAGCCGAGGGCTTGGATTTGGTTGGTTGTATAGAACCATCCGTTACCCACGTTGTCGGAGGACTCTATTTCGGAAACCATCCAAGTGCCGGGTTCGCTGTAAGCGGGAATGATTATTTGGCCTTGCCAAGTCCCGTTGAGATTGGTGCCGGAGATCAAGCTCAGGCGCGTGCCCGCGCT
>WNFI01684228.1_pt1 | contig 18414 bp, 12 predicted proteins | sample 5400471 | NCBI WGS metagenome assembly WNFI01 (sample SAMN13153348, study PRJNA577476) | soil metagenome | isolation source: 100 cm saprolite on Douglas fir-dominated hillslope | place: USA:California | collected 2013-09-17 | reverse complement strand
GGTGCACTCGCTGAACTACGAAGATCTCGTCGCCGATCCTGTTGTGACGATGCAAGGTGTCTCCAGTTTTCTCGGCGTTGCCTTTGATCGGCGTATGGTCTCGCTCAAAAACGCGGACCGCTCCGCCATCTACGATGCCGGCCATCACGAGATGGTGAACAGCGAGAAGATTGTCCCCGGCAAGAAGAAGGCGGAAGTCTTGTCCGACAAACTTCGCCGCAAAGTGGCACGCTACGTTGCCTACTGGAAGCTCGAATCTGCCGGCGCGTTTCCGCGCTATCCGGAAAATTCAGAAGGAGCGGTAGGTCCGCTATTTTTTATCGAGCGGTCTGTCGATCAATTTGCGTACCGCGCTCTGCGCAAGTTCGATCGAGTAGTCGCTTTGCTCTATTGCTATCTTCCCCTCGGACTTCTGCGGCAATATCGTGCCTCCAAGGGGCGAATCACGCCGGAGCCGGCCGCTGCAAACCGCGCCACCGAAAAAGAATTGGTCGGCGCTTCGAAACATTGATCTTGACGTTGGAACCTCGGCGGCCATGAGCACTCTAGCCGCCGAGGGGCCCTCCCCACTTAGAACGCTGTCGTCCCCCTGCGAGATCCCTATGTTGATTCTGGGCTTGTCCTCTTTTAAAAACGATACCGCCGCCGCTCTTCTGCGCGACGGCGTCATCGAAGCTGCCATCGAAAATGCCAAGTTGCAGCCCGCTGCCACCCGCGGCATTCCTGATGCGGCGATCGAGTTTTGCCTCTCTGCCGCCAACAGCAAGCCCAACGAAAAGGGAAGCATCACGTTTAGCGACCTCGATGTCATCGCCGTGGCCAGTAAGGCTGCCGGCGGCTGGCGACGCCGTGCGCTGTCGCGTCCGCGCCTCGCGCCCATGGCTCCGATCGCGACGACGTATCAGGAAGGCAAAGAACTCGGACGCCTGGCATGGGAGTGGACTGCCTTGCGCACTTTGCGGCAGCGCGCGAAGAGTTCCAGCAAAGTTGTCACCCTCGACCATCATTCCTGCCACGCCGCCAGTGCGTTTTTCCTCTCGCCTTTTGAAAAGGCGCTGATCCTGACGCTTGACGGAGAAGGCGACGGTACCTCCGGCATGATCGCCGTCGGCGAGGGCAACAAGATTCGTTTTCGCCGAAGCATTTCGTTCACCGATTCCATCGGATGGATTTATTCGCGCATCACCGATCTGCTCGGCTTTATTCCATCAAAAGACGAACACAAGACGCAGTGGCTGAGTTTGGAAGGTGAGCCGGTTTTCAAAGATGTTTTTCTGCACATGCTGCGGCGTCCGGGAAATGTTTTGCCGGGCGTGAACTTCCGATATTTCCACCGCGAGGTCACGGGAGTTTTTGAGCTGTCGCAATTTTTCTTCGAACAGATCGGCATCCCCGGCGGAAAGCCGGAACTGACGCCGGAACTCAAGCGCAACGTGGCGGCAAGTTTGCAGGCCGCAGTCGCAGAAGTCATCGGCGACTTGCTGGCTTCATTTCTGGAGAGAACCAGCCAGAAGAAAACCGGAATGGAGAAAATCTGTCTGGGTGGCGGAGTCTTCCACAACACGCTGCTGGTTGCGGCGCTCGAACACAAGTTTGGCGTGGGAAATATTTTTGTGCCGCCGGCTCCGGGCAATGCAGGATGCGCGCTGGGCGCGGCCGCGTGGATCTGGCACCAGAAGATGAATAAGCCGCGCGAGGTCTCCGCCGAAAAAGAAATTCGTTCGGTGTATTGGGGGCCGCAGTACTCGCGCACTGAAATCAAAGAAGTGCTAGATAATGCCAAGGCGCGATATTCGCTGCAAAATACCGGCGAACGCAAGCTCGACTCCGCAGTGCAACTGCTGCGGGCGGGGAAAATTGTCGGCTGGTTCCACGGCGCGACGGAATTTGGTCCGCGCGCCCTTGGACATCGCAGCCTGTTCGCTTCGCCGTGGGCGCCGTACGTCACCGAAAATCTGAATGACTTCGTCAAGCACCGCGAATCGTTCCGGCCATTTGCCGTGTCGGTGCGGGCGGAGGATTGCGATAAGTATTTCATCGGCTCGCCGCTTTGCCGCCTGATGAACTCGCTGGCCTCGGTGAAGCCCGATGCCGACGTTCTGCCGCGCGCGCTGCAGCTTCCCGGCGGATTGGTTCGCCTGCATGTGGTCGAGAAGGAAGTCGATCCGGTGCTGTGGGAATTGTTGCGACGGTTTGGAGAGAACGAGGCCGCGCCGATCCTGGTGAATACGTCGTTCAATCTTCCCGGCGAGCCTCCGGTGATTCGTCCGAAGGACGCGGTGCGCACGTTTTTCTGTTCGGGGATCGACGCAGTTTTCGTCGACAACTTTCTGCTGATGAAGTCGAGCGCGGTGCACATTCTCAACGTCAAGCCGCAGGCGAATTCGGATGTGCATGTCACGGTATAGGGCGTCGGGTATATACCCCTGAAAAAAATATATATACCTTTTAACTAAATCTATTGTTTTGTATGAGATGGCCAGTTTTGATCCGGCCTTCCGACCGCAGATTATTGATTCGCAAGGAGTTGCGGGTAAAATATTGCGGAATAAGGACTTAGCTTTTGGGCCCGGGAGCTGCGCGGAAGACAATCCGGCGCAGGTGGAGCGAAGCAACATTACGCTTCTATTTTAGCAGTTTGGTTTGGAATTTCTGATGCTTGGGTCGGAGTTTATTTCGTTTGGATTGTGCGAGTTGTGGGTCGGGGATTAGTTTTTGCTTGACAGATTTGAGCTGTGGATTTTATTCCCGTTTTGGGATTCGCTGGGAGTAGATTTTCAGCCGCGAAGCGGCGAAAGAATGCAGCCCATGGTGCCAGCCGTGGGCACGGATTAGACCACGTCGAACGAGCCCCATCGGGGCGTAATACAAATTCACGGAGGGTCTTTTAAATGGGACATTCAACCATCCGCAGAAGGTCTTTCTGAATCGTTTCTTTCGCCCTCCGGGGCTGGTTCCACAACCAAATTGGTTTTCCCACGGCTTGCGCCGTGGGCTGCATTCTTTCGCCACTTCGGCTGGGACCGAGTGACGAGACTTGCGGTGTTGATCATGGGCGGGATTTCGATGAAGCGTGGGCTGGCTGATTCGTGGTTTCGCATCGTCAGGTCGGTGCTGCTCGCCATGAGCTTACTGACTGCGGTTGCTTTCGCTCAGAACCCAGTGCCGCAGATAGTAGGACCGGTGACTCACGGTTTTTGGTGCGAACTTTATCTCCGGTTCGGTGGTGAACTGGAACGGCCAGCCACGTTCCACCACGTTTGTTTCAGCCCACGAATTGCAGGGCCAGATCCTTGCCACCGACATCGCTACCAACACAGCCAGGACAATTTCCGTGACCAATCCGCCGCCCGGAGGCGGCAACTCCAGTGCGGGATGGGCCCAGGTGGAGGTCCACACACCTACTTCCTCCATTGCCGTCAATCCGGCCTATATCGTGCCCGTTCCATACAACTTCACTTACGGCTTCCTGATGGCGGATTTCAACAACGACAATAAGTTAGATATGTGGGCTGATTCGATTCTGATGTTGGGTAACGGAAACGGCAAGGTTCACTTCGGCTCATTAGTTCCTCATTATGCTTTTCTGGACGGAGCGGTCTACGGCGACTTCAATGGCGACGGAAAATTGGATCTGGTTTACGTCTCGGGAGACTTGGGAATATTCAACTTCGGCAAGCGGATTGTGGTCGCACTGGGGGACGGCAAGGGGAAATTCACGGTTGCTTCGACCGTGACGAGCTTTATTGGTTTTTTAACCCTGGCGACCGGCGATTTCAATGGCGACGGCAAGCTCGATGTTATCGCCGTCGAGGGCAACCGGCTGGCGGTTTTCCTGGGCAATGGAGACGGAACTCTAGGTGCGCCGATTGCATACACTTTTCCGGGCTCGGGAGGGGGCGAATACATTGTCGCCGGAGATTTCAACGGGGATGGCAAGCTGGATTTGGTGGCCGAGGATACATTGGGGAACATTTACCTGTTTCTCGGCAAAGGCAACGGTAAGTTCCAGACCCCGGCCATACCGGTGTCCACGGGACAACACTGGACTTGCGGAGGAACCAACGAGCCGGTCGTGCTGCCGAGCGATTTCAACGGGGACGGGAAGCTGGATCTGCTGGCCTGTACAGATAGTGAACTCGCAGTCTTCCTGGGAAACGGAGACGGCACCTTCCAGCAGTCGAACTACTCCATTCCACCGAGCGGGAATTTTCTAGTGCCGGTGATTGGAGATTTCAATTCGGACGGCAAAGTCGACCTGCTTGTTAGTGAGGTCGTTGGCACCAATGTGCTGGTGCTGTGGGGAAATGGCGACGGAACATTTCAAAGCCTGGTAGTGGCCAATATCAACGGTGTGGGAGAGTTGGGGATGGAAGCAGGTGACCTCAATTCGGATGGTTTGGAAGACATTATTCTTCTTGGACCCATCGGGGACGCGGTCGTTTATGTTCAACACTAAGTCAACCGGAAAAGACATGAGGAAGAGACTATGAGGCGTGGAGAGCTTTATTGTTTGACAGTTGGGATTGTCATTGCCTTCGCAGCAATCACACAGGGACAAACCGCAGGGAATTCTTAGGAAACGGCGTCGGCACTTTTCAAGCTCCGCAAATCACCAATCAGGTGTCTGCGTATTTTGGCTTTGTGCTCGGGGACTTCAATTCCGATGGCTTTGTGGATTTTCTGGCTCCGAGTGGCCTTGGACCTGCAGCCTATATTCAATAGTAGTGCTGAACTTTATCGCGGCGCTGAGACGGCGTTGTAGTTCTCAAGGAACCAGTTAATGGTGGAAACGCCATTTCGGGCCTACGGTGGCGTGAAGAGGTATAGGGATCCTTCGACTGCGTTGCCAGCCGCTGCGCGGACGGCAACTTCGCTCAGGATGACAAGACTTGAAAAGGTGAGCACTGAGGTAACGGAGGCAATCCCTGGAGGCCGCCGGACTGCTTGGGGTGCGTGGTAGACTTTTTGGATCGGATGGGCCTTGACGGTCTGGGCTCAATCGGGGCCGTTCCCTCGGACGGTTCTGTTCATGAGGCAAATATGAAACCAGCCATGGATGTTGCCGGGAGTGTTTCTCACGATCCTTATCAGAAGACGGTGTGCTGTTTGCGGTGCGAGCAGAAACTGGACCGGTATCAGTTGATGCGGGTGAGCCTGGTGCCGCATATGTCGGGGCATGGGCATGCGATTTTGTCGTGCCCGAAGTGCGGGCATGTGGAATTTGTGTCGGAGTCGAGCCCGCTGCTGCATTCGCTGGAGATGATTGCAGTGGATACGGGGGATGGGGATTAGGGGCTGAAGCCCTTTCTTCTTCTGACCTTTTCGCGGCGCTGAAGCGCCGCTCTTCCACGGCAGCGTCGGCAGCTTTTCCTCTCGTTGAAATCCATCTTTTGAGCGCGGAATACATAGGTCCTTCGCTTCGCTCAGGATGACAGCGTTATTTTTCGGCCGCAGAAATTTCTTCCTCTAGTTCATCGATGGAAATCTTACGAGTGGTGGCCTTGGCTGCGGTTGCGGGGTGCGCGGCGGCGCACTACAAGATTGTCGAGCTGCCGTTTCGTCCGGCGCGTATTAATGACTCCGGAGTGGTCGCGGGAACTATGGAAGATCATCAGGCCGCAACCTGGAGTTTGAAGGATGGGTTGCGGGTGATTGCGTTGCCTGCGGTGTTTGCGACGGCGGATGCACTGGGCATCAATGAGTCAGGCGATGTTGTTGGTGTCGTGGCGCGCGAGAAATCCGAGCAGCCCCTCGCTTTCGGATATTCCAAGGGGAAGTTTGCCTTGTTGTCGGAGGCGCGGTCGAAGGCGTTTGCGATTAACGATGCGGGCGATATCGTCGGGCAGAGTGCGGAGCGGGCTATCGTCTGGCGTGCGCAGAAGCCGATCGACCTAGGCGGATGCTGTGGCGGGATTCCGCATGACGTTAACGATCACGGAGTGGTGGTTGGGCAGATTAACGATAAGGCCGGGCATTATGCCGCGTTTGAGTGGGATGCGGCGCACGGGATGAAGTCGATTGCGCCTCCGAATACGGCATCGAGTTTCGCGGTGTCAATCAACAACAAAGGACACGTGCTGCTGAAGGCATTCACGCCGAATGCGGTATTTTTGCGGCGGGAAGGGAAGCTGATTGCGGTGAAGCTTTCGCAGGAGTTTGCTAGTCAGGCACTCGCGCTCAACGACTGTGATCTCATCGTCGGCGAGTTTGGTGCGTCCTCGGAGTGGAATCACGCTTTCATATGGGATGAGGCGCGCGGGTTTCGCGATTTAAATACGCTGGCCGATGTCGGGTCGGAGTGGAACCTGGAGACGGCGTTGTCGATCAACAATCGGGGAGAGATTGTGGGGATTGGCGATCGCGCAGGGACGCAGGATGTGGGGTATTTGCTGGTGCCGGAGGGTGAAGGTGCTAACGTTACGAAGTAAGAAATTTCTTTTGGGCACGCGAAGCGGTGATAGGAGTTCCTTGCTAGGCCTGCGGTCGTGTGGAGCTGAAAGGGGTCCTTCGACTGCGCCGCGCGATTCCGCGCGGCTTCGCTCAGGATGACAGAGCTTAGTGAGTTGCGAGTTCGATAGAATAGAAAAATCCAGCTATGAAGAATCGATTACTTTTTCTGTTGTTGAGTTTCGTTCTCGCTCTTAGCGTGATTGGGAGAGCGCAGGACAAGGACGGGGATGACGATGATGACGACGCCGTCCCTCCTCAGCATCCGCCGGTGATGAAGCCGACGGATAAGCCAGCGGGCGAGTCGTTCGCTTGTCCTTATGAGACCGATTTTCGTAAGCCGCGCAAGATTGGAAGCTATACGCTCCGCATCCTGCCCACGGTTCGGGATAAGAAGGATAAAGACGATAAGGACAACGATGCCGATCCGCGCTGCCGCGCGATACTGACTTCGGCGAGCGGTAAGCGCATGACGATTGCGTACGAATGGGCACTGAGCGTCGACCCAGTTACCGGGTTGGACATCAACGGCGACGGCGCGCCGGAGATTGTACTCGACGGATATTCGGGAGGGCTGCACTGCTGCTACACGTATCTGGTGGTGAGTCTGGGAAAGACGCCAAAGGTGCTGCACACATTCGCCAATCCCGTGCCGATTCGATTTGAGAAGCAGCCCGATGGGAGAGCGCTGGTTCGCGCGAACGATGGTGTGTTCGACTATTTTGTGATTCCGCATAGCGAAGCGGTGATTCCGCAGCTTGTGCTCAAGCCGGAAGGAAATATTCTGGTGGATGTGAGCGCGCAACATCCAGAGGTGTACGACCGCGAGATCGAGCAGGCGCGAAAAGAGTTGACGAAAGAAGATATTGAAAAGCTGAAGGCGTCGAACTACCGCCACCAGCTTTTTACCGATCAGATTCCGACGGTGAAAAAAGTGCTGACCATCGTGCTCGACTACATTTACAGTGGCCGCGAAGACGAGGCTTGGAAGGCGCTGGATGAGATGTGGCCGGCGGGCGATGTGAGCAGAATTAAGTCGCTGATAGGCGAGCGGCGTCGTCGCGGGATGCTGGCGAATTTGGCTTGCGAGTGCCGTCCGGCGATGATTGCGGTGCATCGCACGGCGAAGCGCAGGAAGTCTCCGCCGGATGAAACGACCGATCCGCGGATCAAGTCGATTATTGACGACTAGAAACTCAGGGGCTAAACCGCATTCAATCCTCCACGCTCGACGTGGGCCTGGAGGGCTCTCCGACAGGAACCAGTCCCGGCCTGATGGCCGGGATTTTTGTTTGCGTGCAAGTGCAAGATTTTACAGCGTTCAAGGTTACTTAAGGTTTTCCACCGAGTTGCAAGTTTTTGCCTCTTGACACTTCTTGTCAACTGCCCCCATACTTGTAACAAGCTTGATTCCCCGTCGAGCTGCGGGTTGATGTTCCGATTTGTCCCTCAACCGTTACCGAGCCAAGGGTGTTTGTGCGCACGTCCCCCAAAAGCGCGAGTGGTAGGCGCTCGGCGCAAGCTCAGGCCTTAACCGAAGACTTAACTCCATTAACGGAGATCCATCAATGACTTCCCGATTCTCTCGAACCACTTGCAGCGGATTTTCACTGGCGTGCGTATTCGCCTCTCTCCTTTCCCTGTCCCTAAGTTTTTCCGGACTTGCCTCGGCCCAAACCAGAAAGTCTGCGGTGATCGCCGCGCCCTCCACGGCAGTTTGTACGACGGGCGACCTGTCGTGCATCAAGCATGTGGTTTTTATCATGAAAGAGAACCGGAGTTATGAGGTGTACTTCGGCGCCTATCAGAAGAATGGCGCGAATGGCACGACCACGGTGAAGTTGTCGAACGGCACAACGATCACGGCGCCGCATCTTTATGACTCCACGCCGCTCGACATTTGCCACGACTGGAAATGCAACATCTCGGATATGGATTTCGGCAAGATGGATCACTTCGATACCGATCCCAGCTGCATGGCCAACGGAGTTTTGATGTGCGTGGCGCAGCTGAATGTCACCGATCTTCCGAATTATTACGCCTATGCCGACAACTTCGTGCTGGCGGACAATCAATTTACGTCGCTGCACGCGACCAGTTTTCCGAACCACCTTTACACCATCTCGGCGACGTCGGGAGGTGTGATCAGCCAGGGAATTCTGGCCTCGGCTCCGTCCAAAACAGAAGTGGGTTGCCGCGCCGATGAAGGCGCGACGGCGCAGTCGATCGATCTCTACGGCAATCTGACAGCGCAGTATCCTTGCTATGATTTCCTCACGCTGGGCGATTTGCTTTCAGCGGCGGGGGTGAGCTGGAAGTCGTATGCTCCGGCGAACATTGCCTACAACGCCTACAACGCGATCAATCACATCTATAACAACAGTACGATCTGGAACGCGACGTACGCACCTGACACACAATTCGTGACCGATGTCACCAACGGGCAATTGCCGGCGGTGAGCTGGCTGGTGACGCTGGGCGGTAACGAACATCCGCCGATCAGCACCTGCCTGGGACAGAACTGGGCGGTGCAGCAGATCAATGCGGTCATGCAGTCGACGCAGTATTGGGGGAATGAGCCGACGCTGATCGTGATGACCTGGGATGACTTTGGTGGCTTTTACGATCACGTTGCACCGCCGATTGAAGATATATACGGCCTGGGGCCGCGCGCTCCCATGTTGTTGATTTCGCCCTTTTCGCGTCCGGGATATGTAACGCACACGCTGCTGGAATCCGCCTCCGTACTGAAGTTTATTGAAGAGCGCTGGGGCCTGCCATCTCTCGGACAGCGCGACCTGATCTCCAACGATCTTTCGGACTCGTTCAACTTTAATCAGGCGGGAAATCCCCCGCTGGTGCTGAATCAAATTTCTTGTCCTTACATCCAGAGCGCAGACAACTTTCCGGCTCAGGCGCTCGGAACAACCAGCGTCAAGTACAACGCCAGCTGGTCGAACCAGTCCACCAAGAGCGCGACCTTCACCAGCGTTACGTTCAGTGGCGATTTCAACGGCACGCAAAACTGCACGACGGCCGCGGTCAACCCCGGTCACTTCTGCACGGTGACGTTCCAGTTCACTCCGACGGCGCTGGGAACGCGCACTGGCAGCATAACCTTAACCAGTAATTTGGGCACACAAACCGATACGCTAACCGGTATTGGCACAGGCGTTACGTTATCGACGAGCAGCGTAAATTTCGGCAATGTGGTCGTGGGACAAGCTGCGTCCCCCATTGTCGTGACATTGACCAACAACAACAGCACTTCGTTATCGGTGACGAGGGTGATGCCTTCGTCGAATCCGCCGTGGTCGCAGAGCAATACTTGTATCAAAGCGGCGGTTCCTCCGGGAGGCACCTGCACCGTTACTCTCGGATTCAAGCCAGGCAAAGCCGGTCCGCTGCCGGGTACGCTTACGCTGACCGACAATGACGTCACCAAGACGCAGGTAATCGCCTTGACGGGTTTTGGAATCACCGTTTCTTCGTCCGCGACATCGCTGGCCTTTGGCTCGGTACCGGTGGGAGCAGTTAGCTCCCCGCAGTCTGTAACCATCACCAACACGTCCGCGAATCCGATTCCGATGGGTACCGTCTCGATCGGGGGCGTGCAAGACTTCGGCGAATTCAGCGAGACCAACAACTGCGGCGCCTACCTAACTGCGGGCGGAAACTGCGTGGTAAATGTGGTGTTTGCTCCGTTGCACACGGGATCGACAACGTACCCAATCTTGACTGCGTATTTCGGCGCAGGCACAGCGGGCGCCGGTATTTACGGGTCCATTGACAGTCCGGTTGTGGTGTCGCTCTCCGGCACTGGCGGTGCCCCCACGACGAATCCCATTCCATCGATTGCGCAGCTGAAGCCCATTACCGTGACTCCGGGCCATGCGGCGTTCACGCTGAACCTAACCGGTACGGACTTTATCTCTACGTCGATCGTGAACCTGAACGGCACTCCGCTGACATCGAAGTACGTTAGCAAGCGTGGCGTCGCGGGCACGATTGTCAGTTCGATGATTGGCACTGCTTCGACGGCGCTGGTCACGGTGACGAATCCGGGACCGGGAGGCGGAACGTCGGCTCCTGCGATGTTCCCGATCACCAATCCGTTCACCCCGGCTCCGGTCACCGCGAATCTGAATGCGGGTGCGAACCCGGTCATTCTAACTACTGGCGATTTCAACGGCGACGGCAAACTGGATATAGCTGTGGGCAACGGCAGTACGCACACAATCCAAATCCTGCTCGGCAACGGCGATGGAACCTTCATCAGCGGTGCGAGCTTCAGCGTAGGCACGAGCCAGACTTCAGTGCCGACGTCGATCACCGTGGGCGACTTCAACGAAGATGGCAAGCTCGACATCGCAGTGGGCGTCAGCCCGGACAGTATTGTCGATATCCTGTTGGGCGATGGTACCGGCAATTTCTCGCTGGTCAACACCATCTCCAACGTGGTGAATCCGCTGGATCACGTCCACGCCGTTGGTGACCACGCTGAGCGCACCGGTGCAGATCGCGATCTCCGACTTTAACAACGACGGAGTTTCCGATCTGATGATCGTGAATAGCACCAACAACTCGATCGTCAGCCTGCCGGGCAAGGGCGACGGCACGTTCGGGAGCACGCCGGGGACAGTTACGACGACTTCGGCGCCGATCGCGGTTGCTGTGGGCGATTTCAACTACGACGGCAAGGTGGACATTGCCGTGGTGAGCCAAGCCGCAAACAACGTCACGGTCTTCCTGGGCAACGGAAACAATACGTTCCAGGCGGGCGTGGCGTATCCCACGGGAGTCGGTCCGAATTCGGTTGTGGTCGGCGACGTGAACGGGGACGGTTTCCTAGATCTCGTCACCGCGAACTCAACGGCTGGAACGATCTCCGTGCTGCTGGGGACTTCGACCGGGACGTTCGGAACCAACACCGACTTCACAGCCGGAACTGGCGCGCAGTCGATTGTGATCGGCGACTTCAACAACAACGGCAAGCTGGATTTCGCGACCGCGAACGCTACGGCGAATACGGTTTCGATCCTGACTCAATAGCTCTGAATATGGGCCGGGTGCAAAGCCCGGCCCTATGATTTCCTGGAGGATGGGATGAAGTTGCGATCCGGATTGCTGTCGATTGTTTGTGCATTGATGCTGGCTTTCGTTTCCCAGGCATTTGGGCAGGCCGTGGTCAGCTTTTCGCCGACCAGCCTTACGTTTCCCAGCACAGTAGTGGGGCAGGCCAGCGCTCCGCAGCCGCTGACCCTGACTAATACCGGCAACGCGACGCTGAAGATTGGCACCATCACGATGACGCAGCCGAACGCCGCGGATTTCACGCAGACCAACAATTGCGGTACATCGGTATTGGCGGGCGCGAATTGCGTCATCAATGTGACCTTCGTTCCTACTGTGATCGGCGCGCGAACCGCCAATGTTACGGTCACGGACAATGCGGCGGGCAGTCCGCAGAAGGTTTTGGTTTCGGGCACGGGGCTTGCGCCTGTGGTGAGTTTGGCTCCTACGAGCATCAACTTCGCCGATACGCAGGCCAGTTCCAGCAGCGCTTCTCAGACCTTGGTTGTGAAGAACACGGGGACCGGGACGTTGACGATTTCTAGCATCGCGATCGCGGGTGCGAATCCCGGCGACTTCTCGCAGACCAATACCTGCGGAACCAGTCTCGCGGTCGGTGCGAGCTGCAATATCAATGTGACGTTCACACCGACGGCGGCGTGGAGCCGCACGGCGGCGATCTTCATGACGGATAATGCCCTGGGGTCGCCCCACGTGATGGGCCTCGCGGGCAACGGCGCCAGTGGTGGAGTGGTTTCGTTTAGTCCGACGACGCTGACCTTTGCCGCGCGAGTGATGTTCACCACCAGCCCGGCACAAGCGGTCACGCTCGCCAATATGGGCACGGCGGCGCTTGGGATTTCAAAGATCGTGACGGCGGGAGATTACGCGCAGACCAGCAATTGCGGAACGAGCCTGGCAGCGGGTGCGAACTGCACCATTAACGTGACTTTCACGCCGTCGCAGACCATGACGCGTCCGGGTTGGGTGAACGTTCTTTTGACCGATCCGGCGGGAATCCAGACAGTTGCTCTTACCGGAACTGGAGCCGGACCGGCGCCGGTGGCGGTTAAGCCGCGCATCGCTTCGCTGACTAAGGCTCAAACCCAGCTTTACTCCGCGTACCTGAGTGGAGTGAAGACTACCGCCGTAACCTGGTACGTGGACGGCGTTCAGGGAGGCAACACCACCGTAGGCACAATTACCACTGCGGGCCTTTACAAGCCGCCGGCAACGGCGGGTTCGCACACCATCAAGGCCGCGAACAACGCGAATCTGAATCAGACGGCGTCGGTGCCTGTGGTGATTTCAGCTTTTCAGGGTACGACGACGCACCACGTCGACAATCTTCGCACCGGGCAGAATAATCTGGAAGCGGCCCTTACTACCGGCAATGTGAATACACAGCAGTTCGGCAAACTTTTCTCACAGCCGGTGGATGGGCAGGTTTATGCGGAGCCTTTGTGGATGCCGAACGTCAATATCGGCGGAGTGCTGCATAATGTAGTTTTCGTCGCGACCCAGCATGACAGCGTCTACGCCTTCGATGCTGACAAGACGGGCGCGGCGTTGTGGCAGACCAGCTTTATCAATCCCACGGGGGGAATCACGACGATTCCTCAGGCGGACGTGGAGCGCGGACTTGACCTTAGCCCGGAGATTGGCATTACGTCCACGCCGGTGATCGACAGCGCGAACGGCATCATTTACGTAGAAGCTCGCACTAAGGACACCAGCGGCACAGCCAACTGTCCGGATCCAGTGAATACCGGGACCCCGTACTTCCACTATCTGCACGCGCTTGACATCACGACGGGCGCCGAGAAGGCGGGCAGTCCAGTGATGATCTGTGCCTCGGTTCCGGGCAGCGGATACGACAACGTCAGCGGCCATGTTTACTTCAACGAGATGCGGCAGAACAACCGCACTGGGTTGTTGCTGCTGAACGGCACGGTATATATCGCATTCGCGTCGCTGGAGGACATCAGCCCGTATCACGGCTGGGTACTTGGCTATACGTACAGCGGCGGCACGTTTACACAAACGACCTGGTGTTACACCTGTTCGGCCTTAAGCGGGAATAAGGCGGGAATTTGGCACGGTGGTGGCGGCATTCCGGCCGATGCCAGCGGGAATATGTACGTTAGCACGGGGACCGGTTCGTTCGACAATACGATTGGCGGCGGCATCACTTTTGCCAAGCTCACGCCGAGCGGTTCCACGCTGAACGTTACCGATTTCTTTTCGCCTTTCAACCAAACTTATTTGACCATCGAGATGATTAACCTCGATCTGTCATCGTCGGGTCCGATGTTGCTGCCCGACCAAGCCGGATCGGTGCCGCACATGGCGCTGTTCGCGGGTAAGACGGGAACGATGTATCTGATCAACCGCGACAATATGGGCAAATACAGCGCCACCAGCGACAATGTGGTGCAGTCGCAGTACACAACCATTGGAGGCCTGGTAACCCCAACCGGCAATTGGGGAACTCCGGCATACTTTAACGGACAGATCTATCTGCAAGGTGTGAAGGATTACCTGAAGCAATATTCGCTTGCGAGTTTTGCAGGCGGGCCGCTTCTGCTTTCGGGTGGACCGCTGGCGGTGGGCGCGGACAACATCGGCTACCCAGGGACGACGCCGGTTATTTCCAGCAACGGTTTGCAGAACGGGATTGTGTGGGTGGTACAGTCGGACGGCGCATCGTCGAGCAAGGCGGCGACTTTGCGAGCCTACGACGCCGTCAACATCACCCATGAGCTTTACAACAGCAGCCTGGTAACTACGGACGCGGCGGGGCCGGCGGTGAAGTTTGCCACGCCGACGGTCGCCAATGGCAAGGTCTATGTGCCGACGGCGTCAGAACTCGATGTCTACGGATTGAAGCCGTAGTCAGCGACGATTTGGTAGTCTGGAGTCTTTTGAGGGCGGTTCGCGAACCATTCGCGGATCGCCCTTTTTCTTGCTTTAAAACTTCGCAGCGGAGGATGAGGGACTAATGAGTGGGCTTACGTAAGCCATTGATATACATGAAGATAGAGGGCTTATGACGCCATAGAGAGGGGAAGTTGTGCAACTTCTAGCGACAGTCGGGGTTTCAGGTAAAGTCCGACAACGCCGTGCCTGGAGGCATTATTTTGATCGACTCCCCCCGAAGATATTATGGCGTAAGCCTGTTCTTCGTGTTGCTGATTCTGACTGCTTGCGGCGGTGGCGGCGGGAGCAATTCCAATCATCTGAGCGTGAGTCCGGATTTCTCCGTTTCTCTTAGTTCGGCGCAAGCCTGGTCGGGCGGAGCTACGGGGAGTGCATCGTACACCGTGAACCTGTCTCCCAACGGTGGATTTAGCGGGAGCATCACACTGACCGCGACCGGATTGCCTTCGGGAGTGAGCGCCAGCTTTAATCCAGCTACCGTCAGCGCGGCGGGGAGCTCGACGCTTACGCTTTCGGGCACCAAGCCGGCGGACAATACCTATCCCTTTACGATCACGGCGAGCGGCGATGGAGTGACGCATAGCCAGAATGTCACGCTGGTCGTGCCCGGGCCGGTTGCGACCAATGCGCTGATTCCTCCTGGGTCGCTTGGCGGGCAGGATTCGGCGGCTATTCAACAGTACATAATCGCTAATCCCGTGGTCACCGGCGCCACATTTCAGGTGGAGTGGAGCGCCATCGATAACGGAAGCGGCTACAACTGGACTTATTCCGACAATCTATACAATGCGTTTGCAAACGCGGGCAAGAATGTGAATTTTGTGTTCTGGCCAAATGCCGACAGCTCCAGTGGTACTTGTTCTTCGGATGGACAGTTCGGCGACAGCACCGCGGGAAACTGCGCCATCCCGACATATGTGTGGAATGCTTTAACCTCAGCGAACTACACGACCTGCACACCGTCGAACACCACCGGACCGCAACGAATTCCGAACTACTTCGACAGCGCCTTTCAGCTTAACTATCAGAATTTTATCGTAGCGGCGCTGGCCCATTATGGCAGCGGCAGTTTTCCGAAAGTCGGATACATCCGATTCGGCCTGGATTACTTATTTGACCGGGATGCTTGCTGCTGAGAATGCGAGCGATTTGCTCGTGGCATCGCCGGTGCAACTCATGGTGGGAATTACGCCGATGGGAACTCCCAGCACGCAGGTGCCGGATGCGGTGGCGGGGGCGGCTGTGGCGCTGAACATCGGTTTTGGCAGTCAGGGGCTGGAAAGCAGCGACGTCAACAATTGCGGTAGCGCGACCGCGGACTGGTGCAATCTGTTCAATGTCTTCTTCGGCAAAGCGCCCTTGGAGTTGCAGACAGTGGCGCAGAGTTGTCCTGATAATAGTTGCACGACGGGATCGCTGGTTAACCTGCTGCCGTTTGGGGTGCTGAATCATGTGACGATTCTGGAAATTTATTATCAGGACTGGTTGACGGGCTTTGACCCAAGCTATCCGGGATATACGCAGTCGTACCAGACGGTGCTGCAGAATACGGCGACCGGACAGTGAGCGTGAAGCCTCGATTTTGTGAGGATATTTCCTGTGTGCGGCAGAGAGAAACTATGTGGAGGCATGACTGAATGAAGTTCCCCCGAACCTTTTTAGCTGTGACGGCATTGTGTGTTGCGGCGGCAATCGCAAGCAGTTGCGGCTCGTCACCGTCGTCTCATTTCAGCTCGGGGGGAGGCGGGGGTGGTGGTAGCACGGTCCCGCCTACGGGGACAAACTACACGACCTGTACCGACAGCTTCGGAAACACGCAGCTGGTGCCGAACTGGGAGTCGCAGTTGTTCATTTCCAATTATCAGCCGGCGATTCAGGCGATGCTGGCGCATTACTCCGGCCAGCTGAACGGTGGATACGTTCGCATCGGCCTGGGCCGCGGCGGCGAGATCAACCTGCCCCAGGACTGGAACCAATCGTCTTCTGGCGCATGCTCTGGCGGTTACACCACAAAATGGGGATACTCGATCTCGAACTGGTCGACCTATTTGCAGAGTATGATCAGCTACGAAGCAGGCCTCGGCGCATCGGAACCTTTGCTGGTGAGTATCACCCCCGTCAGCGGAGACTCGGGCAACGTCGTTGTCGACGCTGTTTCACAAGCTGCCGTGAATAGCGGAATCAGCTTTGGCAATCAGGGCTTGGAAGCTTCCGACTTGAGCGGTAGCTGTGGCGGGAACTGGTGCAATCTTTTCCAGCAGTTCCCGGCGTCGCCCAGCAGCCCGATCCGCGAATTGCAGACACTGGGCCAGAGTTGTCCTGAAGGAGCGTCGTGCGCCAACTCTCTGGCGTCCAGTACCGGACCATTGGATCCTTTACTTCCTTTCGCCATCGCCAGTGGCGCCAATGATCTGGAGCTCTATTATCAGGACTGGCTGGTTGCCTACGATTCGAGCTACGCCAGTTCTGTAGGGGCAACGCTTGCGAGCGCAGCGTATGTAACCGCAATTCAAACCGCGACTTCAGGGGCTTCGATGCAAGTACTATTTCCTCCGCAAGCCGGCACCACGGACTACAGCGCCGTGCAGTCGACGCTGATGTCGAATCCTGTCGTCACCGGAGCTGTGATAAGTGTGAACTGGTCCGATATTGAACCGAACACTGCTGGAACATTTGACTTCACCATCACCGACAATGCAATCGCTCCCTGGATTGCAGCAGGCAAGAAGGTCAATCTCGTGCTTGAGAGCTCAACCTACGGCGGCAACGCCTGCGGTGTAAATGGACCAATCGGTTCCAACGGCATGCAGAACACAGGCAATTGTGCCATGCCGTCGTGGATGTGGACGGTATTGAAATAGGGAAGTACCGGCTGTAATTTTGAAGAAGATCAGGGGGCGATTGCCACGTCGCGCCCTTCAACAACTAGCGTACGCAAGAAAATCGCCAGAAAACTTCGTCGTATTATCAAATTTATGAAAATATTTCTGGCAGCCATCGCCCTCGCCGCCGTTCTCTCGCCTTCTCCTATGCCCGCAGGGGCAGACTCTTCACATGCGGGCGCGCCTATTGCCTCGGGCACGCCGGTGTTGGAAGTTCTGTTTCCTCCCACGAATTCGCAGCAGCGCGACTATGAGGATGTGCAGAAATATCTGCTCGATAAATCGTCGCCCGGGTTTCCGTTGATTTCAGGGGCGGTGATTCGCGTCGACTGGTCGGATTTCGATCTCGGCGACGCGAAATCGGGGACACATACGAAGTACGATTTCAAGATTGTCGACGAGGTCATCGCACCGTGGATCGCTGCGGGTAAGTTTGCCAATCTTGTGTTGCACAGCACACCCTATGGCGGAAATCGCTGTCCGGCGAGCGGTCCGGGGTCGAATGGGCAGGAGGGCGTGGGAAATTGCGCCATGCCTCCGTGGATGTGGACGGCGCTGGGCGAGGCGAACTTTACGAATTGCGACGGCGCGCAGGTGCCCAACTTTATGTCGGGCGCGTATATCAAGAATTATCAGGCAGCGATGGCGGCGCTCATCGAACATTACTCGTCGAATGCCGGAGTGGGCTACATTCGCGTGGGGCTGGGCAAGGGCGGAGAAATCAATCTACCGAAGGGCTGGCACGATACTGCGGAGTCGTGCGGGCAGGCGTTCGTGAATCGCTGGGGCTACACCGTGGGCGATTCCGCCAAGTACACTTGGAATGCGTATCTGGAAAAGATGCTGGAGTTCGAGGGCAGCTTACATGCGGTGCGGCAGTTGATGGTGAGCATTACGCCAGTACAGTCGCCGGGAGTGAATCCGCAGGAAGTTTCTGACTTCATTGCGCCGATCGCGGTGAAGTATGGAATCGGCTTCGGGAATCAAGGGCTCTCGACCATGGCCATGCGGGATTGCACCGGGATGCAGGCCGACTGGTGCAATCTTTTCGAACGCTTCCAGGGGAAGG
>WNFI01014338.1_pt1 | contig 18415 bp, 16 predicted proteins | sample 5400471 | NCBI WGS metagenome assembly WNFI01 (sample SAMN13153348, study PRJNA577476) | soil metagenome | isolation source: 100 cm saprolite on Douglas fir-dominated hillslope | place: USA:California | collected 2013-09-17 | reverse complement strand
GCAATGAAGAACTAATATTTTACGTAGGCAGATTGCGGCGATCGGCTACTGGGTTTGCCTCTTCCGCGTGACGGTGGGCCCAGCGGTTCCGCCCCACCTTAAAACCCTTCCGGCCTTGCGTCTTCGCGTCGTAGCGCGAGTTATTTCGAAGATACACCCTAAACCCTTTAGCGCGCGATTGAAGTAGTCCTCCAGTTGCGCGCAGTCCGTTTCAATGCGTAGCGTTGACTTTCCTTCTTCGATTTCCCTCCCTCGTCGGCTTCTCCGGTGGCCATGACTTCCGAATACCTGGATCGCTTCGGCGGTCTCACTCGTCTCTACGGCGCTCAGGCGCTCGAACGGCTGCAGGCTGCTCACGTGTGTGTGATTGGCGTGGGCGGGGTGGGTTCGTGGACCGTGGAAGCGCTCGCCCGCTCGGGGATAGGCACGTTGACGATGATCGATCTCGATGACGTCTGCATCACCAACACGAATCGCCAGCTTCCTGCACTCGAAGGGCAAGTGGGACGCCCAAAGGTCACGGTCCTTGCTGAGCGCGCGTGCCTGATCAATCCGGAGTGTCGCGTCGAAACGATCACGGAGTTCTTCACCGAAGCGACCGCCGAACGTCTGCTCACACCGCGCTACAACTACGTCGTGGACGCGATCGACCGCATGTCGAACAAAGCCCTTATCGTCGCGAATTGTGTGAAGCGCGGGCTGCCGCTCGTGACAGTGGGCGGCGCAGGCGGTAAGCGCGATGCGACTCAGGTACGCACTGCCGATCTTGGCGATGCGATGAGTGACAAGCTGTTGCGCCTCGTGCGCAAAAAGCTTCGACGGGATCATGGCTTCGAGCGGGGCAAGAAAACACACTTCGGTGTTCGCTGTGTATTTTCCACCGAGCCCCCGCTGTATCCCTGGCGCAACGGAACGTGTTCAACTGAACCCGAACCCGGCATGGACGTGACGCTCGATTGCGAAAGCGGATTTGGTACCGCGGCTTTTGTCACCGGCGCCTTCGGCCTCGCGGCCGCCGGCGAAGTGATCTCCGCAATAGCATTGAAAGGGTAGGGCGGGAAACCGATTTAACCACAGAGGATTGGCCACAAGGAGGCACAAAAAGTCACGAAAAGCATGACTCGTCTGAGATTTTTTTTGCGACTTTTTGTGCCTCTTTGTGGCCAATGGTCTTGGTTGGACTTGAATGATCAGAAACACTCCGTTTCTTGACCGCCGCCTTCCGATCTCCGTGGTTAAATTCCGAAGAACCTCTTAAAATTTTCCCCCACCTGGACAGCAAGCGCTTCAACCGTAAGCCCTCTCACTGCCGCTAATCCTCGATACGCTGCTTCGATATTCGCGGGATGATTGATTGCTGAACCCTCCGCTGCGGAAGGGAGCGCGTGGTTGGACCAAGCCTGCGGTAACCCCATCGCGGGTGCATCGGTTTCCATCAATAGGCGATCGAGCGGGATAGATTTAAATGTTCCCAGTTTGTTCGGCAGCTTTCCGCTGAAGTTGGACGTCGGTTCGGTGTCTCGCAAAAAATATCCGTTGAACGAAAAATATGCACCGAGCCGCACAAATCCCCGGACCATTTCAGCCGGGCCGCCATAAGCGTGGAGCAAAAAGCCGCGTTCTGGCCGTTCGACTTCGCGCAGCGCTGCATCGAGCGCACCCCAGGCGTCGAGGCAGTGCACGGTTGCAGGGAGGTTTCGTTTTGTCGCAAAGGCCAACTGCCAGAGAAAAACATCTTGTTGTTCTTCGAGCGGTGCACGACGCATTCCCGCGAGCCGTGGATCGTCGGGCTTTGCGCGATCCAATATCCAACGATCCAAACCGATCTCGCCGACCGCGGCGCGCGGACAGCGATCGAAGACCGCTTCAAAATGAGATTTCCACGCTTCACTGCGGTTTCCTGCATCCCACGGATGGAGGCCGAAACTCGGTCGCACCCACGAATAACTTTTCGCAAGCTCAGCGACCTCCGTCCAATCGCCCTCACACGTTCCATTCACGACGGCTGCCCTCAAACCTATGCGCACGAGTTCCTCGGCGATTGTTGAACGATAGGGTTTTAGCCAATCGTCCTGGAAGTGGTTGTGTGCGTCGTAGTAAGCAATCACGGGAAAAAGCCGTTGCCGCCAGTGTTGGGTGGTGACTTGGGATTGCTCAGTTCGTCAGCGATCTGGCGAATACGTAGACGCACTTGCGCGAGTCCGTGCTTGCGTGTGGGAGAAAGGTGGTCGGCGAGATGAAGCGAATCCAATACCGTAGGTTCGGTTGCGAGGATGTCGGACCCCGACGCGCCATTGTAGATCTCAACGAGCAATCCCGCCAATCCTTTCACCACGGACGATTCGGCATCGAGCAGAAAGCGAAACCGACCGCCTTCCATACTGCCGATTAACCAGACCCGCGAAACGCATCCGGGTACGCGCGTATCTTCTCCTTTAAGTCCTGAGGGAAACGGCTCAAGGCGACGCGCTCGCTCGGTCACCACCGCCAGCCGTTCTTGCGGGTCGGAGATGATGGAAAGTTCGGCGATGAGTCTGGCTTGTTTTTCGACAACCGACATGCCCGACAGTTTCGCTCAAAATTCCACGTCTCGGCAACGCTGTTCCAAATGAAACGCAATGCGCTCAATCGTGGGAGGCGAGAGTTGCGGGGTTCCTTCTTCAATCACCAGCGGCAGCTCCTTATGGTTGAGTACGAGGACAGGACCGCGGGCCCGACGGGTGACATGCCAACCCGGGAAAGCGAGCAAGGGGCGTGCAGTAATCCGTTCGCCCACCGCATGCGTCAGCCACTGGCTGAGCTGCGCCGCGTTCCGATGCGCTTTCTCCAATCCGAAGTTATCTTCGCCCCACGGATACTGCAGCTTGTCCCCATCGAAAATGATTTCGTTGTCCGAACGGCCACTCAGTACCTTGCCACCTCGGCGACATGTTTTCGTTTCAATGGAGAACACGCCTTGAGGTCCGACCACAATATGGTCGATGCTCCAGCCGTTCTTGCCGCTGTCACCCGGGAAATCGTGAAAAACCTGAAAGCCTTGGTTCAGTAATTTGTGAAGCTGCTCGGCGACCGCGCGTTCGCCACGCAATCCCAGTTGATTGTCCGAACGATGTTCGAGGAAGTCCCAGAGCTTTTTCACGGAAAAATAGATTCCGACCATGGCGACCACGACGACCGGAATCAGAGCCCAAAGTGGAACCGTCAGACCTTCGAGCGAGAGCAGACCGAATGGAATGAGAGGGAACGCGGCGGCGATGAGGAAGCCGCGAACAAAGCGCGATTCCAGTTTCTCGGATTCCTTTTCCAAGGTTTCACCGGGAAGCCGCAAGAGCTTCTCCTGAATCGGAGCACGGCGACGTTGAAGCCGACTCCGCACATACCAGCACGCCGCGATGCTGAGGCAAAATACCAAAAAATATCCTGTAAGAAAAAGAAGCGTGTAAGTGATAGGCATGGTTGGAATTTGATGAGCTAAAAAAGAGCCACAGAGATGAGAGTTGTCAGGCGACTGGCGCTCTTTAATATTCCTTCTTAAATCTTGAATCGCCGTCGGAGACGGCGCACGTCCAAAGCAGAGTGTTTTTGTAAATAGAAAGAAAAAAGCCGAACCCAATGGTTCGGCTTGTAAGCATTTAGTAAGAAAACACAGAACCTGGGAGCGCAGGCCGCTGGCCTGCCGGATTAAAGAAAATGCAGGTTAGCGGCCTGCGCTCCCAAAAGAGCACGGTCATTGGGCTGCTCCTTACCTTAGCGTGCTCAGCAATGCCTTAAGTTGCACCGCGTGGTTGGCCGAATCGACTCTTTCCACAATGCCGAGGACCGTGCCGTCCTTTCCGAGGACGAACGCGGCTCGTGCAGGCCCCATGTACTTTCTGCCGTACATTGATTTTTCAACAATCGAGTCTGCGGCTTTTGAAAAAAGATCTTCACGGTCGGAGGCCAACGAGTAGATGATGCCTTTCTTTTCGGCGTACTTAAGATGGGAACCGCAGCTGTCGCGTGAGATCGCGACCAGGTTGTAGCCGAGCTTGTTGAGTTCGTCGGCCGCTTCGATAAGACTGGCGTTCTGCTTGTCGCAGCTGCCGGTGTTGTTCCGCATATACACGGACACAATCGTGGGACGAGTGAGCAGGTCGGCAAAAGCCACCTCTTTTTGAGCACCATTTTGCACGACCTTGAGCTTGAAATCAGTTTGGAGCTTCTTGCCGATGGAAATCATGGGACCCGAACGAGCGTAATAATCTCCGCTCGTCAAACACCACAAATTTAATTCGCCGAATAATCAACCGGATGCGTTTCGCAAAAAATTGCCTTGAACTTTATGCGAAAATTTCGACACCCTTTACTCATGGTTTCTAGCGCATCCCTCTCAATGACGTCCACGGTCTCGTCCGTTTGGTGCGCGTCTTGGTGGCATGCCACGGCTTGGCGATGGTGAAGCGCTGATCTCGCGCGCCCTCTGTTCGCCAAGCCCGGCCTCGATGGTCGGGCTTTTCATTTCCTGCACGCGATCCCGTGTACACTGAATTCGAAAATCCGTTTTGCCATGAACTCTTCTATTGAATTGGAACTCCCCTCCGTCTCGTTCTTCGGGCGCTCGCTCGCCGAGTATGCTCGTTTTTTTGACTTTGATCCGGCTGATCTTCGCGACCGTGATGTCCTCGATGTCGCGGCAGGTCCTTCTTCATTTACCGCCGAGGCGAACCGTTTCGGCATTCGTGCCGTTGCGGTTGATCCCATGTACGGCCTTCAAGGTCAGGCCTTGGCGCAAATTATCGAACTGGACTACGCGCGTATGCTCGCTGAGATGCGGCGCAAATTTTCCCTCATGCGCTTCCGTACGTTCGGTTCGATCGACGAGGCTGAAGCAGATCGACGCGCAGCCGCGGCGCGGTTTTTGGACGACTATGCCGGAGGCTTTGCCATCGGACGCTACGTCGGCGGCGCGCTGCCTTTGCTGCCTTTCGCCGACGCGACATTCGATTTGGTCCTGTGTGCGCACCTTCTCTTTGTGTATGCTCGTCGCTTCCATTACGACTTTCATCTGGCTGCCTGCCTGGAGCTTTGTCGTGTCAGTCGCGGTGAGGTGCGCGTTCACCCTATCGTCGAATTGGATGGGCAGCCCTACCGTGAACTGGATCAACTGCGCAGAGATTTGGAATCTCGCCGAGTGCAATCTACGATCAAAGAGGTCAGTCACGAATTCTTCGCTGGAACCAATCGCACCCTTATCCTCAACGTGGAGGCCCTATGATAACCGGATTCGCTCAAACCCCTGCACCGCCCTACTACGCGGTCATTTTCACGTCAAAGCGCACGGACGGGGACCGCGGCTATGATGCTATGGCTCAAGAAATGGTTGAGCTCGCGCTTAGCCAGGATGGCTGCCTCGGCCTCGAATCGGTTCATGGCACGGACGGGATCGGTATCACCGTTTCGTACTGGCGCGACGAATCCGCGATCCGCACGTGGAAACAAAACGAGCGCCATCTGCAGGCTCAACGCGGCGGACAACAGGCGTGGTACGAACATTATGAGCTGCGAATTTGCCGGGTGGAAAGAGCGTACGGAGGGCCGGGACATTTATAACGCTAAATCCCACGGATGGATTTGAACACAGGGGACTCAGATGAGAAAAGAGGTCACGGAGGCAGCCTAAAATACGCTGAAAGTTTTCTCTGCGACCTCGCTTTACCTCGGTGCCCTTTGCGTTCCTTCCGAAGCTCGATGCTTGTTACGGCTTTGCCGCTCTATGTTCTAGCGAACTTCGTGTTCAACTGCGTTTTTAGATAATTTATGAGTCGTCGGACGTTAGACAGATTTAGGATTCGGAAATTTATTCTGGGCCGCGTGATTTGTGCTGCGACTGATCATCCGTCATAACTCTCCCAATCATAAATGAATTCCGCTTCGTCGCTTGAACGTACTTTTCCCGGAACGCCCAGATAAATCCCCGCCTTAAAGATTGTAAGCAACGATGGGTGACTCTAGTTCACTTACTTAGCTACCCCTTTGTATGAACGTCTTGGTTATCGAAGATCAGACTATGGTACGCGAGCTCCTCGTGATCGCCTGCCAGCAGATTTTGCCGTCCGCTTCAGTGAGTACATCCGCGAACGCCGTCGAGGCTCTTGAAGCGTGTAGGCGAAGTCCGCCGGAATTGATTTTGCTCGATCTCGTTTTACCCGGACGCGATGGCCTCGATTTGCTTAAAGATCTGTTGATATTAGCGCCGAAGGCCAAAGTGATCGTGCTCTCCTCTTATATCGACGAATTTACTTTGCATCGGGTGCAAGATTCCGGGGTGAACGGTTTGTTGGATAAGAATGAACAGTCCGTCAAGGTGCTCGCCGAGGCGATTACAGCCGTGCTGGATGGGCGCCGATATATTTCATCATCGGTGCAGCAAATGTGGTCGTTCATTCGAGCTGATCCGATTGCATTTGATAAGATTTTGTCTGAGCGCGAACAGGAGGTTTTAAGACTGGTCGGCGCCGGACTTACCAATGAGAAAATCGCACAACAGCTGGAGATCAGCACGCTCACCGCGAGAAATCATCGGCTTAATATTATGGGAAAACTTGGGCTGCACAGCACGCCCGAGCTAATCCGCTATGCGATGGAAAAAGGATTTACACGGATTCCGGAACGGAAGACGAAATCTTCGCGGTGAGTTTGAGTTCAACGACGGCGACGGATTCGGTGATCTCCTGCAGCAACTCCCTGCTATTTGCGATCTGGCCGAGGCGTGCTCCTCTTTCGAGCTCAAGTAGAAATCGCCTCAATTCCGCGGCCTTGACCAAGCTGGCGTGTGAACTCAGCCGGTGGGCGGTTAGCAAAATATCTTTTGCGTGTTCGCGAAGTACGGCGTCACGAAGAGCATCCAATTCTTTTCCAAGGATATCCAAGTAAATCCGGACGGATTTGGCCATGCTGCCCGCTACGTTCGTGGCGTAAAGTTCGAGCGAACCGAAGTCGAGATCGACCGAACCCAGCGTCTGAGTCCGACGCCGGGCGAGCACGCTGACCAGGGTAGATCGAATCGCTTCGAGACTCAGTGGTTTTACAAGAAATGCGTCCATTCCCGCCGCGATCGAGCGCTCTGCGGCTTCTTTGGTGTCGTTCGCGCTTGCGCCGATCAACACGAGCGACGGACCGCAAGCGAGCTGGCGTAGGCGTTGCGCGACGTCCGGTCCTTTTAGACCGGGCAACTCAAGATCTAGAAAAACGATGTCAAAATTCCGTTTCGATATCGCGGCAAACGTCTCATTGGCATCTTTTGCGCAGGTGACCTGGAACCCGAGTTTGCTCACCATGCCGGTCAATACCACTTGATTGTAATGCTGATCCTCGACGATGAGTACGGACAGACCTTCGGTGAGTGCCGGGTGCTGAAATTCCGAGGAGGGTGCGGCGGTGAATGTGTGTCGCGCTACGCGGCACTTATGAAAAAAAAGCGAGCCACGACCAGTTTCGCTCTCGATGCCGATATTGCCGTCCAAAAGCTTCGCTATCATGTGACTGGTCGCCAGCCCGATACCCGATCCGGGCACATTCGAATTTTTTGCATCTGTTCCGCGCACAAATTTTCTAAAGATCAATTCCTGCTCTTCAAGCGGCACGCCTGGGCCGAGGTCGGAGACTTGGATGATCAAGTCCACCTTGTTGGCTTCATTAGTTTTGGACGTGTTTCCTTCGGCATCGGCGCACGAAACGGATATTACTATGGGCGTTGCCGGAGCGTACTTGAGTGCATTGCTGACAAAATTGCTTACGATCGTTCTGATTTTCCCGTCGTCTCCCCAGAAGCCGTCAACGAAGCCGGTTGGAACATCGATGGCGATGGTGTTGCCCTGGCGCTCGGCGGTGGCGAGGAAAACTCCGCGCACGGAGCTTAGAAGCGAATCGATCGTGAACGCACGTTCTTCCAGGTGCGCATAACCATACTCGAGTTTGGAAAACTCCAGCACGTCATTGAAAATACGACTCAAGTTTTCGCTACATTCCTTGAGCGACAGTGCATGCTGCCGCTGTTTTCCGGAAAGTCCTCTTTCATCCAGCAAATCCACGAGACCCACGATTCCGTTGAGAGGGTTTCGGATCTCATGACTGATGTTTTCAAGGAATTCTGATTTGGCCGCGCTTGAAAGCGTCAACTCGCGCGTTCGTTCGTTGACTAATCGATTGAGTTTTTCCGTTTGGCGTTGAAGCCGTTGTATTCGGAATCGAACGGCAATCCACACCAGCAATGCAGCGAGGATGGCCCACAATGACTGCGCCATTGGTTTGAGATACCATGGACTTTCAATTGTGAATGGATACCGAACGGAGGGGCCAATCCGTCCGAATCGATCAATGGGTCGCGCATCAAAAACGTAAGATCCTGGAGCGAGTCCGGCAACTTCGCGCTTTGATGTGCTTTGCGGGGGGCTCCAGCCGAGTTCGGCCCCTTCGAGTTTGGTCTGGTAAAATATGGGTTCCCCTGTCGCGGCTGATCGCGATTGAAATTCAAAAACGAAACGTCGGACTTCCGATACGTGTGCCAGATTTTGACCGTGTGAGGACGAAGACGAGCTCTCTTCTGTTCTTCTCGCATCCAGGGAAAGCGGAGAAACTGTACCGACGGATCGAAGGCTTCCGGTTTCCAATCGCAGCAACCCATTCGACCCCCCAATCCACAAGAGTTCGTCATCGCCGTCGCCTGTTATATCGAGACTCGTAACTTCGGCGATTTGTCCAAGGCCGGGAGCATCGAGTGGTGTAAATTTGAAATCGATCAGCTCTTTTCCAGTGCGCTCCATCTTTAACAGGGCATACGGTGCGTCTGAGCCCAATATTTTGCTGCGGACGATCCAGTATCCGTGATTGGCTTTGGGCGTGCTGACAGCGATGCCGACGAATGGATCGAACAGGGGCATCGTGGCGAACCGGTTGGCTGCTTTATCGAAGCGGAGAATGTCGGATTCGGTAAAGGCGACGATGTCATTGTCGAATGTGGAGAGTTTCAGATGACCCGCCGAGCGAGGAAGTCCATGTCCTTGCTCGAACTCGGTGTTTAGTTGGACTCGACGGAGGAGATCGTCCCACGTGAATTCATAGATGCGATTGGATAGCGTTGAAACCCAGATGTGGCCCCGCTTGTCTACTGCGACGCTCGACGGCACATCGTCGATCGTCTGGTGAAGATCGAGATCTCGAACCGTGAAATCGCTCGAGAGCCAGGCGTGGATATTTGTATTCTCAAAGAACAGCAAACCGTGCGGCAGCGAGGGCGGTGTGGCTAAAAAGTATACATCTCCGTTGGTTTTGTGCTCCTGCGATGAAGTGAGATCGTTCACTTTCCACAGACCTCCGGAGCCTCCGGCCCAGAGTTGCCCATCCAGGCTCACACCGTCTCTCAGGAGTGGCCATAGCTTTTCGGTCCGAGTGAAGTGAGCAGGTTCCGATGACGTTGACGGTACGAGGGCGTAAACGCTTCTCGATGTGAGTACATTGACGCGTCCTGCGTGCGAGAAGACTTTGAGAACTGCGCCGCTGCCGAGACCGACGCGATGATCGTACCAGGATCCTGCGCCAGCACCTGAGAGTCGGACGACGCCTGTTGCGAGGCCGATCCAGACCTGCCCCATTTCGTCCGGCCAGAGCGCATGAACGTCGTCGTCCATTAAGCCATTGTGTGTCGTGACACTCCCTTGGACGCTGCCATCGGGTGCGATCATGATGACGCCGTCGTGGAATGTTCCAAGTACCAGCGTGCCATTCTCAAGGGAAACCGCCCGGACCACGCGCTTATCTTTGAGGTAAGCGGAGGCTTCATCTAAGCGGATCCATTTTTCGCCAACACGTCGATAGATGCTGTCCGAAAAGACGGCGAGGTCGGTACCATCTGGCGATCTCAAGTAAGCCGCAATTTGCGATCGGGTGGGCAGCGATTTTTCAGGAAGCCATAATTTCGGGCCGTTTGCCTCCATTCGGAGCAAACCAACTCCCGCTTGGTAGATGAAGAGATCGTCTTTGACCGGAAATGCCAGGAGGCGAGACGGTGAGGGAAGTTCCCATTGTTCAAATGTGGTTCCGTTCCACCTCACGATTTGCGTCGTTGCGATGAAGACGGCGCCGCGCGCGGTTGGCACAGTCGACCTGATCTCCTCGATATTGCGGATACCAATTTTTGCGAACGGTTCTTCGAGTGAAATAAAACTCCATTTTCCTAGAGAATCCTTTTCGAGATAACCGATAGCACCGAGCGCTCCGATCCAAATCCGCTCCCGGATCTCGTGCGACGAAATATCCGAATGCATTTCAGTCGAAAGTGAAAGAAACCGCTTCGCTCCCGGCACATCGACCCTTTGCCATTGAGCTCCGTCAAATGCGGCCAGTTCGTGTGAGCCCACAAAAAGGGTTCCGTCGGCGCTGCGAGCAAACGTCGTGACAGGGCCGTTGACGAAGACGCGCGCGGTGGCAACAGCTTCGACGAGCGGCAAACCTGTTTCGTTGGCTACGCCTCGCGAAATTTTGCTTCGAGCCGTACTGCTCGCGACACATGCGAGCAGACACCAAACGCTAAATCTTATTGTGGGAGGGGAACCCATCGACTCGAAGTATGAGGCGACCTGCCGCGACCGCCAGACGATTGATGGTTATCCACTGGTGCAAAATGACCAGTTGGCGGGGTTGATCGAGCCAAGGGCATAAGGCTTTCTCAAGTTCAGCTCTTAGATCATCCCCATGAATACCCTTAAACGAGCGACTTATCTCGCGATATCCTGGATTGCCGGAACTTTCCTTTTGCCTCTCCCGGCCGTAGCGACGCCAGTGGATCCGGCTTTGCCTCAATACGAACCACATTCAGTCGATGTGCTGAAGACCGCTACTTATTTAACCCCCGACGGTTCTATACGTATTGCCGGTGCAGAACACGCGAAGAAAATGATCGAGGGTTTCGACGAACTGTTTATTCGGAGTCATCCCGGTTCTAAATTCGATCTTGATGGATTGAAAGGCACCACGATAGGAATGCCTGCGTTGACCCATGGTGTTACAGCGTTTGCCCCTATGGGGCGTGACGCCACCGATGTTGAGCTCGTGCCCTATACGAAAATTGTCGGCACCAAACCTCTCGTAATCCGCGTGGCCCATGCGACACACACGTCGCGCAAACCGGCTCAAACGCTGGCGATTTATGTGAACAAGGCGAATCCGGTCGAAAAGCTGACGATGCAGCAGGTGACCCGAATTTTCACCACGGGTCATACTAAAGGAGATATCGTTCAGTGGTCTCAGGTGGGATCACAAGGAGAGTGGGCGAAGCTCCCTATTCACCCGATTGGAACTCCTGCTTACACCGGATTTGGCTCATATATGGAAAAGAACCACTTCGGTGGTTTGCCTTACCGACCCGGCTACGAGACGTGCCCTGATTCCGCTGAGATCGTGAAGAGGGTTGGCGAAGATCCGACCGGTATTGGTTTTGCGTCGATCAGCTTCGTTTCGCCATCTGTCAAAATCGTGGCACTGACAGAAAAAGACGGTGGCTATTATTCGAATGGCAGCGTGGAGGATTCTCTCGCCGGAAAATATCCCCTCGAACGGTTTCTGTACTTTTTCGTTCGCAAAGTCGAAGGTCAGCCGATCGATCCGTTCATCAGGGAGTATTTTCGCCTGATATTTTCAAAAGAAGGCCAGCAGATCGTCGCTTCGGAGAACGATCCTTCGCTTTATATTCCGCTCACGGCCCGCGAGGCCGCGGAAGAATTGGCGAAACTCGAATGACGAACTTGGTGCCGTATCAACCAAGTGGATTCAGGTATCACATACTAAACTAAAGACTCCTCCTGTATATCATGCGCTCTTCCCCTTTTTCTTTCCTTACTCGTTTTCTAACCGCACTTCTACCATTTGCGTTGGGAGTTGCCGCCGTGCTTCAGGCGTCGCCCGAGCCATCTGAGGTAACCGCTTATTCACCGCAGCCGGTGGAGCTTCCAAAAAACGCGGGCTATGTTTTGTCCGACGGGTCCATTTACGTCGTAGGGAACGACGGCATGGAAGGGATGCTGAATAAGTTCAACGACCTGTTCGTCAAGACTCACCCAGGCTTTAAATTTAAAATGCTCCTAAAAGGCTCCTCCACCGGTATCGGTGGGTTGACGGCGGGAGTGTCTGCTTTCGCTCCGATGGGCCGCGAAGCCTGGCCGACCGAGCTGAGCGGTTTTCGGGAGGCTTATGAATACCTCCCTCTTGATATCCACGTTGGATACGATGGTTATGGACCCCGCCCAAAATACAAGACTCCACCGGGTATTTATGTGAGCGCAAAAAGTCCCTTGAATGGACTTACGGTCGAACAAGTGACCCGCATTTTTACCACAGGGAGTGCGAAGGGGAACATCACCCATTGGGGCCAGCTTGGTGTGACGGGCGGTTGGGCCAATCGCGTCATACATCTCTATGGACCGCCCGACGACGGAGGTCTCGCTACTTCAACCCGTATCACACATATGGGTAAGCTTCCGTTTGCGCAGAGCTATGAAACGATTGGCAAGGGAGCGGAGATCGCCAAAGCGGTGAGCGAGGATCCTTATGGAATTGCGTTAATCGGTTTCTTTGACGCGGCAAATCAACCGGGAATTAAATTGGTGCCCTTGGCCGAGACGAACGGGTCCGCGTTTTCCTTGCCCACCTACGAGAATGTGCACGAGGGAAAATATCCTTACGTTCCCTTCATGCATTTCTACGTCAATCGAGCGCCTGGAAAACCGCTCGATGCCTTCGTGCGAGAATATCTGCGGCTGGTACTCTCTCGGGAAGGCCAAGCGATCATCGCCGAAGAAAAAGAGACAGAAGAGGGTTATGTCCCGCTCAACCCTGCTGAGATCGCGAAGGAATTAGCCAAACTCAATTGAACCTCCGCCCCATGAATTCTATGTTTGAAATCAGCCTTATCCGACGTCTCGCCGCTCTTTTGACTTTGTTCACTTTTGCGCACGGCATTCGCGCTCAAAGTGTGGAAGAAGGGAAATCAGAGACTCTCGATCATATCATGAAGCGAGGGAAGATCTTGATCGGCACCGAAGCGGTTTTTCCGACCTTTAACGTTAAGAATCCGACTACCGGTAACTACGAAGGATTCATGGTGGATCTTTCGAAGGCTCTAGCGAAGCGACTCTTCGGCGATGAAAACAAGTTGGAGTTCATCTACACGAAAGACGAGATTCGCCTCCAGTATGTGATCAAAGGAGAGGTCGATATGCTCATCGACACCACGACCAGTAGCGCGGAAAAAGGAAAGCTCGTCGATTTCTCGGACGAAATCTTTCGGTCAGGCTCAGGCTTGATGGTTAAAAAAGGCAGCTCGATCAAGAGCATCGACGACATAAAAAAAGGTACGCGAGTCATCTATGTCGGTGAAAATCCAGACATCAAACACATCAAGGCAAGGGTTCCGGAAGCGACGTATTTGGAATTTAAAAAGAGCCCTGAAGCGTTTGCTGCACTTAAAGCAGGCGAAGGCGATGTCTTCACGCAGGTCGTCACTCATCTTTATCGGGCGGCCAGTCAGGATTCCAACTACGTCCTCGTGAACCGGTTTACCGACAAATCTTATTGTATCGTCATCAAAAAAGGCGACACCGCTATGCGCGACTATCTGAATGGTTTTATAAAATCTCTGCGAGAGAGCGGAGATTACGATAAAATCTACCAAAAGTGGTTTGGCCCCTATGGCGGCGAATCCGTGAAATAGTGTCGGTCGAAATGCGATATCCTTTCGAAATATGAGCGCCGGATTGAGGAAAACGATATTCCAGCTCCATATGGTCGCTGGGTTGATCCTTGGGGCATTTCTCCTGGTCGCTTCATTGTCTGGAACGATACTCGCGTTTCGATCGGAAATTGATGTGTACTTCAACCGCCCTCTCTTGCGCGTCACCCCGGGGGAGCGGACGCAACCGATTGATTATTTAGTGGCTCAGGCCCGACAAGCGTACCCGAAGACCAGAGTGGAGTATGTTGAATTTATCGGGGAGGCGGACTCCGCCGCGATTGTGCGTTTTGGCGGCAGCCTCCACCCCGAAGTTTTCCTGAATCCCTACACCGGCGAAGTCACGGGCGAGCGTGATCGCGATGATTCGTTCGTCTATATTGTAGAGAAAATTCATCGGTACCTTTTTTGGGATAAGAAGGGAGCAGTGATCACGGGGAGTGTTTCGCTGGCCCTGCTCTTCATGCTCGCATCCGGTGTTTATCTGTGGATGCCAAAAAGTTGGAGCAAACTGAGGGATGCTCTGATTGTTAATCGCAGGTTTAAGGGGCGTGCTTGGACCGTGAATCTCCACAAAGTCCTGGGCCTGTACGGGAGCACCGTTTTGTTTCTGAGCGTAGTCACCGGGGTTCCGATCGCCTTTAAATGGTTCCGTGATACCGTCTTTTACACCACAACAGGCTCAGCACAGCCGGCTCCGCCGCCAAAGGTGACAACCACTGGAACTAAAGTGCCACTGGAAAAGATTTGGGCGGCAGCACATACTTTCGTTCCAAATTTCCGTATCGCTCGGATGACTTTACCACGAGCGAAGGACGACCCTTTCTCGATCTATTTTGTTGCGATGGATGCTCCGCATACCAACGCGCTCTCGTATGTCTATGTGGACCCCGTGTCAGGGAATGTTTTGCGCTATGCGCCCTACGAAAAAGAGAGCTTTGGGCACCGGCTCTATCTTCTTTCGCTACCGTTGCATGTCGGGGAAGTGGGAGGGCTCCTGGGCCGGTTGATCACGGTGGCGGGTGCGCTTACGCTGACTGTACTGGTGGTCACCGGCACGTGGTTGTACTATCGTCGCAAAATTAATCCGATGCGTCGAATACCCTCGAGTTCGAGTATTCCTGCTGATTCGAAAGTAGTTTCGTAGCGCGAGGATCGTTCAAGGGGAAGAAGGCGGGGTGCGCGCAACGTTTGACGGCCGCGCTAAAAATGGAGCATTCAGTTCGTCCTTTCCGATAGCGGAAAATTGATGACTAATGACGTATGATTCATGATGCGTTCGGAAGGCTGCTGAATCTGCTCACGGAAGTGAATTTCAGTCAGCTGATTTGCCCTTCGTTCAATCATTAATCATAGATCATAAATGAAATCGGCTTCTTCGCTTGAGCGCACGTTTCACCAAAAAATTCCGATTACGCGAGCGATGGGTGTGCGGGTGCGTCGATGCACGGCTGAAGACGTCTTGCTCACGGCGCCGCTGAGCAAGAACCGCAATCATCTTAAGACGGGCTTTGGAGGAAGTTTGAGCGCCCTGGCCACACTCGCCGGTTATGGCATGACATGGAATATCCTCGCGGAGATGGGTCTGGAGCGAACGTCCCACGTGGTGGTGCAGCGCAGCGCAATCGAGTACCTCAAACCCGTTCGTAGCGAACTTCGCGCGCTCTGCAAACGTCCTAGCCCCGCAGCGGTCAAGCGATTCAAGGTGGCTTTTGCTGATCGAGGGAAAGGGCGGCTTCGCCTTCGCGTCGTGATGGGCGATGAAGCGCGGCCGTCAGTAACTTTTGTCGGTCAGTTCGTCGCGCTGCGCTAGAGTGTGTCTTCGAAATAAACGGTGTCGCTGAGAGAAAGTTTGCGATGAGAGGGGCTGTCGCGTCCCCGCGGCGGCATCGAAGCTATTTATTTCAAAGACACGCCCTAGAATGAGGAGCGTCTCCGAGGGCAGGGGTTTTGATTTTGGCTGACGCGCGTGCGATGTGCCTATGACCTTATTCGCATGTCTTCGGCGCCGACGCTCATCGCTCTGCTTTACGGACCGGACCAACCGGGCCTGGTAGCGCGCGTGTCCGGGTGGATTTTCAATTGCGGTGGCAACATCCTTCACGCCGATCAACACCGAGATATGGAAGCGGGTGTTTTTTTCCAACGCATCGAATGGATTCCCAAGGCAGCTTCGATTGCTGGCAATGCGGCGTCGGTTGAAAATGAGGCGCGCGCGTTCGAAGCTTTTGCGCGTAGCTTGGGAATGGAAACGAAAGTGGCCAGTTCGGTCCAGCGTCCACGCATCGCCGTGTTCGTTTCGAAATTCGATCACTGCTTTCATGACCTCGCCTTGCGATGGAAAGCAGGTGAATTCCACGGTGATATCGCTTTAATCATTTCCAACCATCCGGACCTCGAAGCTGCGGCCTCGAACTACGGTCTGTCCTTTCTGCACATTCCCGTGCGGGCGGAGGCAAAGTCCGAAACTGAGGCGCAGCAGCTCGAAAACCTGCGCCAGCATCGTATCGATTTGGTTGTACTGGCGCGCTACATGCAGGTCCTTTCCGATCGTTTTTTGCGGGAGTGGGAGAAACCTGTGATTAATATTCACCACTCGTTCCTGCCCGCCTTTACCGGTGGGCGTCCGTACCATCAAGCGTATGAGCGAGGCGTGAAACTCATTGGCGCCACAGCGCACTACGCGACCGAGGTCCTTGATGAAGGACCCATCATTCACCAGGACGTCGCGCGCATCACGCATCGCCACGACGTCGAAGATCTCATTCGCCGCGGGCGAGACCTCGAAAAAAGCGTTCTAGCTCAAGCCGTCGCGTGGCATCTCGAAAACCGCATCCTCGTATACGGTCGCAAGACGGTGGTGTTCGATTAACGGGCGTGGTTCACAGTTGCCGGTTTAGGTTTACTGTCGGAACGCGGAAGTTGAGGTTTGTCGTCCCTCATGCGCTAACCGTAAACCGTTAACTCAAAACCTTGAACTTAGTCGGCGTCTCGCCGTCGTCGCCAATTCTTCTAGCAACGGCACCGTTTTCTCCCAACCGAGACACGCGTCGGTGATGCTTTGGCCGTAGGTGAGTGGTGTACCAGCTTTCAACTCCTGGCGGCCCTCGACCAGATGGCTCTCGATCATGATTCCCGCAATCGCGGTCTCGCCGGCTGCAATTTGGGCGGCGAGATCGCGCGCGATCTTCGGCTGATTGAGGTGATCCTTGCCGCTGTTGGCGTGACTACAATCGACCACCATACGCTCGGACAGGCCTGCATTACGAAGGAGGCCTACAGCCTCTTGAATATGGACGCGGCTATAGTTCGGGCCACTCCGCGATCCTCCGCGCAAGACGAGGTGACCATACGGATTTCCGGCGGTCTCAAGAATAGCGGGATGTCCCTCCTTGGTCAGCGAAGCAAACCAGTGCGAATGAGCGGCGGCCTGGATGGCATCAACTGCGACCTGAAAATCACCGTCCGTGCGATTTTTGAAACCGACCGGCATGGACAGGCCGCTTGCGAGCTCGCGATGGATCTGGCTTTCGGTGGTGCGCGCTCCGATCGCGCCCCAGCTTACAAGGTCGGCGTAGTACTGTCCGAAAACCGTGTCGAGAAACTCGGTGCCGATCGGCAATTCCAGCGCAGCGATGTCGCGCAGCAAGCGACGGGCGAGTCGAAGGCCCGCGTTGATGTCGAACGATCCATCGAGATGCGGATCGTTGATCAATCCCTTCCAGCCGATGATCGTGCGAGGCTTTTCGAAGTAGACTCGCATGACCACAAATAGATCGTCGGCTAATCGCGTTGCTTCTTTTTTCAGCTTCTCCGCATAGGCAAAGGCTGCGGCGGGATCGTGGACCGAGCATGGCCCGACGACCACCATCAGACGCCGATCTTCACCGCGCAGAATCCTCTCGATGGTGTTGCGCGCCTCGGCGATGACGGTGAGGCCATTTTCCGACAAAACGGACTCCGGCATGATTTCGGCGGGCGATGCGAGCGGGCGCGAAGTACGGATCCTTAGGTCGTCGGTGCGGGTCGTCATCTCGTAAGCTTTAAATCCAATCAACCCACGGTCGTTGGGACGAGGAAAAATTCGGTCGGAATCGGCGCGAAATGAGTTGCGCCGCCGCGAAATCGAAGTGGCGTTGAGTGATCCGCTTTTCCGCCATGTCTTTTTCCCAATTTCGTTCCGCTTTCTTTATTTTATCCCTCTCCGTCCTCTCTTCGCTCATGGGGGCAAAGGGCTCCGATCCGATCTCTCGCAATCCGTATCTTGGCGCGATCGTGATCGATGCCAACACTGGCAAAGTTCTGTTCGAGGATAACGCCGATGCCGTCGGATATCCGGCGAGTACGACGAAGTTGATGACGTTTCTCGTCGTCATGGAGAAAATCGATTTCGGAAACCTCACACTGCAGACCCCGGTTACGGTCGATGCAGAGACGTCGCACATCGGTGGTACGCGTGTGTGGCTAAAAGAGAAGGAAGTATTTTCCGTCGATGACTTGCTCTATGCGATGATGATCCAGTCGGCGAACGACGCCGCGTTTGCACTCGCCAAGCAGGCGGCCGGTTCGCGCGAGGCGTTCGTCGAGTTCATGAACCAGGAGGCAAAAAAGATCGGCATGACCCATACCGTATTTCATTCGCCCCACGGTTTGCCG
>WNFI01118615.1_pt1 | contig 18417 bp, 17 predicted proteins | sample 5400471 | NCBI WGS metagenome assembly WNFI01 (sample SAMN13153348, study PRJNA577476) | soil metagenome | isolation source: 100 cm saprolite on Douglas fir-dominated hillslope | place: USA:California | collected 2013-09-17 | reverse complement strand
TGGGGTAGGAATGCCTCCAGAAGGCGTGCGTCGCAGCAGCCGAATTCCGCGAGAAATTGCAATTCTGTTGGTGGGCAGCGACATGGAAGGCAAGATGTTCTCTGAGCAGACCAAAACGGTCTTGCTCAGCCGCCATGGCGCAGGAATCGTTTCCCAATACGCGCTCTCCGCAGAACAAGAACTGATCCTTCGCAGGCTGGACACCAACAAAGAAGCCGAAGTTCGCGTGGTCGGCAATCTCGGTGCTTATGACAAGACTTACACCTACGGCGTGGCCTTCCTGAACCCAGAGACGGACCTCTGGGACATCAAATTCCCCAGCATGACGGAGTCTGAAAAAGAGGCCAGCTGCGTGCTGCTTCAATGCAGCAGCTGCAAGACGCGCGAAATGGTGCAGCAAAGCGATTTGGAGTCGGACGTATACCTCGTAAATGAAGCAATCGTTCGCGCTTGCAAGAACTGCGGATCCTCAACGTATTGGAGGAAGGCTATTGATGATGCCAGCGGCGAACCAGTTCCGCTGGAAGCAGCCCCTCCAGAGACTGATGGAGGAGAGCCTATCGAAGCGCTCGCGGCTGCGCCGCCGGAGACAGAGCCCGCCATTCAGCCGCCGGCGCGCGTCGAAAACAGGCGTAAACACATACGCACTAAAGTGACGTTCAAGGCATGCATCCGGAGCTATGCCTTTGGCGAAGATATCGTGACATGCGAGGACATGTCTCGAGGCGGCATACGATTCAAGAGCCGGAAAGAATACGCTGTGAAAACCGACATCGAGATAGCCGTGCCTTATTCCCAGGGCTCACAGTCCATTTTCGTCCACGCGCAGATCATTCACGTCACGGAACTGAAGCAGGAAAGACGATTCCGCTGCGGGATCTCCTACGCCAAGTCCTAAGGGTGTGCCTTCATTCGTAGTTTCTGATGTGCGTTCGGAGTTTCTCTGAGCCAACTTTTCTTAACTTACTTTAGCGAGGCCTCGACTTTGCTTTTGAATTCCTTGGCCTTGGCAATCACCGCCGGTTCATCTACTGTCAACAGTTTTCTGTCGCGCATGACCAGGCGGCCACCGATGATTACTGTTTCCACGTCGCGGCCCTTTAAGGCATACGCCAATTGAGCGTAGACGTCGTACATCGGCACAGCATTCGGCGCGTCCAGTCCGATGAGAATCAAATCCGCTTTCTTCCCTGTTTCCAGCGAACCAATCTCTTTCTCCATGTGCAAAGCCCGGGCACCCTCGATGGTGGCCATTTCCACGACGGCTTTCGCGCCCAACGCTCGCGGGTCCATCTTGTTGATCTTCTGGAGCTTCGCCGCCAGGTCCATCTCTTCCATCAAGTCCAGGTCGTTGTTACTGCCTGCCGGGCTATCAGTCCCGAGCCCGACAGTTACGCCTGCCGCGCGCTCCTCAATCACAGGGGCAACGCCACTAGACAGCATCATGTTGCTGGAAGGATTGTGCACGCAGCCCACCTGCCGCTGAGCCAGGATCTTGCGGTCCGTCTCGTCAACCCACACGCAATGCGCTGCGAGCACATCCGGCCCGAGGATTCCGAGCTTGTCGAGATACTGGACTGGAGTGGTGCCATTTTTTTCACGGCTGTCGTTCAATTCCTTTTTCGTCTCCGCCACGTGAATCAGGATGGGTGCATTGTACTTCCTGGCGAGCGCGGCAGAATCTTGCAGCGTCTTTTGTGAACAGAGATACATCGAGTGAGGCGCAGCCGCGGCGTGAATCAGCGGGTCGCCTTGCCAGCGCTTCAGAAATTTTTCCGTGTATTCGAGCATAGCCGCGTTGCTTTTATTGTCCGGAGCGGGGAAATCCAGGATGGTTTCGCCCAACACGCCGCGCATGCCGGCGGCCTTTGTTTCCTCCGCGATGGCGTCCTCGAAGTAATACATGTCCGCAAAAGTGGTGATGCCGCCGCTGATTTGTTCCGCCGCAGCCAGCCGCGTCCCCCAACGCACAAACTCTTCGGTCACATTCTTAGCTTCCGCCGGAAAAATCGATTTCGTCAGCCACTCTTCCAGCGTCACGTCATCCTTCAAGCCCCGGAGCAACGTCATGGGCACATGCGTGTGGCCATTAATCAATCCTGGCAGAATCAATTTGCCATGAGCATCGATCTTTTGCTTGACGATCATTCCTTTCGGCGCAAATTGGAGGCCTACGCCAGAGCCAGAACCAATGGCGATAATCTCATCGTCCTTCACGGCGAGGAAGGCGTCCTCAAGAATCCGGCGACTCGGATCCATGGTCACGAGCGTGCCGCCAGTAATGAGCAGATCAACGCTGACTGCTTCCTTCGGCGGGCTTTGAGCTTTATAGGAAGAACTTATGTTGAGTGTCACCGCAGAGACGAACGCGAACAAAATAATTTCATTGCGCCTGGTATGCAGAGTTTTCATTTCCACTTTCCTCTTCTCACAGACTAGAGGAATGGCGTCGAAGCCGCGCTCGCCTTCGCTGATAGCTTTGAAGATGGCGATGCGTTCGGCACAAACGGTGAGGCCGTAAGTGGCGTTCTCAACGTTGCAGCCGCCAAATATTCTTCCCGAGGTAGCGTGAAGCGCCGCGCCGACGCGAAAATTCGAGTAAGGTGCATGCGCGTTTTCCCGGGCCTGGCGGGCCGCCGAAATCAACGTATCGTATTCGCTCATGCAATGGCCTCCGCAATTTTCGGGATGACCGCTTTCAGCAAGCCGATAAATTGTCCCTTCACACGCTCGGCGGTCTCCAACACTTCAAGGTGGTTGAGAGGCTGATCCAGAATTCCCGCCGCCGCATTTGTCACACACGAGATGCCCAGCACGCGAAGGCCGCTGTGCCGAGCGGCAATCGCTTCTGGAACCGTGGACATGCCCACCAGATCGGCGCCAATCGCGCGCAAGTAGCGTATCTCCGCGGGCGTCTCGTAGCTTGGGCCGGGGAGAGCCGCGTACACGCCTTCATACATTCCAATGCCGAGGCGGTTTGCTTCGCCGACGGTCATTTCGCGAAAGCGTTTGTCGTAAGCCGAGGTCATGTCGTGGAAGCGCAGGCCGAATCTCTCGTCGTTTGGTCCCGTCAGCGGATTGACTCCCTGCAGATTGATGTGATCGCTGATCACTACCAGGCGGCCCTGAGAGAATTCGCGTTTAATCCCTCCCGCGGCGTTGGTCAGGATTACCGCCTTTACGCCCATGCGCGCGAAAACACGGATGGGAAAGGCCGCTTCCTTCGCGGAATAGCCTTCGTAGAGATGGACGCGGCCTTGCATCCCGACCACGGGAATCGCACCCACTTTCCCGATGACGAGCTTTCCCGCATGGCCGATAGCGGTCGATTGAGGAAAATGGGGGATTTTCGCGTATGGGATCTTGGCGGCACTGGTAAATTCGTCGGCAAAGGCGCCAAGTCCGGAACCAAGAACCAGAGCAATTTGCGGCTTCAAAGAGGTCTGGGAAAAAATGAAGTCGGCGGCCTTGCCGGCGCGCTCGAACTCACCGATCGGAGAAGCGCCGGTTGAGGACGTAATCGGCTTGGCAGTCTTAAGCTTGGAGATCTTCTTCGCACTCACGAAAGAATCCCCACGATGGAGGCGGACATCAAGTTTGCCATCGTGCCGGCAAGCATGGCGCGGATGCCGAATTTTGCCAACTGGCCACGCTGCTCGGGAGCTAAAGCACCGATGCCGCCGATCTGGATGCCGATAGAGCTGAAGTTGGCGAAGCCGCAGAGAGCGAACGTGGCGATTGCAAACGTGCGCGGATCAAGCGTGGCTTTCATGGGGCCGAGTTGTCCAAACGCGACAAACTCATTGATCACCATACGCGTCCCGAGAAGGTTGCCAATCCTCCCGGCCTCATGCCAGGGCACTCCGATCAGCCAGGCCACGGGCGCAAAAATCCAGCCGAAAACCGTCTGCAAATTTTCCGGAAACCAGGCCATGTGCGGCCAGTTGTGAATGCCGCCCATCATGGCGTTGAGGAGCGCAAGCAGGGCGATGAAGGTAATCAGCATAGCGCCGACATTGAGCGCAAGGTGCAACCCGTCACTCGTTCCGCGAGCGATGGCGCCTAGAAGATTAGTCTCTTTTTCCATGGGGGGCATTTCCACCCGGCCAGCGGTAAGTGGCTGCTCGGTTTCGGGTACCAGCATCTTAGCCATGAGCAGCGTTCCCGGCGCAGTCATGATGACTGCCGTCAAAAGGTTTTTTGGATCGGCACCGCCCACCTGGATGTATCCGGCCATCATGCCGCCGGAAATGTGCGCCATACCACTGGTCATCACCACCATCAGTTCCGACTTGGTGAGCTTGGGAAGAAACGGGCGGATGGTGAGCGGCGCTTCCGTCTGGCCCATGAAGATGCTGGCAGCAACGTTTAGTGATTCCGCGCCGCTGGCGCCCATCACGCGAGTCATGATCCACGCTGCAGCACGGATGATGAGCTGCATTACACCGAGATGATAGAGAACCGCAAAGAACGCGGCGATAAAAATGATCGTGGGAAGCACCTGAAAGGCGAACGAAAAGCCAAGCCGGGAAAGTTCCTTTGGCAGACCGAGATCGCCGAAAACAAATGTGGATCCGGCGTAAGAAAAGCTCAGCAGCTTATTGGCGCCGGCTCCGAGGAAGCCAAACACCGAACTGCCTACACCGGAACGTAGGACGAAAAAGCCAAGCGCCAATTGCAGCCCGAGACCCCAGGCGATGGTCTTGAGCTTGATCGAACGACGGTTAGTGGAGAACAGCCACGCCAGGCCCAAAATCATGGCCATGCCAAGTATTCCGGTGAAACGTCCCATGAACACCCCTCTCCAAGAAACGGATCAAGCGCCAATCAGTCGGCGCACCAATGGCCGTTTTCCGCGCGGAGCTTCTTCACCGATGTGGTAACTTTCCGCGATGCGACTCTTTGCCTCTGCAAGTTTGGCATCGCTATTGTAATGAATCGTGGCAAGCGGCTCTCCCTTTTCCACGCGGTCGCCGATGTGTTTGTGGAATTCGAGACCCACGCCGTGATCGATTTTGTCTTCCTTCTTTTCGCGGCCTCCCCCGAGCATGGCAAGCGCAATTCCAAACTGTTCACAGTCCATGCCGGTGATAAAGCCGCTGGTGGAGCTTGCCACGTGGAAATGCAGGCGCGCGGTGGGCAACCGTTCCGGCTCGTCAACGACGCGTTCATCACCGCCTTGCAGACGAATTCCTTGCCGGAATTTTTCGAGTGCCTGGCCGGTGGCGATCATGGTTTCGGCAAGGCGTCGGCCTTCTTCGACGCTCTTCGTTCTCTCACCGAGATAAAACATCCAAGCCGAGAGATCGAGGCTCAAGTCGCGTAGATCGGCAGGGCCGCGTCCTTTGAGGACTTCGAGGGACTCGGCGACTTCATTCGAATGGCCGGCCATGCGGCCAAGAGGCTGATCCATGTCGGTGATCAGGGCCACGACTTTCTTTCCCATGCGCTTGCCGGTTTCGACCATGACTTCGGCAAGAAGAATGGAGTCTTCTTCTTTCTTCATGAAAGCGCCGGAGCCTGTCTTCACGTCCAGAACCAGGGCGTCAATTCCTTCGGCGAGTTTCTTGCTCATGATGGACGCGCAGATGAGGCCGATATTCTCGACCGTTGAAGTGACGTCCCGGAGCGCGTAAATCTTTCTGTCGGCAGGGGCGATTTCCGCAGTCTGCCCGATTAACCCCATGCCGCACTCGTGCAAAACACGGCGAAATTCCTCGAGCGACAGATTTACGTTGAACCCGGGAATCGCTTCCAGTTTGTCGAGCGTGCCCCCGGTGTGGCCCAGGCCGCGGCCGCTGATCATCGGAACGGTCAAGCCTCCCGCCGCAACAATCGGAGCAAGAATCAGAGAAGTCTTGTCGCCAATCCCTCCAGTGGAATGTTTGTCCACTTTCTTGCCGGGAATCTCGGAATGATTGAGGACTCCTCCGGAATGCAGCATCACTTCGGTAAGGGCCGCGAGCTCGGAACGGTTCATGCCGCGAATCCACACGGCCATGAGCCACGCGGCCATCTGATAATCGGGAATTTCCCCGTGGGTGTAGCCGGAAACCAAAAAATTGATTTCTTCGCGGGAGAGTTCCCCGGAATCACGTTTCTTGCGGATCAAGTCGACGGCGCGCATATGTTAGGGAAAGCGAGTGGCGAGCGTAACATCCACTTTGCGCAGCGTCAACGCGATGCGCGCGCTAAAACCGGGAAAAAATCTACAGCGGCTGCTGTACGTCCGGAGGAAGATTCGTCGTCTGGCCGGAAACCACATGCCAGCCATTGGGCGTACTGATGTAAACATGGATGGCGCGCATCTGATTGCTGATGATCTGGCTTTTTACGATCCTCCGCGAAGACCAAAGGGACGTTGCAATCGCGGTGTCCTGGAAGATGCGGACTTTGATGTCAGAGGCGATGAACGATTGATATTTCGCGGCAGGAGATTCGACAGCCTCGATCCACTGCGCTTTATCGACCGGCTGACCGTGTGAGAGCGCTCCGGCGAACTCATCGCTGTACACGCGCCGAAAGAAAGCGCCCGCATTCGACTGAATGGCCCGGGCGGCTTCTCTCTCGAGACTGACGATCTCCTGCCGTTGTAATTCGGGATCGACGGCGGATTCCGTGAAGCAGCGGTCAACACACGCCTGCCTCCATCTTTCTTGTGCTTGCCACGAGGGGCCAAGGACCAACGCGATTACAAGCGCCACCATACACCTAATCTTGATCATCTTGGAGTGCCTCCCTCAAGGAGCGACGGGCCGCCGCCAGACCAACTCAGGAAAGGATTACTGTTGACACCCCATGGTACGGAAAGAAGAGTGCTCTTTTCCACCGCGTACCTGATAAGCGTGTTGTGAACGACAAGCTTCGTCTGGGAAGCGCTCACGCGGGAGCGATTTGGAGAGGTGGTTGCGTTTCGATACCGCCGCGTTGCGTTTTGCGTCTTGGATTAAGCTTTCGGCGCGCTGGTTCTTCGATTAACCGGTACACGAGCGCAGAGATTGTTACCGCAATAAGCACAAATACGAGGATGCCCATCGGACTTTGATAGCGCAATTGGCCCGTCGTGCTGTGGAAATACATGCCGACGATCATCGAATGAAGCAGATAGAGGCTGTAGCTGGCGTCGCCGCAAAGAACCATCCACCGGTTCTCCAGGATCGTGCTCCACTTAGGCCGCAGCGCGAAACCGTAAACAATGGCCGCAAACGCCGGCGCGAGCAAAGCGGTATGCATAATCGGATACGGAATGACGGCGCTAAAGTAAACGACAACAACGAAGGCGGCAATCCCGGAAGAGACAAGAGGCAAAGCCAGCTTATTTTCCCGGCGGGACCGGAGAAAAAGGAATCCGGACGCCATGCCTAACAGAAATTCGGGCAGACGAGTGAGTGGATTGAACTTTAGTACGTTCAGCCAGAAAGCTCCAAGAACGTCGGCGTTAACGACCGACAGGTGATCGGGGTTTAAGACTACATAGAAGCCGGAAAGGGCGAGCGATATCAGCCAAGACGCGGCCGCGATGAGTAACAACTGAGGCTGCGAGCGGCGGACGAGGACCAGCAGCAGGAACGGGAACAGGACATAGAAAAACGCTTCCACAGAAAGGCTCCAGGCCACCGCGTTCCACGTGAGGGCCGCCGGTGGCACCCAGGCTTGAAGTAGACTCAAGACCAAGATGGATGCGAGCTTCAAATGCCCTCTGGCCCAAGCGAAGAAGGGAATATTCATCGTGAGCACGGCAAAGAAAAAAAAGGGGGCCATAACGAGAAGGGAGAAAGCGTACGCGGGGTAAATCCGGGCAAAACGAGCACGCCAGAAACTCTTTAAAATCAGGGGCCTGCCCGCATAGGTATAAACCAAAATGAAACCGGAGAGAACGAAGAAGAAGCTGACACCGACGTACCCGATGGAAGAGAGCTTTCGGAACCAGGCTGGGCCGATAAGGACCTGCATGGCCTGGAAATGAAAAATGACCACGTGGAAGGCCGCAAAAAAGCGCAGAGAAGTGAGGGCGGGCAGACGAGACCTGGCGTCAGAGAGGTCCATATCATTGGATACGGTCGAGGGCGGAGGCATGTTTCACACGATCATAAAATGAGCGAAATGTGAGTCTCTTTGCTATCTGTTAGAATAACTTGCCCTCAACCATGGTCATACAATCGAAGCTGTGATTTCAGCGGAGGAACTATGATCGACATTCTAAACGGTGCCCGCGAGGCGGCCAGTCCGAGTCCCTTTTCACGGCGAAACTTTCTCGCTAAGACTTCGTGTTTTGGAGCTTTTTATGCGGTTGCGAAGCTGATCCCCATGCCGGCGCTCGCTGCGGAGCTCGCCAGTGACTCGCGCGTATCGCCAACCCCACTTGTGGACAAAGGATTCGCCTCGATACGAAAGATTGGCAACGGGCTGTATGCCACCATCTCCGATCCATCAAAGGGCAATACGACCATCTGCAACGGCGGGTTCCTGGCTGGGAAAGACGGCGCGCTGCTGATCGAAGGATTCACCACGCCAGCGGGCGCGGCCTTCCAGATGGACGCATTGCGCATGGTAAGCCAGGCACCTGTAAAAGGCGCGCTCGACACGCACTATCACTTTGACCACTCGATGGGCAACTCGTTCTACGGTGCAAACGGCGTTCAGCTCTGGGCACACGCCACAGCAGCGAAGCGCATTGTCGATAACTATTCGCCACTGCAAGGCCTGGACAAAGAGGTGGCGCTGGCGTCGTACGAGAAGCGTGTCAAGGACGCCAAGTCGGATGTTGAGCGCGCACACGCACAAAGCGATCTGAACGCCGTAACAGGGCTTTTCCAAGTTGCAAGCACCACCGTCTTGGGCCTGCCGAATCGTCCGATTGATCCGGCGAAACTTCCTATGCCGATTGACCTTGGGGGGCTGACGGCAGTGGTCGAATCCTACCCCGGGCATTCTGGGACAGACATAATCGTGCGCGTTCCGGAGCAGAATGTCGTCTACACCGGTGACTTGCTCTTCAACGGCTGGTACCCCGTGTGCTTTGATGAAAAAGCTACGATTTCCGGCTGGCGCGACACTTTGAAGAAATTCGCTGCGTTTGATAAGGACACGCTGTTCGTTCCGGGGCACGGTCAGATTTGCGGTCAGGAAGGCATCGCTTCAATTCGTGAAGTGTTCGATGACATTGCCGAGCAAGCTGAAAAAATGCACAAAGCCGGTATCCCGGTCGAGGAAGCCCAGCATCGCTATGTAGTACCGGACAAGTTCAAGAACTTCCCGGTTTTTGCCTGGGGCTTTACCATCGGTCCAGCCATCACCAAGCTGTTCGCGGAGTGGCAAGCCAAGTAAGACCCTATTGGGGGTGGGATCGAAATAGTTCGGCCGAACTAATGCTTTGCCTGTTTGGCCAGGTCCCAACCCTCCATGACAACCGATTGATAGGCATTCTCGGTACGGATTGCATCCTGAACGATTTCTTGAAGTCTCCGAAGCAATTCTTGTGCGCCGGGATCTTCAGGACTTAATTTTCTCTGCCCGCTTTGTGAAGAACGCATAGATTGCACATCCGCCATAACCTGTCTCATCTCCCGGAAGAGTTCCCGCCCATGCGACACGTACTGCTGCTTTGCTGCATACAATTTGTCTTCCCATCGGCTGCGGTTCGGAAAGTCCACGTCCTTATCGAGGAGGGCTGCTTTGGCAAGCGTGGTGCGATCCATGGGGTCCATTTTGTTCAGCACGCCTTCGGCCCGGTCTAAAGCCTCCAGACCCTTGGCCATGGAGCTTCCGTCAGCCGCACTTTTCGAACTGCCGAGATCGGCTAGCCCACCGAGTTGTTTGCTCGAAGGAAGATTGTCATCGGTAATCACCGTTTTCGGTTGCGTGGCGTTCTTTTCTTTGTCCTTGCGGGCTTGGCGTGCCACGTCACCAAGCGATGGTTGATCTTGGGCGTATCCAGGGATCGAAGGAATTAGCAAGCAACCGAGCAGCGCAAAGAAACTCATTTTTCGCAACACGATGGCCTCCGAATCAACACGCCGGCTTGCATGGAGATACGTATTTCTCTTCTAACAATGCTCTCGCCCAAAACCTGGATACACAATAGGGCCGTAATATTGAGTTTCTAAAGCGCTAACATTCGCTGCGGCATGCCCGGAAACAATTGACAGTTGGCGAGAAGTGCAAACTAATCGGGAAAAATACTGTCGAAACTTCGCAAGATGCCGCCTGCGGTCAGCGGTGACGAGCCCTGCCTATCGCGCTCGCATAGGATCGCTTGCATCCCTACGGACTGCGCCGCTTCAATCTCCTTGACTGCATCGGAAATAAACAAAAACTGGCGGGGCTCATGCTTGAGTGAGTTAGCGATTAACTTATAGCTTTCCCCTTCGGTCTTGGCTCCCACGCCGGTGTCGAAGAATGCGGAGATGTATGTCGTCAGATCACCTAACGCCGTGGTACTAAACAGGTTTTTCTGCGCGAGGACGCTTCCCGATGAGTAAATACAAATCATTCTTTTCTGCCGCCGCCATCTCTCAAAAGCGAGCGGCACATCCGGAAAGACCTCGCCACGCAATTCCCCGTTAGCGTGCCCCTGCTCCCAGATTTTTCCCTCGAGAGCCTTCAGTGACCTGCACTTGCTGTCCCGAATAATCAGCCACTGGCCGTAAGCCACGCTGGATCGAATCAGTGCTTCTTCCGGATGGTCCCTCCATGCCGGCGGTTCAAGGCCACTGTGTTCATCCGCATCGCGCTGCTCGCGCAAATCCTGAATCAAAGACTGAATTTCCTGATCTCTAGCGTGCTCCCGAAGAAAAGGTTCCAGCTTGCGGCTCGCATAGGGGAAGAGCGTTTGGTAAACGAATTCGACGGGGGTTGTCGTGCCTTCGATGTCCAGAAGAATGACGCGGATCTGCAATGCGTCGATTAGAGGCACGCCAGCTATTTCGCCGCCGTTTGCGGCGGAATGTATCGAGGACCCAAGCAAACGGGTTCGTAGTTCCTGTCCACGCCACTGCTCGTGTAATTGGGCGTCCAGCCGGCTTTGTCCTGAAACAACCGGATAGCGCGAATGCGGCGATCTCCACAAAGATCGAACCAGTGCCGCGTCCCGCGCGGAACGCGAATCAAGTCTCCGGCTTCCACTTCGATCGCTACCACCGGGCCTTGCGTCGGATGAATGTGGAACAAACCACGCCCGGCAACGATGTAACGGACTTCGTCTTCATCATGCGTATGTTCGATGTTGAATTTTGCGAGCATCGCATCCAGCCCGGGAGTATCCGCGTTAACGTCGATTACGTCTGCCGTGACGTAGCCGCCTTGACGCTTGAGCTCTTCTATTTGATCGCTATAAGCGCTCAACAGCTGGTCCGCGGAAGCATTCGCAGGCAGTTCGGCGGGGGACTCCCAGCGTTTGTAGTCGATGCCAATCCCCGCGAGGTAATCACGCACCTCTCCGTGTTCACGGAGCAAACGGTTCTCGTCAGGGATTCGTAGGACGGCCATGGCACTTAAACTCCCAAGTCCTTCTTGCGCGGAAACTATCCACGTTGCGCAGCGCCGGAACGAACTAGCACTTCCATCAGGAACTCTAGAATTTCAACATGCCGCTTGGCTTGCTGCAAGCCCGCTCCCCAAGTATAAAGCCCATGCTCCCTAAGAAGAAATCCATGAATGCCGGGGCTCTCTAGCAGCGTTTTCGAAACGTGCTCGCTTAATTCAATCATGTCTTGCGAGTTCTCCAGAATCGGCAGCCACTCGCGGTGTTTGTGGGTACGAACACCTTCCAGCCCCTTCAGCATTTCGTATCCTTCGAGCGCGATGCCACCTAGCGCGGCGTGCGACCCTGAAAGGACCGTGCTCCATACCGAGTGGGTGTGCAAGACCGCGCCGGCATCCGCGCCTCGCACGATCGCCAGATGCAGCAAGGCTTCAGCCGAAGGCCACCCGTCACCGCGCACGACGTTAGCCGCTTCATCCATCTCGAGGAATTGCTCTGGTGCAAGACTGCCCTTGTCCAATCCCGTTGAAGTGATCGCCAGTCGCAAAGGCTCGCGAGAAATGACCGCGCTGAAGTTACCACTCGTTCCCAATACCCATCCCCGCGTGTGGAATGTTCTTCCAATTTCCGCTAGGGAAGCGGCGGCCTCGCCGAAGCGCGTGCCATTCGGGATCACGCGCCCTTTTGTTTGAGTTTTGTGCGGGCGTTTATTGCGTATCTTGGTCATCTTCATGGGCGCTGCTTATTTTTCAAGTCCGGCGAACCCCAGTCTTCCATATTGCCAATAGCTTGAAAAGGCTAGGGAGTCCATTGCCTATCATTCCTGAGGGGATGGCGAAGCGCGGCGAGAGATCTCCAGCGCCATGGCACGCATCTCTTCATGGATAAGACCGTTTGTAGCCAGAATGACGGGTCCGCCAAGCTGGTAAGGATTCCCAGCAAAATCACTCACCCTGCCTCCGGCCTCTTCGACCAGCAGAACGCCGGCAGCCGTGTCCCATTTCGCCAGGCCGAATTCCCAGAAGCCGTCAAAGCGCCCGGAAGCGACGCAGGCCAGGTCCAGTGCAGCCGAGCCGTCGCGGCGCACGCCGTGCGAGCGCTGGGTGAAGTCGCCGTAATATTGAAGATTGGGACTGAGCTTTCGGTTGCGCACTGGAAAACCGGTACAGAGCAGGCTAGTCGAAAGCGTCGCATTATTTGACACTGATATTTTCTTACCGTTAAAGGCAGCGCCCCCGCCGCGCGCCGCAGTGAAGAGTTCACCGTAAAACGGATTGAATACCGCCGCGGCGAGAAGGGTATCTCGTTGCGCGAGTGCGATTGATACGCAGAAGCAGGGATACCCATGGGCAAAATTGGTGGTGCCATCCAGTGGATCAACGTGCCAGCGAAATTCCGAATCCGAAGCACTCTCATGCCCCGTTCCCTCTTCGGCAGCGATAGCATGGTCGGGAAAGTACTTTGTCAGTCGCTCGACGATCAGCCGCTCCGAGCGTTTGTCCGCCTGCGTGACCAGATCCACCTCGTCGCCTTTGTAGTGAATGTCAAGCGGGCGCGACAATTCTTTCATCAGAATTTTTCCTGCTTCCTGCGCGATTTCAACGGCAGCGTTAAGGTAATCTTCGGGCATCTAGGGGTCCTCGCGTGGTTTGCGCCGCGCCAAGAGGAACACAGAACGTCGTGCCAATACAAGAATTGCTGGTCGCAAAGGCTTCGGTTACTTTACCACCGGCGGCAACGCGGGATCGTCTAAAGGAAGGGCGATCAGCTGGTGTGGGACAATACCTTATTTCTCTTTTCGGCAAATTTCCAGTCTGATAGGCACTCAAGTACAAGATGGTATGCTACATTTGTTCGTATCAACCATTTCTCGTGGTTGAGCCCCTCTCCTAGCTGCGGTGATGAGCGGTGTCTTCGATGACAGGGACCAGGGGATCAAGCGGCCATGTCGAAACCAAGGAACCCCAAGACTGCGAGACCGGTTGATTCCCCCAAGGGGTCCCTTCAGGGTGACCAACTCTTTCGCGTCGTTGCGGAAACGGCGACGGACGGCATCATCACGATAGACGAACGAAGTACCATCCTCTTTGTCAATAAGGCGGCTGAAAGGATATTCGGATATCCAATTTCCGAGATGATGGGCCGCGAAGTGACGATGCTGATGCCCGACTACCTTCGCAACGTGCATCGAAATGCCGTCGGACGATACCTGCAGACTGGCGAGAAACATATTTTCTGGACGTCGATCAAACTGACGGGACTGCACCGCACCGGAAAAGAAATTCCCCTTGAAGTTTCCTTAGGCGAGCATGTCCATGGAAAAAGGCGCATCTTCACAGGGATAGTCCGAGACACTTCCGAGAGAGAACAGTCTGAGGTTCTCCTGCGTCAGTCCGAAGAAAAATACGCCAGCATGGTGCACTCGAGTCCGGACGCCATCACCTTGCGAAGTCTCCCCGACCGCCGATACTTGGAAGTGAATGAAGGGTTTACTCGCCTTACGGGCTACACAGCAGAAGAAGTTCGTGGAAAAACGCCTGCGGACTTGAACCTTTGGGTGGAACCGGAACCGCACCGAACAACACTCGAGAAGGTCGAGACAGAAGGCCACGTCCAAGGTGAAGAGTTCCGCTTCAGAACCAAATCGGGCGAGATCCGTTACGGGCGGGTTTCTGCGGTGCGCGTGCTGATCAATGGAAAACAACACATGCTTTCCGTAACCCACGACATCACGGACAGCAAACGAGTGGAAGAGGAACTCCAAAAGTCGGAGTCTCAGTTTCGTTCACTAGTACACGATGCGCCGTACGGAATTTACCGAGTCGCCTTGGACGGACTGCTCCTGCAGGTGAACCCGGCTCTTGTGAAGATGCTTGGCTACGAATCGGAAGCGGATCTAGAGGGGCATAATGTAGAAAAGGATATTTACCGCGATTCGGAGACCAGGCAGCGCTTGGTCAGAGACTATTGGCAGAAGCAGGATTTTCGAGAAGTCGAGGCCGAATGGCGTAGAAAAGACGGGAAGATCATCATTGTCAGGATGACGGGACATCCGGTCTGGGAAAAAGACCATGCGCTTGCATATTTCGAGGTCTTTGCCGAGGACATTACGGAACGCCGGAATCTTGAGAGGCAGCTTCTCCAATCACAAAAGATGGAAGCCATCGGCCGGCTGGCCGGTGGAATAGCGCACGATTTCAACAACTTGCTTGGCGTTATCCTGGGTCACAGCGACATCCTTGACCAACAAATAGGCGGACACGACCGATTGCGCAAAAGCGTGGAAGCCACCCGGCACGCGGCGGAACGAGCCGCGGCCCTGACCATGCAGCTCCTGACGTTCAGCCGCAAGCAGGTCATCGAACCAACAATAATCGACCTCAATGCTTCCGTCATGGAAGTCGAAAAGATGCTCCATCGCGTCATTGGCGAGGACATCGAGTTGTCGATCCGGCTGCAGCCCGATTTGGGGCGTGTGAAAGCGGACCCAGGGCAGTTGAGCCAGGTGCTCATGAACCTGGCGGTCAATTCGCGGGATGCCATGCCCAATGGCGGAAAGCTGGTCATCGAGACCGCCAACACCGAACTGGACGACATTTACGGCCGCCAGCATTGGGGTGCAAGGCCTGGGCCACATGTAATGCTGGCAGTAAGTGATACCGGCATAGGAATGGATTCTGAAACGCTTTCCCATATATTTGAGCCGTTTTTTACCACCAAAGAGACCGGTAAAGGAACGGGTTTAGGACTTTCGATGGTCTACGGAATCATCAAGCAGAGTGACGGATACATCATGGCTTACAGCGAACCTGGCCGGGGAACCACCTTTAAGATCTATTTTCCGCGCACCCAAGAAAGCGTCTCTCCAGTACACCAGGCAAATGATGAAATTCCTAGCGGCACAGAAACCGTCCTGGTAGTTGAAGACGAGGCGGCACTCCGCGAGCTGACCTGCGTATTGCTGGAAGACGCCGGATACACCGTGTTGGAATCCTTAGGGGCTGAAGATGCCCTCGAAACCGCAAAGGATACGCGCCGCAAAATCGATCTGCTTCTTACGGATATAGTTATGCCCCGTCTGGATGGCCGCGAACTTGCCAATCGGATGGTTGCACTTCGCCCCGATTTGAAAGTTCTGTACATGTCCGGGTATACCGATGACATTATCGTGCACCGCGGCGTTTTGACGCAGGGGACCGTTCTGGTCCAAAAACCTTTTACGAAGAGGACCCTTTTGCAGAAGGTGCGGGAAACACTGGACTCCAATTCGCGAACTCCCACACACCAAGATAGATAGTCTCGATAACCGCTGCTGTCCAATGCGGAACGAGGGCGTTCCCGCAACCCAAACCCTTATTGTGGGCCTGTAAGGTACGATTTGCGGTGGCGGACGTGGTAGGTTGAGGGGTCAACCGTGACCACGATGGAGCGGTAGGTATTCGCGGGCCCTCGAGGAGTGGGATAGTAGGCCAAGAGATACTGTGTACGGAGTTCGCGGTCGATGCGGTCGAAAATGGCGCCGAGTTCCTGGGGAGTGTCGGGAAAGAACATGGCGCCGCCGGTGGCATCGGTCATGGTTTCAAGGGCGTGTTCACCGGCGGTGTTGCGTCCGCTTTCATTTTTCACCGGGCGAATGACGATGGTGTAAAGAAGCGCGTTGGAGAGCACGGCTTCCTTGCGGGCCGCCTCAAAGTCCGCGCGGCTGGTAGTTTCGCCCGCGTCAGTAACCAGGATGATGACGCGGCGTCGATCATCACCACGGCGCTCGAGTGCGCGCGAACCGAGAAGCACGGCGTCGTAAATCGAAGTTCCGGCCCCCGCCGGCATCTTGCGAACCGCTGCTTGCAAGTCGGCAACGTTGTCTGAAAAAGTTGCAAGCTCCGTCACATTTTCATCGAATGAAAAGACAGACAGGCGATCTCCAGGACGCAGTACCTGCCGGATAAAGTGCGCGGCGGCCTCCTGCTCAAAACTGATCTCCTTGTGAGCGCTCAAGCTGGCGTCGATCATGATCGCCAGGTCGAGAGGCTGGGACGTCTCCGGCTCGAATTTATCGATCTTCTGCTCAACGCCTTCCTCAAATAGTTGGAAGGCCTCCTTGGGGAGGTCGGGTGCGGGGCGATTCTTGTCGTCAAGCACGCTCACGAGAACATTCACAAGATTAACGTTGACGCGGATACGGCCGCGCTGGGCAGCCGGATCTTGCGACTCGTCCGTGGGGGCCGGTGGCGTGGGTTGGACGATTTTCCCAGGCTCGCCGTCCGGAGATGAGAGGCGAAGAGGTGTCATCGACATTGGGAGTTAAGATGCAGGTTTCGCGCGAGGAGTCGCCACAGGTGCGGGCGGTAATTCTCCGTCGGCCCAGACGGCCCCGTCTTCAAAGTACTCTTTTTTCCAGATAGGCACGGTGCGCTTGAGTGCGTCAATAGCGGACCGGCAAGCGTCAAAGGCAGCGGCGCGGTGCGGCGCGCTAACGGCGATGAATACGCTGGTTTCACCGATTTCGAGGCGGCCAAGCCGATGGACCATGGCTACACGATGGATGCGGTATTTCTCGTGGAGTTGAGCGCCGATTTCGCGCATCTTGGCCAGAGCCATGGATTCATAGGCTTCGTAGTCGAGGTAAAGAGTCGGAAGATCGTGAGATTGATTGCGCACGAAACCGTCGAAGGTAACGGTAGCGCCATCTTCGGGGGCGCGCACCTGCCGGGCCAGCGTGGTCATGTCGATGGGCTCGCGCACCAACAGGTAGATGTCATCGTGAGAGAGAGTCGCCATGTCGATACGTCAGCCACCGCTCACGGGCGGCAGAAAGGCGACTTCGTCGCCGGCGCGCAGAGGCGTATCCCATGCAGCGAATTCCTGGTTGCGCGAAGCAACTACCGATGAGCGGTATTTTGCCAGCTCCGGATGGCGCGCAGCGTAAAGAGCAAAAAGTTGCTCGATCGTTGTCGCTTCGGCACGCTCGATGGAATCCTCGGCATGGCCTACGAGCTCTTTAAGACGGCCGAAGAATAAGACCTTCACGCGAATCGCTTGTGAGGCCGGCGGCATACGAGAATTGTAACCCGCAGTCCATGAAGGGGCCAGTGCCCAGGCTCTGGACGGGCGCAATCCGGTACCTCTTGGCTTTGGGCCTCCTTGAACGACGGAAGATTCAGTGCCACCATCGCAGAAATACGATCCGAAAGTTTCGATCGCTTGACCGTTGACTGCGGCTTGCATACCGTGAGAGACAGGCTCGATTGTCCTAGCTAGGCGCAGAGGAAACGAATGAAGATTTTGCGGCGCCGATGCGGTTGTGAACCTGGCTGGTGCATCCATCGCGGACGGGCGATGGACAACGCAAAGGAAAGAGTTGCTGCGCGCAAGCAGGATCGATACGACGCGGGCGCTTGTGAACGCGCTTGCGAAAATGAATGCACGCCCGAGCGTCCTGGTGTCGGCATCCGCAATCGGGATTTATGGCAATCGTGGCGATGAAACGCTGACCGAGGGGAGCAAGCCAGGGACGGATTTTCTAGCGGGAGTGGCCCAAGAATGGGAAGCGGAAGCCTTGAAGGCTGAGGCGCTGGGCATTCGCGTGGTGCTCGCACGTTTCGGGATTATCCTGGCGCGCGAGGGGGGCGCGCTCCCAAAGATGCTGACCCCCTTCAATCTGGGCGTGGGCGGCCGATTGGGGAGCGGGAAGCAGTGGATGTCTTGGGCGACGCTCGAAGATGTGGTCGGAGCTTTGCATCTAACGGTCGAAAACAGCTCGGCGAGAGGCGCGATCAATTTTGTGGCCCCGCAGCCGCTACAAAATCTTGAATTCACAAAAATTCTCGCGAAGGCCATACACCGCCCGGCGCTCTTCCCCGCCCCCGCGTTCGCGCTGCGGCTTGCACTCGGCGAAATGGCTGACGCGCTGCTGCTATCCAGTCAGCGCGTCCTGC
>WNFI01015356.1_pt1 | contig 18417 bp, 21 predicted proteins | sample 5400471 | NCBI WGS metagenome assembly WNFI01 (sample SAMN13153348, study PRJNA577476) | soil metagenome | isolation source: 100 cm saprolite on Douglas fir-dominated hillslope | place: USA:California | collected 2013-09-17 | reverse complement strand
CCCCTTAACCGATGAAAGGACAATCAAGAAAGTCTGAAGGAATTCCATCCATTGGCTATACAAGGCGCCAGTGGTGAAACGCAGCTGTACCTCGTCTCTATCACTCGAACGCTACAATTGAATTCCCTCTGCGGGGTTTGGGTCGAGGCTGTTCAAAGAGGCAGGACGATCCACCCAGTCAAATCAAGAAGGGGCAAGTTTAGGAGCACGCCTCGTTATATAGAAATTTGCATTGGGACCAAAGGGGAGGTTTTCTATGGAGCGCGCCGCTCCGCTTCTTTCTAGGGGATAACTCCTTAGTGACCAGGCCAAGACTACGAATGATTGCACGTTGATAAGGCCAAGTTCAGGTGGATCACTGCCACGGAAAACTTGGTAGTTCATTTCCGCAGTCGCCGGCGTAACAGATTATCAAGAAGTATGATACGCTACCAAAGGGTGTCGCTCTGATCCTGGTGGTGAATGACAGTTTACAGAGGATTCATTCAACCTTGTCCCCCGGTTGAAGCGGCCGTAGATGTGCTTCTATGTACATCTGCGATCAACTTGAATGACCTCAATTTCAGAGAGTGGAATGTTCTGCGGCTGCATACGTACGTCCCTAGCTCCACTGAGCATGAGACCTCTGGACGTCGGTCCGCATACTAAGGATGTACATGGTGATCAAAGGTGAAAACCAGTCTCGATCCCAACACGCATACACAACCACCCTGAACCACTCCTTACACTCTCCCCCATTAGAACGATGTTCCGGAGTTCGATATCGACGTAAGAGAGTGGTAAGGGAGGGAATGTAGCTAGAAGTACTTAAGGTGGTTTCAGGCGGAGCTTTTGATGCACTGTTTGATGAGCTGGTGGACGCCAGATGTAGAGATCGAGGGGATAACAAGAATTTGAAAACCAGTCTCAGTTATCGGTGCGGATTCTGTCACCGGACCACACATGAGGGAGGGTGAGGAAATGAGTAGTATGAGAGGGCAAAACACAAGATCTGTGCCCAGGTACACACTCAGATCAGTGTTTTTTGCGGCCACGGCGGCAATGGCGTTTTGGACAGCCACTCCTTCAGTTGATTGGCCTGAGTTCGAAGGGGGAATCGATGGGGATGATGGAGGATGAAGACGGAAGTATGACTGGAATGATTCCCGGCTTCATTGGCATGCGTAGAGGGGTAGGGCATGCATGTGGAGAACAAACCGACCCGCAATTCATTGAACTTGATTTAGCCGGTGTGTAAGGGACATAGGAGTAGGAAGAATGTGATGAGACTTCTAGGGCTGCCTTTGATGCACGCTTTAGGGAAGAAGACCCAGCTGAAGAGTGAGCGAAACGCTCTGTGCTTCGGTCGATTCCGGTCTGGGGCGGCAAATGCGATCATGGCTGCGCAGAGATCGAGGCAGAAAGTGGTTGAGTGGCTACCGGCGATGGCAGAGCATCAGTGCTCGCAGTAGCAGTCTGGAGGCCGCACAACCATCAAGTTGGTGTGCTGGAGTCGTCTCCGAGCTGGTGGATGGTCGTCTGGCTGGTGTTGTAAATAGCGAAGGTTGGGATGCAGGAACAGGGAGGATCGTGGATGGAGGATGGATGAATTCTGTGGGGAGAGACTTCAGATACCGTTCTCGTGCGATATCATAAAGTTGACGTGTTAGGAGTGTGGTCCAGACATCGTACACAGCATCTGAAAGAGCTCATCGCATGTACAAAACCCTTCTGCCCTGTCCTCAAAGCACCATACAGCCTGCCGTCGTGCTATCCACATACAACATCGTCAACATAATCACTTGCGGAGATAGCCCATTGATGGTAATCATCAGAAGCAACAGCAGATTTAGGAGAAGTTGATATGGAATCAAGGTTAGCTAGAGCTTCCTTCAGCTCTGAGTCGCGTTTGGGGTTGGATTTGTACACAGCTCCAGATGGGAGAATGTCCTTCACTAGGATATCTCGACAATCGAGCCAATACATCGCGATCGGAGCGTTGAGAGTTGATTCTGAGAAACGTAAAAAAGTGTAATAAGAAGTAATAGGTTATTTTGAGTCTTAAATCACTCAAAATGCCGAAAAATCGGAGCTCTGAGGCAGATCAGGACTGGCGCCTATGAGTTAGGAATGGTTTGCGCCCAAATACAATAGATATTAGATAATTATCTTTCATGGTCCCATGACGCAGTTACTGTAGAATTGACTCACAAGCGCCGAGAAGATCCATTCCGTGGGAAAAACTGCAGATTCATTAAGTACACAATAACGGTCCGTTGGACTAGTGAACGATTCCCTATCTCTTGTACTCCAGCATGTCTCCTCCTGGCCCTCCTCCTGCTGATGGTTTTCAAGCCGTCTCTGTCAGCTCACTCGAGGCCGTACTCACTAAGCTGAACATCAAAGTTCCAGTGAAGGACATCGTCTCCGCCATTCGTCAAGAGGACGAGGCCAAGCGCGTCAACCTAGCTGCTTAAGCGACCAAGAGTCGCGCTGCAGTATCCAAGCGTAAGTCTCCCCATACTTCTCCTCTCTGCTCCCCTTCAACTTCTCGTCCAATATGCTAGTCACTCTTCATCCTCCGGCGCAGTCTTCTGGATTACAGTTCAAAACGACCTCCCGTTTTGTCCCCAATCCTCCAAAACCCGACAAGGTTGACCCGCTGAAAGCAGAACGTCAACGTCGCCTCCTTGGACTTACGAAGCAAGTGTTCCCAGATGGCAAGGTTCCAGATCCATACACCACCGCTTGGTTATCCTTGAGCAGCGATGCCTCCGCTAACAGGCTTCCTTTCATTCAAACCTCTCGTATTATCGTTACCAACACCCAGTCCCAGGCTGCCAATCCACCTCAATCCATCTTCGAGAATGTCTGGTGTCTTTTGGACACCGGTGCTCAGAAATCTCGTGCGTCCAGCCTTTATTCGTGATTCGATGATGATTAATATTGTATACTAGGTTTCAAGGTATAAACGGTGCGATGGTAACCCAATAAACATCAGTTTTAGATTTGTTTACGCTGTCACCACCGGGCTTTACCAAATGAGTATCGCTAGGTGTTGAGCTCGTGACTGGGCATGTAGGATTATCCTCGGGCTCCGTTGAGAAGTATGGTACAAGATCAAGCAAGTTTAATGTTGTAGCACTTCAGTTACCTGCTCGACAGGTCACAATTACGTTAGCCGTGCCACCCCGATTTGGCCAGACTTAGCGGTTTGAGCTTGGGTACCAAAACCATGAATGAAGACATTTGACTGATCATCACTCTTACTTATGAGCTCTATATTGAAGTTCAAAATCTAAACGTATGCATAACACTTCATGGTTTGCAAAATAAAATTTTAGTCCGCATTTCAGTCCGAGCAGGTTGATTCACTTCTAGTTAGCAAAGCTCAGTGATTTTATCCCCAGTTGCATCATCCTTTAATTTTCTCTCTTCCTTTTTCTCTTACCGGGTCGAGTTCAATTGAGGCCTTCGGGCTGCAGCCTATTGTCCCGGTTGTCCCAGCCGTGGGAAATTTGCAAGTCATCGTTAAATGTACTCTCGGTTCCAACGAAGCTTATCAACACATGGAAATCGAATGATGATCACCCCGCATGCTTAGACATGGTGAACTCATAGGCATTGTCCGAAGCGACGAACCTGGAAGCAAAAGCACCACCATTGAACACCCTTTCTCCACTTCAAATGCTGCATCCCACAGGAGACGTGTATCACGACGAATACGTTCTGTTATAGTCCACTTATTCGATTGTCTCGATTGTTCAAAATGGTGTCAAAATGGGCGGAGTCCATTGCTGTATTCGGACATGAGCTAGTGGCAGTTCTGCATCGTATGACACGTATCGACCGGCAGTCTCGCTTCAGGAATGGATTAAGCGAATCCAAACCAGCACATGGAGCCGGAGAAGGTGGGAGTGGTTATGTCTGGCTCCGATCTAGACGTATCGATGATTATTATACGACATTTTTAGGAGAAAAAGGAAGCAGAGGAATGGTCTAAAGACTCAAAGCCTACGAATACTTAAGATGAAAAGAAGTTTAAATCCCTGACAGATCGCATTGGTAAACCACAACATTCATGAGTACCATACCTTTCTCTAAGAACCAGCTCAAGAGCAGCGGTACGTGCTTTAGTAGACAGCCGATCTCTTGTGGGCAGGAGCCTCACACCCGAACGGCACAAAGAGCCTATAGGCTAGAAGTACACGGCCAAATAAGTTGTGTTACGCGTGAGGACTACCCATGGCCATTACTTTGACCTATTGTACACCGAAGAAATTTCTCATTCCAGATTGATTGAGTCTACTTTGGAATCGAAGTGCAACGTACACAAAGTCTCTATATAGAATATATATAGAGGTCGCTTGCCATAGCAAGTGGGTAATTGAGTGAAGTGTGGGAATGGAAGCGAAACTTGGAGCCTACAAACGAACGTTTGGCCATCCGCTTTGTCCAGCCCCAGAATATGTCAGTCCCAGTGGTCTCTTTGACCCACAACTTGCGAGTTCTTTCTCGACATACCCTTACCCGGAAGTGTCGAGTGCTTTGAGGCGCTTCGGCCGCCCCTTGATCAGGTGGGGAAGGGTCAATAGACCATTTCGATCGAGTGTTGACAAGTCAGGAGTCTTTTCGTCTCTATTACATCCGTCCCTTCCGGAGTAGTCTTGTCAACGGGCGTGTTAGGGGACGTCGTGTCGAAGATTGGAGGTCTCGCGGCTGGAGCCCTGTCGGTGGGTGTATCAGGGTAGCATCGGATGTTGAAGCGAAGGTTTATCAGATGGCGAAGGAGGCACATCCGGCCCCAGTGTCCTTGCTTTCGTCAGTAGGCTGTACTTTACTCTCAATAAAGGTCGAAATCAGAACGTGTGACGCTGCCAAGCGTGATTACTATATATGTATGGCAAAGGGCGAGTCAGAGTTCACGGATTTACTGCCAGCCAGTCGCTCCTCTCGTTCTCCAATGGAAATCAGCCTCTCCGAAGCCCAGGCAGCTCTTGGCGACCACCTCGATCTCACTCTCACGGCCCTTGACTCTAGTGAGATTATCTCATTCACCGCATCCATCATCAAAATCTTTGCTCCCATCACAAAATCTGTCGTGGTCCACATCCGAATTCTCGAGTCATCCGCATCACTACCTGCCACTGCCGTACTCAAACTCTACGATCCGCGCTTTACTGACGAGCGACTACCAATCGGACATGCCCTGAAGAATATCGAAATGGGCATTGGACACCCGTGGTCTCTTGACCTCGAAGTCGCTTCTGTCCAGAGACGGGAAGCGATTAGACGCGGCGAGCTCGAGGACAACTTCTTGGAGGAGGAGCTGTCGTCCGATTCGGATCCCATACTATGGGAAGAAAATCTTTACCGGCTGTCGAAGCATAGATTTAAGAGCGAGCTGGAGGCGTACTCTCGTTGCAAGGCCTTGCAAGGGAATGGCATGGCACGATGTTTTGGTTCTGGTGTCCTTTACAATGACTCTTCTCGTCCAATCAAGCCTCCATTCTCTTGGAATACATTCATGGTACTCCACTTCCTCTGATGGACGTAACGACCATCACCAAACCTCTTATTTACATGCTTCTCAGCACCATCCTGACGCACACCTCCCTCGGCGTCGTTCACAACGATCCCCGACCAGCCAACATCTTCTTCAGTCCCCCATCCCCATCTGCTCCGACACACGCTGTCCTCCTTGACTTCGGTGAATCGGCTATACGTGGTGCGGATGAGAGTGATGGGAAATGGGAATTGACTGTCAAGTCCCTATGTGACTGGCTTACAATCACCAGATTCCTGATGTCCGCTGGTGTGCAGGGAGTGCCTCGCCCCCCCTTGGGGCTTCCTCTTGGCTTCGACATTGCGGCAGCAACGCTATCTCTCAAGGACGTTGACGCAGGGAATGGAAAGGAGTAACGATCACCATTCCCATTTGGAGCAGTTAAATTCTGTAGTGCCTGCTGGGCAGAGGTGATGGTGAGGCATCCAACTCTTGGAGGCATATTTGGACTGGAACGCGGCGCTTTGGAGCTGAGTAGAGACGAGGAAACGCCATAACAGTGGGAGAACGGAAAAGGGTGGTTCCTACAGAGAACCTCATGAAGAAGCCGGGACTAGCCACACTGCTGCGGCGACGAGAATTCGTGGACCACAGATTCTACAATGGGGGTTCGTATTTTGATGATGGACGCGATGAATGAGATAGTCTCGCTAGAGTCTTGGGCCATGAGAGTGAGATTGAGGTGGCTGCCTGGGCTTCGGAGAGTGTCACTTTTGCTTCGGTGGCAAACAAGAGGACATGGCGTTGTTCATGGTCCGTCATTTCGCATGTGGATCAGGATCGTGGGAAAATTTCAGACTCTTACATAATCGTTCCGTCACCGAGAAGAGTGTAGCTACGTTAGTGCCTATTCCAGTCTTGACTTCGGTATGGACATTTTCAATCGACCGCCTTCAGTATCGGAGGACACGCTGCAATATACGTTCTATCTCAACCCCTCAGTGTCCCTCTCAGAGGCTGCATGCGTCGCATTAGGTGCTCAGATCCGAACGACTGTTCACTACAAGCTTCCGAAGTCCTTTTTATGGCATAAAGATACATTCGAAGTCAAGCTTGCTCGCTTACTTCCCCATGAGGCCTCCGATCTCACACCCCGATGGAAACTGGAAGGTACAATGCGTATTGGCGACAGTATCGATGATGAGTGGTGCGTGGTGTGGTTACTGCGTGAGATCTCTAGTACTATAGATGTCGCAGTAAGGTGTGCTACTTGACTTGGTGTACTATCTTCCCCATTTCATCTCCTTAATCCTCAGCATTTCTGATTCAGATGGAGAGTTTTTACTCATTGAAGCAGCCGATGTACTGCCTAAATGGATCTCCCCGTCGAACTCGGAGAATCGAGTAAGCTAGCTTCATTTTTTGGATACTTGCTTCTTTAACACACGCGCGAACAGGTTTGGATATACCAATCGCAGATACACCTTATTCCAATTGACTTTGTCTCGAAGTCGGGTGTTCCGCGCGTCCGTCGTCATGCCTCCCTTAAATACACGGATGAAGAAGAAAATAGCTTGTCCTCGTTGGATAGCGAGTCATACATTGGGGTAGTTGATGCCCTGAACATTCTCTGCGACTCGTCCATTGACACAGTGGCACCAAACAACATTCAAGCGAGAATCATTGGAAGGATTAACAGGCAAGTGACATTTCAAGGCGATCTTAAAGCTTGTCCAACTAGTTTGCTTTTGTCTAGATACCCGCAGGCATGCCATGACCACATGCACCGGGCTCGTGCTTTCATCCCCTCCGATATCGCCCTGGCGTTGAACGTGGAGCCATCACTAGTGCAACGGGCGGCAGAAGCATTTTATACGCGTGATGTTATTCAACTGCGGGTAGGCCATATCCGTATTACTGAGCATCCAGCTTGAGCTTTCATGAACCACTATGTAGCCTGTTCATCAGATGTCCCGGTTCCCCCCTTCGACATCAATTTTTGCCTCCGTCGTTATCACTCGCGTAGCATACGCGCAGTTATCCGGTCAAAATTTCCATCCTCCTAGGGTTTTTGGGAGATGGACCGAAAAGGAGGGCAGTACGGATTGGAAGGCGAAGAGCCTTGGTATGAAAATTGTAGGTGGTCTCCTGACTTGTGATTTTAATTGCATTGATAGGTTATTGATACTATAGGCTTGTGGCTTTGAGATGTTATACGCCGAGACCAAGTCCAGATCCTTATTGACGAGAGCCCATACACAGCCAATCGTATGTGTGCCCCTGAAATTTTCATGTCCTTGCTCATAGCCTGCTTAGTTTAATGCCACTCAAGTCGCGTTGTCACGCGACAAGGGATATCAAGAGTACGTGCGAAACCTACAAAAAATTGGCTACTTCGGCGGTGAGCTCGAAGGTTCTCAAAAATGGAAGGAAGCCGAGGCTCGAGCTATTGGTGCTTGGCTGGATGTGCGAAAGCTAGAGTGTGTGACGCCTTTTGATCGTCTTATATGCTTTGTGCTGAACCTCGGATCATTAGTGATGCCAGGCGCCCCCCGTTTGCAGAAGCTCTCATCGAAGCCGTGGAGACAGCGAAAAGGCGCTCGGAAGCGATCATCTTCGACTTGGGTGAGGATTCAGATTCGTGGATGCAGGCATCGCCCGACGAGTTGGGTGACTTGTTCGACGAACAGGCATCGATGGAGGCGAAGTCTGGGGGAGACAGCGAGGAGGCTATGATGGGGAATCAGGCTCTGAAGTTGAAGAAACTAGCTGAGCAAGTAGATACATTTGTACAGAAGGAGGGAGACCTCGAAGGTGCGGAGTTCGACGAGTGCGTACCCCATTCAAATCATAACTTGTGCATACATTGTTGATTACTCCCTATAGTGATGACAGGCGGAGTGATTCGTCAGATGGCGAATCGCTGGGCCTAAGTGATGAGGGAGAATCCGTTTCATCTGGGGATCAAGTGGTGGATATCGACGCGCGTGCCAAAGCGATGGCTACCCTTGTTCCTCCGCTTCCTGCCTCAGAGTATGGCGTTATGCCGCCGGAGCACTCTCGTTCCCAACTCGTAGCCTCAAAGCACGGCATGTTGGACTCGGACAACATCAATATGGATTCAGAGTCCCCTAGACCAACCCGAAGACCCATCTTTCAAAGAGACAAGTTCGATGGGGTAGACTCGGACGACGAGAGTGATCCTGATGATAACATGGAATTCACGCTAGCGCAAGAAAGTAGTGAGGAGGACGAGGACCGACCAACTATTGTTGGAGAGATTGAAGTGGACATGGAAGCCGAAAAAGAAGAGTTCATCCAGTTTACGAGGGATATACTAGGAATCGATGCGAAGCAATGGGACGACATTGTAAAAGATCGGCAGAAACGAGGAGGTATGTCTGGCCGTCATCACTAGCTCTTATTACCAACTTAAATTTGACAGTATTTGTGCCCAACTTGCCAATGTACGACTCTGAAGTAAGCGTAGACATGTCTTACTGTATTTTAGCATCTCATTCAATGCATCCTAGCAACTCGGTGACTCTCAACGGCCCCCAAATCTGTCCTCCTTTGAGAATCTTATGGCAGCGATGGACTTAGAGCTTCAAAGGGCCCAATCAACGAAGGAATCGAGAAAGGGGAAGGCAAGAGAACTCGAACCCGTGTCGAACAAGTCCCTACCGGACCTGAGTTCATCAGATGAGGATGCGAGCGATGATATCGAAACGAGGATGGAGGCAGAACTACAGCATGCCCTCAAGCAGGACATCGATTCCGAAGAGACCATGGAGCCAAGTGAGGAATATCATCTTATCAAGAACTTCCTTCAGAGTTATACCGCACAGGACGGCTTATCTGGGCCGGTTAGTAACATGGTGGGTCGACTAAATGAGAGCAGTTCGAGGAAAACCTAGTCCTTTGTATTACTTAAGTTGGAATGTCATCTACAGCACAATAGATATAACATTTGGACGATTATGCGTCTAAGACGTTGCTTACTTCAGTGAAGAAAGCCCCACGTATAACTACGAAATTCACTCACAATAACTGGTTCCAGCAACCATAGTAGCCAATGCTTGGGCTTGGTCATCGTCGAACAGATGCTGGTCTAGGTGCCATGTGTCCTATAATACGCCATCAGAGAAAGGTAAGCCCTCACTCATGTCTTCAACGAACCTGGTGCGTCTTCTTGAATGTAGCGGCGAATTTGCGGATTGCAGTCGAAATTGGTTCTGGATCACTAGAGAATCCCGATAATTTCTCGATCAAACCAGGCATCCATGGTTCAATGGCATAAGGATATGCCTGCAAAACAGCGATCATTCCAAGGATCGCTGAATGTAGTCGACGCATTGAGTCAGGGTACCTGGGATCGCTGCGCTTAGGCAATTTAGTGCGTAGTGCAGCGCGCACGAAGCGGTCCTGTCACGATTGACCGCATTAGCTTTCCCACAGTATAAGAGCCAGCTTGTGTTTTTAACTACCTTGAATGTAATGACGCTTCTCTTCTGCGAGCAGCGTAAGATGCCAGACAAAGTACTGAATCCAGGATGTATTCAATTACATCTTAGGATCTCCATCTCCCGTAAACATGCGACTCACGTCGCTGAGGTCTCTCGAACCTCGATATTCTCATCTTGAAGCCATTCAACCAAGGCATCCATCACACGGTCGACCATGTCCTGAGATAGATTTGGCAAGTTACGGAAGTACCAAACGGATAGAACTGGGATCGCTTTGTGTCTAACACGCCAAGACTGGTGAAGGTTCAGCATATTTGCGTCAAAGCGTGATGAATACGACCCACGGGTGACTTGCGAATGGCACCGATAAAGCTCTCTGTCAAAAGGTTCACAAATTCCGCAGGAGGTGCAACCGCAGACAAAATGTAGAGCACACCAGAGCTATAGGATTGAAGTTCTGAAGAATCCTGAAGCTCGCTCATACGGAAAATCTCCGGACTGATAAGTCGACAAATTGAGAAACAAACAATACAGTGATCTGTATGGAACTTACAGGAATGGGTGCGTGTAAACAAAGATTGAGGGGGCTCGGATACTGTATGCGGTGCTCCAGATCCAAGTCAGTACTGCAACACGAAAAGTGAGATGAGGGTCTGCATCAAAATCGCACGCCAAAGACATACAGGTAAGTCCCACTTTGTCGTACATGGATTGTGATACCCGAGCACCCGGAAGTCTCTCGTTTCTCCATTTTTCAAATTGCTGAGAAAGGTTTGTTAGCCTGGACATATATGCATCATCTCTGACAAGTAGACACACTAACCGCCGCGTTACTGATGATTGAAATGGCGGAGATGATCTGCGTCCTGACTTCTGCATAGGGAGTCCCCAGATTCTCGAAAAAGATATCGAGGTACTTTGTGCAAAAAGGCAGGGAGCGTACAGTCAGCCCATCTGCAAGGCTAGCAATTGATGAAAGTGCTTTGGTTACTGGAGTTTGGTGTCAGTCAAGGCCCGATTTTAGTGACAAAGCAAAACTCAACATGAGAAGACTGAGTCCCCGTTGAAATCTACTGATTGTGCAAGAACAAAGTCGACCAATGGGCCCATGCGGTGCGGATCACGATTTTGGAACAGAAACTGGGGCGGGCATGAGAAGGGAAGAGGCTAATCGGATAAGACAAACTTACACTTAGGAATGAATCCCATAGTGTAATGGTATCAGGAGTAATCAGTGCCAATATTACCGGGAGACGCGGTGTGACCCATCCCCATAACTGCGATGTCAATTGCCCAGGGAAGTGCTTAGAACCACGAATGAGGCCCTCGAGAAACTCTAAACCAGCTCTGAGGCGGTACTTGTCAGGCTGGTTGGGAAAGTCACTTCATTATTCGCTTGTGTTACGAAATGAGGTTGAGGCTTACGTCACACAGGAGGGGATCGAGAAGGGGCAGAACGAAGGACATGTGTGCATCCTGAAACATATAAACTAATATTACTGTCAACAAGCATCAAGGAACCTAGAATCCAGTACCCACAAAGTGTCTTGATGAACATCATATTGTCAGAACGGAGATCGGTCGTAGCGTTGGAACGGTCTCCTTCTTGGGACCATAAGCTTAACAAGCGGGAGAACCAAGCTTCATCCAAGTGATCGCGTAAAACGCTTAAAATTTCAGAGGATTCATTCTCCCATTGGAAAGCAGGACTATCATGGGGGGGTTTCCGATAGCCGCATAAAGTCTGATTCCACACCAGGGCCCCATGGGCAACTTTGTCGTAGTAGATGCTGGGGAAAGGGGAGTGAGTAGGTGCACCAACGGATCGAGAATGACCTCACATGTCCGAAGAGGTAGAGGGCTGCTGCTTTCTTGACTCCAAGAACGTCTGTAAATCTGAGAATTGAGACTGTACTTTGAGGGGGTTGGAATGGTTATTCAACCAAAGATCCTGCGGGGTTTTGCTGAATGTCCGAGACTTGATGAAACGCAGAATCCTACTAAGCCCCCTGTCCAAAACTCATGTCTTGATCCAGCACGCTCAACCGCTAGGTTCCACTCACTTTTGGGCAAAAGTTCGAGTATTAGGGTGATCTGAAAGTACGTTCTCGGCAAAGAGTGAAGCAATCTCTGGGGTTGACGGGTGATCCTTCCTGACAAGTCGCAACAGTAAGGCCATGGACCATTGTCTGTATTTCCACTGGGAGAGCTGTTGGCGTGCATCACAAATATGGATTAAGCATCACCGCTCACATGAGTCTCGGCGTTCCGCGCAATGTTGTAGATCTCCTGGCACTAGAAAGACATGAGAGGTCATCAGGGGTATAGGAGACACCCATACTGTCTGGTTATAATTCTCAAGCTTCAATTTGATTCTGGCATCTATCTTCTCAGATGCTGCCTTTGCCAGAGTGGAGTCGGAGGCTCCGCAGAGTGCGTCTAAATGCATAATATGCTTGACTAAACGTGATGTGGACATCGACACCGACGCATCCATTGATTCAAGGGTAACTTGACTTAGACCTTCAACATGCGATTTGATGCGTCAGCTGAAAGCGAAAATGGACAGCCACTTACTGTCTTCGATGATAGCAGCTACCAGTTGCTGAATCGACGGCTAGACATCATCCATCAGACGATAGTTCTTTTAAAAAATGTGGGGGCTACCTTTTCTTGATACTGGAGGCCGAGTAGGCTACGGTAAAAAGGCGTAGAGTATTTGGGGGCTATGGAAATTGATCTATGAAAGTCCGCAGTCGATGCCAATGGAACTTACTACTCAGGGCATAAGATCCAAGGGATCTATTCCACATAAGGTAGAGAGCACCTGGCAGAGTTGGCGTTGTGGGCGGCCCATTTGAAATGGCATCTTCAGAGCGTACCTTTCTGTCTATCCGGATCACCCGCCTTACCCAACTCCGATTGCACTCGGAGTGCATCATAAACCTGAGTCAAAACGAGCCTTGCTGACCGCACAAAATACTGCAGCCCCGTTGAATGGCGAAACAGAGATTCCATTGGCAGATACTAACTGATATGACGTTTGCCACAATGGCTTGACTACTCCTGAACAATGGTGGCGTTAGTTAGAACACGTGGCAAACAAGGTTATTCTCCTTACTTTCTCACTCTAGCATATGGTGATAGGGAAAACTCTACTAGATCCTGAATCAGTAGGTCATCAAGAGCTGTCCTGGCTCTATAGAGGCAATGAGTATGAACGCGTAGTACGTGGTAGACCTGGGTATATGGTTTTGAGCTATGGGAGGGAAGTGACCCTTGCATAGTCGCTTACATGAGCGCGTTTCACCCAGACATGCCGAGGAAACAGCTTCTGTTTTGCCATCACAAGACTCAGATCGCGTGCACTGTCGTACAGCTTCTTCTGAGTTGCGTATGAAGTGCGAGTCAGGCCGTAGTCAAGTAAGTAGGTGTCGATACCTTTGTTCACAACCATAACAGCATCAATATGGTCATCGCTGGCATCCTTGGACTTGGAATGGGAGAATGATAGGGACGCGTCGTGCAAGAATCGCCCGAACCTTTCTCGATGCCAGACAGCGATCGTGTACCGGCGGTCATCCTTTGTCAAGGCAAATCCACTCTTCATTCGAAGGGACTCCGCAGTTAGCGACGGCACTTCGGTTACAGGGTCTATATACTTGTCGTCCGACACTGGATCATTGCATAGAATGAATGTTGGCAGTCCGCTCCACGCCGAACGAACGATATGGAGATTCCTAAGACGCTATCAACGGGATAGTCCATCCTGAAGAAAGGCGGCCCTACCGGCAGAAGTCATTTCGCCACACGGCTTCCCGGGAAGTTGAAGGGACACGAAGTAGACCCTCAAGCGTATCCAGGCAAGGGTCAATGATTTCGTTAAGTATTTCAATCGCAAAGTCGATATCGATGTCTCGCGGGACATGCCATCGGATGGTAACGTCTTCAGGACGGTACGTTCGACCCCACGCTTGATAGTGAGTTTGATTGAACACTAGTCATTCAATATTGAGCTTTCAGGGAAGATTTTTTTAGATGCCAACATACCCTCACTATTCCACTCGTCATCATTGACGAGTCGCTGATCCAATGGGTATATGGTGGTCACGCCGGCCAACAGTCGACCGATTAGGCGACCTGTGTTACTATAACCACGTTCGTTTTTCGTATTTGCGACTAGCAGCCTGAGCAGGGAGAGGATTTCGTCTTTGTAAACTGCAAGCTAGATGCAAGATTGAGTAAAGATATAGAACAAGGGGAAAATACCGCACATCGTAACCTCCATTAGCTGTGATACCCCGCAGGATGCCCAAATCTGATCAGTGAACGATGAGCATAAAGTCAATTTGTCAGATCTCCTGAGACCTACACCAATGCAGAGTGGTATCAGACGCGATTGGCAAGCTACTGGAAGTCGTTCTCAGACTTGACGCCCCATTTTCAAGTTCGATCCTGATCTGCTGAGCACAATGCTTCCAGAACTTGTCGAGAGTTTTCCTCGGGTTGGCCTTCGCCAGGGATGACACAAGATTTCCGAATGCGCGAACTGAATTTGCTCGTGCATTGGTGATTGCATAATCGTATACGATTCCTAAGACTAGATCAAAAAGAGGGTCGGAGAGATGACTAGCAACTATATCGAGCGTAGTTCGGATTGACTTAAGCAGAGTCTCTGAGCGGATGCTTAGTATAGTGAGTGTCATTTCAGGTGCCACACAAACCTTCAGATTTTCCCCCGATCTTGCTTAATTTCCCGCCTTCCTCCGGCAAATTCTCAAACAAAGCGAAAATTCTCCGGAAAAAAGAAGCAACCCAGTCTAGTATTCAGAATCAGCTATATGATTCCGGTCGATATGGGATATACTACCTGGGAAGGATGCCGTACTATCACGAAGAAGAGCGCGTTCTTCACTGTGATCCAACCTAGGATTTAGCTCTTCTGGCCCGTCTGGCATCATAGTTTCATCCACTTCCATGTTTACTTCCTCGCCTGGGGCATCATCCCCTAGAGTCAAGGCTGTATATCCAGTAAGATCTCCGACCTTGATGTTGCTTATTGCCGCTGAGATAAACATCGTCGAGCAAATCTGCACCGATGGATAAGACTCTGTACCACAGCGAGCCATGCTGAGCCCACTCACAGTCTAGGCATTCAATCCATGAGTTAATGTAATCGTGGACAAGAATATGTATCATACCTTTAAAGGATCATTAATGTCCAACCCGGGTAATGCTTGCTCCAAAAGAGGGACCAAATGTTTTTGTCCCCCAAAAAATACTTTCTCATTGGCCAGGCTAGAAGCCACGGCAGAAAGGCAGGTCAAAACTGCGGTGACTCTGTGGGTCTGTGCAAAAGGTTCATGACAACGAAACGCAGAATCGGAGTAGTAAACACCTCATTGATGCTTTCCAATCCGCTATACGCCCGATCAATAATAGAAGGCATAATGATGTCAGGCTGCAGGGCGACGAGCGTCTTCAGCGATGCATGAGCGAGTGCAATAGAGACTGGATCTTTGGAAAACATTGAAAGTAACGCTGGGGTCTGAAGCAACTCAACGAATCTTTTCTTGATCTCCTGAGTCAAGCGGCGATGCTATGCCATGGTGTTACACTAGCCCTGACCCGTATTAGACCGAGAATAGGCTTACAAGCGGGGTCTTGCACTCAGGAAGATGCTCCTCCATCCACCGCTTGGAGAATTCGTAAGCAAGACGTTGCAAGAACGTGGTAAGCTAACGAATGGCAAATTCAAGCACTAGCTTTCTGTGTTTGGCTGATGTAACACACCTGTACCGTCCATGCACCATAGTTGGAAGGGTGGAAGTATGTTTCCACGCTCGTTAAAATAGTGCCGAGACTCCGGAGAGACCTCGACTGCGCATATGTGTCACCGAGATCTGATTCTTTATCATACTCCTGATCAACGAATATGGAATACACGAAGACAGCGGCCAATGCGTCTGGAGCAATCCTCATAAGTAATAGACCCATAAAGAGAATGTTTGACGTACTATGGACACTGCCAGCCTTCTTCATAGGGCGATTCGGTTGCCCTGAGTCAACGTGCCCACCCGTGGTACCGATATTCTACGACGGAGGATGAACGGTGAAGAATATCATAAGTGATAAGCAGACTCACTGAATGGCCATCTGCTCCTACAGGAACCTCTAAAAAACAAGGTATGTCATTCATTAAGGTGCAAGCCAGAGGTAAGTACGTACGCATAGAGACCAACGCTGTTCTGCATATTTTTGCCCATTGCTCAGTTGTAAAAATGCCAACATCTCTCCAGATGGAGCCCGAAGAGCTTTCAAGTTCAGCACAGACACATTCTTGAACAAGTGAAGCAGAGATGTCGAGCATCCTTTCGTCCAGCTGAGTAGAATTGAACGCCTCCCATATTCTGAAGAATATCGGGAGGTATAACTGGATGTTATTAGGAGGTAACAGCGACATGAGGACTGTAACATCCTGGACGACATTCTAATGGGGCGAAAACACGGTCAAGCTGGCGTAGGGTAACGAAAGTCAGTCTCATACTATACTGTCAAATTTTGTCAATACCGCCTCTAGAATGTCTGGAATATCGGCTGGATCGAAGTATCTTGACGAAACCTCCGCTACAGAGATAAGAGTAGGTACCACATTTCGACTGAAATACCCGGTAAGAAAATGAATGCACAGATGAATGCAGTGCCACTGCTTACGTGGCCTCAGAGTCTGGGCCAGGCCAGACTTCCGGTAGGAGCACAGTCCAGAGATCGCGCCATGGAAGTTCCAAGTCGCTTGGCTCAAGTTTCCTCCTTTCTCCAACCCTATTAGGGATGAGCTTGAGGAAAGTATCGGCCCACATCTTCATATAGCGCGCTTCAGCGCCCGGCGTGACAATAAGCTCGAAGTATAATTGAGCAAGACCTGCTCGAATAGCACGAGGCATAGGATATCTCATAACGAGCCAACTGGGATACAAACATTAACCAAACGGTGGGGTATGAAGCTGGATGTAACTGACTACTGCAGAGTTCCGTCCCATCCAACATTAGCGGCCCAGTTGCCCGTGCGTGCTGTGAGAACGAGATTCTGAACAATGCGGTTCAACGTGTTCAGCATGTCCTCTGTGCTTTCGCACTCGTATGGAAGGGACTTGAGGTACGTCTCAAGGGATTTCGCCTGTTTGGAGTCTTCGACATTGTCAACATCCTCGGAGATCGGTGAGAGACTATGCTCAGAAACGTCATCGTCTTCCATGATGTATGGTAACTATTATGTGGATTTATGGGTCTAGAAACTTTGTTATTTATAGGCGAAAGATTGCCAGGGGCCGCGTCAGTGTTCTACTAACGCGTAGTCTCTGGAGGACGCGCGTAGGTGTGACAGTAATTGCGTGATGAGGATCGTGGGACATGTCACAATCCCGTCGTTTCTACCTCTTCCGCTGAAGTTCAGCTATATTCCGAATAGAGGAATCTCATTTGGTCCATTCATGATAGTGATTATATTCAAGCATTAGTTAACAATCAAGAAGTCTGCCCTACTAAACCATTACCCTCGCGGTAAAGCCGTCCGCACGCTACGATCCACATTGATCACAATCTCCGTGGGAATCAGAGGACATCAACATCTATGTCTTATCCTGCTCACGACCTGCGTCATTATTCGACATAATCTGCTCCGCCTTCTCGCATCCTTTCAATCATGTACCTGCGAAGAAACCGTCAGATGATTCAGCATGTGGACATAACGAAGACTCACTCCGCTTCGCCTCTGATTCCGTTGCAGAGATTGAGTGAACCTGTAAGGGATGATTATACCAGGTATCATAAACCACTACCAGACCTTATGTCAGATATAAAACGTATCTATTGCGCTCCGACTCACTCGAAGATCCTTAACAAGTGTAAAGGGTAGCGTAAATAAATCTAAATCAATTTCAGCCAAGACTTTTCCCGTTTCTCTGCCTCACGTACAAAGTGTCACACACTAACGGACATAGCATCAGATAGCGGTTCGGTGAGCATGGTACGAACTACTCACCTGTTTCAAATGTATACCGTCTAGGAACGCACGGTGTCAAGCCCTGTGTAGTTCGAGCACAATCAAATTACTCACAAGAAGCTGGGATGGGAGTATTGGAAATTCGTTCCATCTATTTATCCATCTCGGTCAGTAAACTATACTATCGCTCATTGCGAAATGCACAGACCTTGGCAAGCTGGCAGACTAGCCCCTGGATACTGGTGCAAGGTGAGCATAGATTGCACTTAGTGAAAAACCGAGACGTATTACAGTGTACTAATCGCGTTTGAACCTAGTTTGCGACTCATTCAGCTCTCCGCCACACGTGTCAAGTATTCGGAACGCACTCACCCGCAGCTCCTACAGAACTGAGGCACCCTTGCATTTGGAAATGTTGCAGCATGAGATTGAGTTCATGGGTGATACTAGAACATAACAGTGAG
>WNFI01014197.1_pt1 | contig 18418 bp, 17 predicted proteins | sample 5400471 | NCBI WGS metagenome assembly WNFI01 (sample SAMN13153348, study PRJNA577476) | soil metagenome | isolation source: 100 cm saprolite on Douglas fir-dominated hillslope | place: USA:California | collected 2013-09-17 | reverse complement strand
AGATCCAGAACCATACCTTTGACATTTCCGTCTTTTTGCGTTTGATCAGATAATTTTTTCACCAATGCCTGCCAATCCTGGTTAGTCGCGTCGCCGAATTGAGACAAACGAATATACATAATCTCATTATTTGCTTGTCCGGAAGTTTTGATAGCATCAGTCAAATTATCAACATCTTTCACTTTCTTCACCCAGCCTACAACACTTTTGACAGTTATTGTGTCACGGTTAATCGTAATATCCTGCAGGTCTTTGGAATCTTTATGCATGACAGATAATACAACTTTTGTCCCTTTTGGCCCGCGTATTTTTTCGACCGTTTGAGGCAAAGTCCAATTAGCAGTTGGTTGGTCATCCACTTTCATTATCAAATCCCCTGCTTTGATACCTGCTTTTTGTGCTGGAGAACCATCCAGAGGAGCAATAACCACAATTTGCTTCCCGTTTAATCCGAGTTCAGCGCCAATACCGCCGAATTGCCCTGCCATTTGCTGTTGAAAATTGGTATTTTGTGTCGGAGGCAAGAACATAGTATAGGGGTCATTCAACGTACCAATCATGCCGTTAATCGCGCCATACAACATCTTCTGCGGATCAATTGCTTTTTTATCATAATATCCGGAAGCTATTTTATCCCAGACATTCCAAAACAGAGAAAAATCTACGGTGGTATTTGTATACTGCGGCTCTTTATTCGTAATGGAGATATTTGGTTTGAAATGCTGCCAATCAAGCTTGACCTGTGTAACACCAAAATAATAACCTATGAGGATAGAGATGAGGACTACGATGGACAGTTGGAGTTTATTTAACTTCATAAAGAAAACAATCCCGACGAGATCAGCACAAATTACAAACAACGGGATTGCTTCACCCCCGATTTAATCGGGGATTCGCAAAGACGTGAATAGGTTAATCTCTTACTACAAACGGCAAAAGAGCTAAATGTCTCGCGTGTTTTATCGCAACCGTCATTCTTCTCTGGTGCAAAGCGCAAAGACCATTTCTTGCTCTTCCAATAATTTTACCACGTTCTGTGAGAAAGCGCTCAAGAGATTCTATGTCAGAAAACCATGGTGTTTTTTTCTGCTCACAAAAGTAGCAATTTTTCGGCACCTGCGGTTTTCTTCTCGTTGTCATTGTTCTTTTTTTCATCATATTTTTTTTAGAACGGTATATCATCCACTGAAACCGGTTCTTCCCTTGGCTCGTCGGAGCCTTTGGCGGAGACGGCTTCAGCACTATTTGTTTCTTCTTTTATCTGTGATTCAGCTGGTTTACTTTGCTGAGCCTTTGGTGAAACAGGTACTGGCGCACTACTTGCTCCTGCTTCGTTTCTTCGTGAATCTATCAGAATCATATCATCCATGACAATTTCCGTACTTGATTTTTCTATGCCATCCGCGCCTGTATATTTTCTGGTCATCAAATGGCCCTCTACATAGACTTTACGACCTTTTACCAGGAACTGGCTGCAAATTTCTGCTAGTTTTCTCCAGGCAACTACTTTATGGTATTCGACTTCTTCCCGCTTCTCTCCTGCATCTGTTGTCCATGTCCTATTGGTCGCGATACCCAATGTACATACTGCAGCTCCCGATGGTGTATACCGCAATTCAGGATCCCTAGTCAAATTCCCAATCAATTGTACTCTATTCAAACTCTTCCCAGCCATATAAATGCTAATTTATGCGTATGTTATTTTTTCCGTACTAATAGGTGTCTTAAGATATTTTCATTTGCCAATAATTTCTTTTCTAAATCCGCGGTAATGCCATTTTCACTTTCCAGTTCCATTTTGTGATAAAAGCCTGTGAGTTCTTTTTTAATTCTGTAGCGTAGGGCTTTGCTTCCCAATGCTTCTTCAGAAGTTACTTTAACATCTTTTACCCATGATTTAATTGTCTCAAGCATTTTTTTCCGGTCTGCTTCAGACAAAGAAGATTTCATCACTACAACGAGTTCGTATAATCGCATCTTAGTGAGTATTTTACCACGAGAACAAAGAGCGAGACAAGGGGGAAAAGTACTGCCAAATTTTTAATGTCAAATTTGAAATGTATTTCATAATCGAATGATGCTTTCTCTTTCTGGACCTGTGGAAATGTAGCTGACTTTAGTGCCTGTGTGACGCTCTATAGCTGCGAGATAGGCTTTTGCTTCTTTGGGAAGATCAGTAAACTTTGTCACGCCTTTTGTCGGAGATAGCCAGCCTTTGTATGTTTTGTACACCGGCTTTACCTTGTCCAAAAATGCAGCGTCTCCGTCATAATACCGCGCTTTTTTATTGTTCCTTGTATACCCCACACATACTTTTATTTCAGCAAACGTATCCAACACATCCAATTTCGTCACCGCGATACTTGTATAGCCATTAATTTGCGCGGCAAAATTGATGAGTTCCGCGTCAAACCACCCGCACCTCCGTGATCTCCCTGTTGTTGTCCCGAATTCATGCCCCTCTTTACGCAATTTTTCTCCATCTTGATCCAATAATTCTGTAGGGAATGGCCCTTCCCCAACCCGTGTGGTATATGCTTTCACAACGCCAATAACATCAGTAAATCGTTGGGCAGGTATTCCAGAACCCGCATTCCCTCCTCCTGCCAATACAGTCGATCCTGTGACAAATGGATAGGTACCCCAATCATTATCCAAAAATACGCCCTGCGCTCCTTCAAGGAGGATAGATTTTTTTTGTTCTAACGCGGTATGCAAAAGTCCATATGGTTCATGGATAAACTCTTTCATCTGGTCTGCCAATTGAAAGAATGTTTGTTCAATTTCTTTCTGCTTCAACGGTTTTTCTCCTAAAGCGGTAATCACTTTATTTTTTACACGCAGTTGTACCGCGAGTTTTTCTGAAAATTTTTTCTTATCCATCACGTCAAACAGCCTGATGCCGTTATAGCTGACTTTATCCGCGTACACAGGCCCAATGCCGCGGCCTGTTGTGCCGGTTTTTGCTTTTCCTTTTGCTTGTTCATACAGACGATCCAGTAATTTGTGGTATGGCATGATGAGGTGACACCGGGGTGAAATATATAATTTATTTTTGAGCGGTATACCTGCTTTTTCAAGCATTGCTATTTCTGCAGTTAATACTTCCAGATCTAATACAGTACCATTAGAGATACATGCTTTTGCCCGGGGAGAGAAAATACCTGATGGAACTAAGTGCAGTGGAAATGTGCCGTATTGATTGATGACTGTATGTCCCGCGTTATTGCCTCCGTGAAATCTGACGACATAATCTGCGTCCTCTGCCAGATAATCGATGAACTTTCCTTTCCCTTCATCCCCCCATTGCGAACCAACAACCACAGTAACAGCCATACGCAAAAATTATTGTAGAGATATTTTTTTAATTATACAAGAGGTCAATGTATTTGCATTAAATAAAAGGTACAATAGAAGCTTACTTAGGAGAACCCCCTTGTAAGTCAAAGAAAGGTACTACCAGTGTCGGTTCACCTTGTTGGTCCAATGTGTATTGTCCATCTGTACCTAATTTTAGACCTTTGTGTACTTCGCTCACACTAACTCCAGCTCCACTTAATTGATTATCTCTAATTATCTCTGCTGTAGGAACTACAATAACATTATCATAACCTTGTTCTAGTAGTGGCTGTTTATTTCCCATAAAAATGGTTAATCTTTGTTCTCCTTGGGATTTTCCTTTGTTTTCTGCATTTAATAGTGTCAAAACCTTTTCAATAGGGATATCTGCAACATATTGACTATCAGGGAATTGAGTTGAGTCATCAGAGGGATAATATGTATTATATTCAAACCTTACCGCTGATACTGTACCATCTTGGTATTTCATAAGCGTTTGTGGATCCACTTGAAACGCTATTAAACTATGCCCATCCATTGTGTTAATAGATCTAACTGTTGAGTGATCAGTTGGATGTACTATATCATCTATAGAAAAATCTGGTTTTCTTTGCGCTCCTTCTCCCACAAACCTGTATGGATGACCATGTAATTCTCTTACTACATCTCCTTTAACATCTTCAACTCGTAAAATTTTAGGTTCACTTGGAGCTTGTCTCTCTGTATGAATTGTTTTAGGCTGTAAAGCAGTACGTGCAGAATTATCGAATAGACTCGTTAAGCCCAAACCTGCCGCTTCACTTACAACAAGTCCTGCTACTCCAGTGATTGCTCCTCTGAGAAAATCTCTTCTACTTGAGGTTTGAGGTTTGAGGTTTGGTTGTTCCGTCTGTCCTTCTGACATCGGCTGTTGAGGCGGTTGAACTTCTGTCATATAATTAAAACAATTATTCCATAGAACCTGTATATTGTCAATAGACGTTCTTATGAAACGAATATGCAATTTTATAACATAAGTCGCTTCTTCGCCGGAAAGGATTTATAATCTTTCCGAAACTTTTTGTGACTTACATGACTTCATATGAGTTAATTGAGTGGTTTGACGAAACGTCATGAAACGGATTGTCCAAAGGACTTGCAATGCGAAAGCGGCGCAAATCCGTTCCGGCATTAGATACTTTTGATTTTTGACTTTATTTAGTGCCAAAAAGCCCGCCGTCCCGTAAATACCATAGGTATCCCCGCTTTGTTTGCCGCGGCTATAGATGCTTTGTCATTCACTGAGCCTCCCTGCTGCACAATCGCGCCTATGCCGGATTTTGCCGCGAGTACTACGCTGTCATCAAAAGGGAAAAAGCTGTCGCTTGCCAGAATTGCCCCGGTACACAACTTCCCTGCTTGTTCTAATGCGATTTTTGTAGATCTGACTCGTGAAGTTTGACCTGTACCGATGCCCCGTGTCATTGGCAATTTTGGATCTACAATAATAATGGCATTGGAGCGGATTCTGGAAATAAATTTCCATGCAATCTGCATTTGCGTCATTTGCTTTTTTGTCGGCTTTGCATCAGTCACCACTTTCCAGTCTGCAAAACTTTCTTCAATAGCAGTATCCGCGGTTTGCAAAATAAATCCTCCGTCTATGTATTTGATGTGGGTATTCATTGCTTTGGGAGTTTCACCAAATGTATAAATACCCATTGTTTTGCGAAGATTTCGAAGAAGATCTAACGCCTCATCACTGATTGACGGTACGGCGACAATATCAATATTACTATGCTTTTCATCTTTAAATTTTGTGATCATTTTAGCAGCTGCTACATCCATAGTATGATTGAGTACAATCACGCCGCCGAACGCAGATTCAGGATCAGAAGCAATTGCGCGATCTAAAGCTTCTGCAGATGTTTTTCCTAAAGCAATCCCGCAAGGAGTATTATGTTTTATCACTACCGCAGCTGGGGTATGGAACAAACGGACAGACTCAATACCTGCGCAAATATCCGTCACATTCACAAAAGAAAGATCCCTTCCCGCGAGTTTTTTTAAATTCTTTAAACTGGAACTATTATTCGGATCTAAATAAACGGATGCTTTTTGATGAGGATTTTCGCCATACCGCAGATCTAACAGTTTACGACCCGGTAAGGTAATCTCTTGCGGGAACATATCGGTAGAGAAAAATCGTGCTATCTGACTATCATACAAAGATATGTGTGCAAACGCTTTTGCAGCCAGTAGGGAACAAAGATTTTTGTTCCCTACAAATTTTCCTTGTAAATATTCACCAACTGATTCATAATCCTTCGGATCAACTATCACTAGTACTTGTTTGAAATTTTTCGCAGCAGCCCGCACCATCGTCGGTCCGCCAACATCTATATTTTCTATAGCATCGTTTACACTGACCTCTGGATTTTGAATCGTCTGTTCAAATGGATAAAGATTACAAACGACAATATCAATAGGTTTGATTTGCAAAGCCTTTGCTTCTTGTACATGCTTTGCGTTACTGCGATCAAACAAAATACCCGATTCAATCTGAAAACTAATAGTCTTCATCCTCCCGTCAAAACTTTCCGGATTTCCAGTAATGTCCTGAATAGGAATAACAGTAACCCCGTTCTCTGTCAAAACCTTCGCGGTCCCCCCTGTTGAGATAATACTAAAACCCAAACTTACCAGTGTCTTTGCGAAATCGACAATCCCCTCTTTGTTATAAACGCTAAGACGCGCGTATTTATGAATATCCATAGCAAAAAACAAAGTTCTATCGGGTTCGGAAGAATAATAAATACATCACTATCACAACAAGCGTAAATGCAAGAATAGCTAAATAAATATTTGCCTGCATATTATTTTTTATTCACTAAGAAAGCCCATACCAATATCAACAAAATACTACTTATTATAGAAGCAAAAATATATGTATTAACAACGTTCCACTGTATCATATTTTTCCTTTCATTAAATATATCGAAAAACCTCCAAACGCAACAGTCATTGCTAATGATAAACTAACAGGTATAAAAAAGTCAAAAGCATTTTGTGAATGAACAAATATAGGTGAAATGATACCGGCTGTAAACCAGGCAACTGAAACATTTCCTAAAATTTCAGATTCTCTTATTACTTGTCCTTTTGATAACTTCAATCTTCTCATTGCTATACTTATTCAATGTGAAATCGCGTTTTTTGCCAATCATCTCAATTGCAAACTCTCCCCTTCAAATACAATATCTTTAGGTTCAATCACCACTCGCCTCTCTCCTTTTATAACGTATCCCGCGTCAATGCTTTCAAATTTATTTTTCTTAATAATATTTTGTGCTTTCTTAACATCTTTTTCTGATAAGAAAATCGCGTAGTCCATACCCATATTCAGTGTCTGATAGATTTCAAAATCAGCAAGGTTCGCGTGTTTTTGGATAAAGAGAAACAGTTCCTGCGGTTCAAATATTTTCTCTATGATATAGGAAAATTTCTGACGGGCGCGCATGAGTTTTCTCAAACCATGTCCGGTAATATTTGAAATATAATGAATTTGGATATGATTATCAAGCAATTCTTGTATTACTTTTGCGTAGATATTTGTTTTTGTTAAAATCGCTTCACCATAGGATACTCCGTCTGAAAATTTTGTCTGATATCCTTTTGGCAGTTCTCTTGCTATAGCCCGGGCAAGAGACAAACCATTCGCATTAATCCCATTACTTTTCAACAGTAAAATCCTATCTCCTGCTTGTAAATTTTTATCCAAAATCAATCTTTTTTCGTTTTTTATTATGCCAATCGCTGACCCGCCTAAATCAACCGTTCCCGGAACAATAATTCCTTTGAGTGTTGGTGTCTCTCCCCCGCCCCAGGTCGCGCCTGCGATATCACACGCGCTTTTCCAACCTTGGATCAAATCAGTCATTCTTTTGGTATCCTGCAACCAATCATTATTTTCAATAGCCCAATACGCATGCACAACCAGCGGCGCTGCTCCAACGCTGATCAAATCATTAATAATTGTCGCGATCGTGTCATGTCCAACAACGTCATAATATGATTTCCCTATCTCTCTATACATCGCATCTGCCACCAAGTTCTTCGTCCCCAATCCTTCAATAACTGAAGCCATATATTCATTTCCCTGTTTCCAAACAAAAGCAGATTCTCCCCGGGTCTCAGACAATTCCTGAATGCCCTGTTGTGTGAGATTCACAGAAGTTTGCGCTGCGGCAGTTTGCGCCAGAATTTTAATAGGATCTTTCGTATCATAATTATCACCAACCTGGGCATAAGATATTTTCTTCATATATTTTCTAAATTCTTTCTAATCCTCTCTCCAATCGGATATGTAAACTCTTTAAATTTCTCTCCTGTTATCTTCTCATATACCCCAATATATCGCTTGGCTAATGCAACAATTAATTCCTCAGACATTTCAGGCGGTTTGCCGTCGCCTTTGTATTCCCTTTTCGCGTACCATAATCGCAAAAATTCCTTGTCATAATTCTCCGGCTCCAAGCCTTTTTCAAAACGTTCTTTATACGTCTTCGCAATCCAAAATCGTGAACTATCCGGCGTATGTACCTCATCAATCAACATCAGTTTTCCGTCGTGTAACCCAAACTCATACTTTGTATCAACAAGAATTAAACCCTGCTTTTCGCAAAGTTTACTCCCATAATCAAACAACGCCAACGCCGCTGCTTCCATCTGCTCATATAATTTTTTGGGTGCTAATTTTTTGGACAAAATATCCTCTTTAGTTAGACGCGTATCATGGCCACCTTTTCCTGTCATATCACCGTGATAGGTTGGAGTAATGATGGGTGTTGAAAGTTTTTGGTTTTTTCGTAATCCGTCAGGAAATCGTATACCATAAATAAACCGTTCACCTTTTTGATAATTTCCCCAAGGAGAAGTAACTGTTACACCGGTTAAATATCCTCTCACTATCATTTCTATTGGTATCAGTTGACAATTTTTCGCGATGGTGACGTTAGGATCAGGAATAGAACTTACATGATTTGGAACAATATGTTTTGTTTGCTCAAACCAGAATGCTGCAAGCTGATTGAGCACTGCTCCTTTGAAAGGAACATACCCTAAAATTACATCAAACGCGGATTGCCTGTCTGTTGTGATAATAATTCTTTTATCCGGCATCACATAAAAATCCCGCACCTTCCCTTGCTGTTTACTTCCTAACTGAGGAATATCTATAGTCTTTAAGACGTTTGGCAGAGCTTTGAGAATTGTTTTTGCTTGCATCATAGATTATGATTAATTTATGAATATATTTTCACCAATATGGCTTGAAATATTATCAGAATTATTTGTTAACTTAGCAGCTGGATGGTTTGGAGTAGTATTTGTTGAGCAAAACATAAAACCTATAAGTAGCTTTGGTGATGTATTCATCTTGACATTCAAAACAGGCCTTGGTATTCTTTCTTTGACGCTTGCAAAAAAGTTTAGAGAGGACGCAAAAAAATAATGAATTTTCAAAATATAACAAACAATATAGCTGTCATGTATACATTGCTTCTGATTGTTATTCTTTTGATGTATATTGCGTTTTATAAAAAGCCAGGCGATCATAAAAAATCTCATAATAAATAATTTAAATATTGTATTTCTTATATCCTACTTCTTCTAACTTCTTAGCCTTCTTTAATACCATACTTTCCAAACCATTCTTATACTCTACCAACTTTTGCTTTAAACTCTCATCAGCAATCGCCAGAATCTTAACTGCCAACAATCCCGCGTTCTTCGCCCCATTAATCGCGACTGTCGCGACAGGAATCCCCGGCGGCATTTGGACTATGGATAATAACGAATCCATACCTTCCAGATTTTTTCCTCTGACCGGCACACCAATCACCGGCAAAGTCGTAATCGCCGCGACCATCCCGGGTAAATGCGCGGCTCCTCCGGCTCCGGCAATAATAACTTGTAAGCCCCTCTCTTGGGCTGTTTTAGCGTACTCAAACATCCTCTCCGGCGTTCTATGCGCCGAAACAATAGTAAGTTCAAAAGAAACTCCAAATTCTTCCAAAATATCCGCCGCTTCCCGCATTACAGGCAAATCTGAATCCGACCCCATAATTATCCCTATCAACGGTTTATTTGTTTGCATATAATTTGTTTAATTCTAACATACAATAAATTCTGCTATAAATTCGAAATCCGAAGCACGAAATTCGAAACAATTTTTGTATTTTAGTAATTTGTATTTTGAATTTGTTTCGGACTTCGATATTCGATATTCGAATTTTAATTATATCGATATATACTTCCTCGCCAACCTAGCCTTCTTCATCGCTTCTTCCACACTCTCCCCCACCACTGTGATATGTCCCATTTTTCGCTCAGGTTTTGTTTCTGATTTCCCGTAAATATGCACAAAAACATTTTGTATGCTTAGCGCTTTCTCCATCCCTGTTACTTCTGCTTTCCCTACTCTATCTCCTAAAATATTTACCATCACAGCAGCAGGAGCGCGCATAGCTGTTGACCCTAGCGGCATACCGGTGATTGCCCTGATATGCTGTTCAAACTGGGATGTTACACATGCTTCCGTTGTGTAATGCCCGGAATTATGTACACGTGGCGCGATTTCATTGATCAGCACTTTGTTATCTTTTGTCAAAAACATTTCAATCCCAAAAACTCCCGCGCCTTTGAGATGCCGCATTGTTTTGATTGCGAGACGTTTTGCCTGATTCTTAATTTGAGGTGAAACCTGAGCTGGCGCAATCACGATATGACAAATGTTATTTTTATGTATAGTCTCAACAACCGGATATGTCGCAATTTCACCTTTTGCATTCCGCGCTACAATAACTGCCAACTCTTTTACAAACGGCACAAATTTTTCAACATATAGTTTTCTGCCTTTAAGCTTCTCTAACCCTGCATTTATATCTTTTTCTTTTCTTATCAATACATTCCCCCTGCCATCATACGCATCGAACCGAGCTTTCAAAAGAAACGGATAACCAAAGTTTTTAGCAGCTCTTAGCACGTCTTTGCGAGCCACCGATGCAATCGGGGGCGCTAATCTTTTCGGGATTGCTTCGCTATTGCTCGCAATGACGTTTGCGAACTCTGCGACGAGAATTCCTGCTTTCTGCAAAAATTCTTTTTGTGAAAGTTTATCTTTGATAAGCGTGAGCGTCTTTGCGGAAGGATTCACTTGTAAACCTTTGGCAGATAATTCATCGAGCAAAACTGCGTTAGCTAACTCTATTTCAAACGTTAAATAATCAGAAACCTCAGCAAGCTTTCGAATAGCAGCTTTGTCAACATAATCACCCAAAACCTGCTCATCCACCACCTGCCCGGCAGGACTATTTGGAGTAGGGTCAACAACCCGGACAGTAAATCCCATCCGCTTCGCGTCAAAAGCCAGCATCCGCCCTAATTGCCCACCACCCACGATACCTATATTATTTTTCATTGTGTTTTATTTCTCACACAAAATATATTCTTACTTTGTAACTAATAGAAAATTATAGTTTCAATTTCTAATTACTAATTTTTAATGTCTAATAAAAATACACAGTTTTAGAAATTAGATATTAGAAATTTTTACTTCAGTTATTGATGTAATTTCCTTTACAAGTAATCTTGCTCTTTCCGGCGCATTGCCTATATGATGTCTCACATCCAGTAACTTTCTCATCTTTTCTTTTTTGACAAATTTCTTAATTTCTGCGTTGTTGAGTAACAAACTCTCCATACAATTCACTTTTCCATCCTGCATATCTTGCCATGCTTCCATAGAAATATTTCTGAGTACTTCATGCATTTTTTGACGATCGGCGCCATGTTTTACTGCTTCCATTAGTATTCCTTCTGTCGCGGCAAATGGCGCGTACTGCGCTAGATTATACGCTACTTTTTTTTCATTGATAACCAAACCGGAAATTAATTTTTCAGCCACGGTAAGTATCTCATCTGTTGCCAAGAACGCTTCAGGAATAATAATTCGCTTATTGGCAGAATCATCCAGAGTTCTTTCAAGATATGAATGCGTTGCATTATCTAATGCAACTTGAGGCAGTGAAGCAACATATCGTGCAAGTGAGCAAATTTTTTCTGAATTAATAGGATTGCGTTTGAATGGCATGGCGCTGGAACCTACTTGTTTTTTCCCAAACGGCTCTGACCATTCCCCGATTCCAGGAGATTGTAGTAGACGCAAATCCGCGGCAAATTTTGCAAATGTCGAAGATATGCTATTCAAAACAGTCAGTGCAAGATAATCATATTTTCTCGAATATACTTGGGTCGATACAAGAGACGGCTCAATACCTAATGCTTCCATTACTTGTTTTTCTAAATCCATTGCTGAGAATTTTGTTCCTTCCAAAATAGCTGTATAACCTGCACTTGTCCCGACAGCACCTTTCATGCCTTTACCTTTTATCGTAGACAAAATATACTGCAAAAGTTGATAATCAGTGAGTAAATCCTGTGCGTAAAAACTCAAACGATACCCGACAGTTGTCGGTTCCGCAGGCTGCAAATGCGTATACCCAATACAAGGAAGATCTGCATATTTCTCAATTTGAAAACGAAATGCAGCAAGAAGCTGTGCAACTTTTTTTTCAATAATAGCTAGTCCCTCTTTCATTCGAATCGCATCAGTATTATCAACAATATCCATGCTTGTCGCGCCCAAATGAATTTTTCCTCCGCCAATGTCTGCTTTGTTACTATATTCTTTAATCGCTGCCACAACATCATGTTTTGTTTCTTTTTCATTATCGAGAATTTCTTCAATTGAAATATTTTTTTGATTTTTCTCTAAATCCGCGAGTTCCGATGAGGAAACCAATCCGGCTGCATGCTGCGCCCGAGCTAATGCAACCCAAATTTTCCGCCAGATAGTGTATTTATGCTCTTCGCTAAAGACATGCCGCATCTCCTCAGACCCATACCGCCAGGTGAATGATGATAAATAATCTTTGAAATTAAAATCTTTCATATGTATACGTCTTTGCGATCCCCCGATTGAATCGGGGGAGAAGCAATCCCGTAGTGGACAGTTAGTGCTAACCCAGACGGGATTGCCGCGTCGTCCGCCAGCTGGCGGACTCCTCGCAAAGACGCCATTTTATTTGAAATTTACTTACGAAAAATACCCCACCGCATTCTTAAATATCTGCATTCCTGCTGCAAATTCCGGAAGATCTTTCCCTTCCCTTTTATATTTCTCTTTCAACAAAGGCCACTGAGGCAATTGTGTAAAGAACATTCCCCTCTCCGGATGCGGCATGAGTCCAAATATTCTCCCTGTCTCATCAGTTATCCCTGCAATATTTTCCAGAGAACCATTAGGATTTACCTGCATATTTTGATAGAAAGACGTTTCTCCTGCAACATATCGTAAAGCGATAAGTCCTCTGCTCTCAAGCATATCTAAAATAATCTTCGAAGCATAGAACTTTCCTTCTCCATGCGCAATCGGCAAAGAAAAAGAATCCATATTTGCAAGCCATGGTGACTTATTTTCTACTTTTAGATCAGTCCACCTGGTTGTTAACCTGGCAGAATCATTATGCAATAACGCAACTTCCTTTTTACCATATTGTTTGTTAAGAGCAGGAAGTAACCCAAGATTTACCAATGTTTGAAACCCGTTACAAATACCGATCACTAATGTATCTTTTTCAATACATTTTTGTATTGCTTCCCATAAATGATTTTTCACTTTATTCGCGTACGCATTCCCGGAACCTGTATCATCCCCATAAGAAAACCCTCCCGGGAAAACTAAGATGTGGTAATTGGTAAGTTGATACAATCCATCAATCAAATCATTAATATGCACAATATCCACTGCTGCTCCCGAGACTTCAAACCCATATTTTGTTTCAGCTTCAGAGTTAAATCCATAGCCAGAAAATATTAGTACTTTTGGTTTTTTCATATTTATCTTTGATACACGTCTTTGCGAGTCCCCGATGCAATCGGGGGCGCGGCAATCTCATTGCAATTGTAATAGTTATCGTTTGTAATGTTTGTGCTAATCTCAACGGGATTGCTTCGTACCCCAAGGGTACTAGCTTCCCGGAAGCGGCGTCGTTCCTCCTCGCAAAGACGTTTGGTTTAGAACCCTGCGAATGTCGCCCGATATGCCTCTAACGCTTTCTCCACATCCGTTTTCACAATAATCTTATCATCCAAACCTCTAATAATAATCTTCTGCTCTTTTGTCACCTTACCAATTTGTGCATATGCGTTGCCTTTTAAAACTTTCTCAAACTTTTTTTTATTTTCCGGAGCAACAGTTACCAAAATCCTCCCCTGGCTTTCTGAAAATAATGCAAAATCATTACGAGTAATTTTCCCCTGCAATTTATGCAAAGAAATCAATAACCCCAACATTCCACCCATTGCAGTTTTTGCCAGAGCAACTCCCAACCCTCCCCTACCAACACTTTGTGCTGAAGCGATTAAACCATCTGTGATAGTTTGATGAAACGCGGCATATAGCCTTTTGTTTCTTATTCCATCAACCTTCGGCACACTACTAAACCTTAATTCTTGCTTGCCCATTGAAGCATACTCTGATGCGCCCAATTCATCATATGTTTCCCCAAGTAAATATACCAGATCTCCCGGAAATTTCGCGTCAAGTGAAACTGCTTTGGTACAGTCTTCAATCACACTTATTGCTGAAATCAAAAGAGTTGGAGGGATAGAAATTGCGAGAGGTTTACCATCTTTATCAAATCCTTTGAAATCATTGAACATACTATCTTTCCCTGAGATAAAGGGTGTTTGAAATAGAGTCGCGTAATCATAACAGGCTTCTGCCGCGCGTTTTAATTGCCCCAAACGATAGGGATCATTTCCGCTGCACCAACAAAAATTATCCAAAATAGCAATTTTTTCAGGATCTGCCCCAGCTGTAACAAGATGACGAATCGCGCTGTCAATACTGCATGCTGCCATATGATAACAATCAGTATCGCTATATGTTGGATATAAAGCTTGAGATAGCATCACACCTTTTTTCGAAGACAAAATAGGTTTTGTAATGCTTACATCCGCATTTACTTTTCCCCGTCCCTGCAGTGGCGGTAATGCCAACCCTCCCTGGACGATATGATCATATTGCTCAGAAATAAACGAATAACTCGCAATATTCGGCCGCGAAAGCATGTCCAGAAATGTCTCCGTAAGATTCTTCTTTTCGGGAATAATAGATTGTTCTTCATTTTTAGGCTGCGTGTAAACTGATTTCATTGGACGCTCAGGTAAACCATCATGAAGAAACGCTAAATCAATATCCATAATTTTGTCATTGCGAGGAGCATACGACGCCGCTTCCGCGAAGCTAGTACCCTTGGGGTACGCGGCAATCTCGTTGCTTGTAATTCGTGTTAAAATCGTCGGGATTGCTTCACCCCGATTCAATCGGGGTTCGCAAAGACGAACTACACACTTTCCCGAATCAGTAAACTCACCAATCACCGTCGCTTCCACTCCACGTCGTTGCATCAACTCCTTAAACTTCTTCCACTTCCTCTTTGATACAGAGAGAGTCATTCGCTCTTGTGACTCGGAAATCCAGATTTCCCATGGCGCCAGTCCGGGATATTTCAACGGCACTTTTTCCAGATACACTTCACATCCTCCGGACTCTTTTGCCATCTCTGCAACAGAACAAGACAATCCTCCTGCACCATTGTCAGTAATACTGTTGTACAAACCCAAATCCCGCGCTTCTTTGATAATTGCGTCGCTTAATTTTTTCTGTGTTATCGGGTCGCCTATTTGCACCGCGCTTACAGGACTACCGCTGTCCATTGCTTCTGAAGAAAATGTCGCACCATGTATACCGTCTTTTCCAACCCTACCCCCAACCATCACAATATAATCACCGGGTTTTGCTTTTTTAATGTGTGAGAGTTTACCATGCACTTTTCTTGGAATTAAGCCAACAGTACCCACAAACACCAATGGCTTACCTCTAAAACGGGAATCAAAATATACAAACCCCTGCGGACTTGGAATACCGGTACAATTCCCGCCGCTATTCACCCCCTGAATAACCCCTCCCATAATTCTGCGCGCAGACAACATTTTTTGTGTAGCATTGGGTCCTTTATATAACTCTGTTTTATTCCACGGTTCCGCAAAGCAGAATCCATACGTGTTTATGACAGGCAAAGCGCCCATTCCAAACCCAATTGCATCACGATTACATCCTAAAATTCCTGTGATAGCTCCCCCAAAAGGATCAAGAGCAGACGGTGTATTATGCGTCTCAACCTTATGCGTCACCAAATACTCATCATCAAACACAATCGCTCCAGAGTTATCTGTGAATACGGAAACACAAATATTTTTCATCCTTTGTCTCGCCATAGCCTTGGCGTAGGCAGAGGTTGCTCCTTTTATATACGTTTTAAACAACCCTTTTCCAATATCATCAATCGGATCCGCAAAAATTGTGTGTTTGCAATGTTCTGACCAGGTTTGGGCAATGGACTCAAGTTCTATATCAGTAGGGTTCCTGCCAAGTTTTTTGAAGTATGCTTGGATTGTTTTCATATAGGTCAGATCTAAAGCAAGAGGTCCGCGTCTTGTCCTGTCAGCGTTCGCAATGCCTTGTTTCCCAATTTTTGTCAATTCTTCGTCAGAGACATGCAAATCAACAATCGCGGTTTGTAGTTTTTTCTGTAAAGAAACTTTTGGAATAGCTAGTACTTCATCCTCATTTGAATTCTCATCTACATGAGAATGACGTATCTGCGCGCGTTGGATAAGCGGGTTATACAGGCTGTCCGCGATCAAACTGACTTCTTTCTTTGTAAGTTTGCCGTTAATAAACAAAACTTGTGAAGAATACACATCTTCATCTACAGAAAATGAAACTTTTAATGCATCTGCGATAACTTCCCTCACAGTTTTTGCCGCATTATCAGTAACCCCCGGCAAAAACCCAATTTCTATAGCCCACCCTACGTCATTGCGAGGAGTGCGGACACGACGCGGCAATCCCGTCGGGGTTAGCACTAACTGTCCACTACGGGATTGCTTCTCCCCCGATTCAATCGGGGGATCGCAAAGACGTACAGTTGAAATCTGCGTTAGCGGATTCACCAACGCCTCAACAATCTTCTCTATTTTCTTTGGACTAAACGCTTTATCCACTGTATACACATCACGCAACCAAACATCCTTAATCTTGCTACCCAAACCTAACTCAGCCAATCTTTTCTTCAGCGAGTCAGCCCGCGGATCAAAAACCGTAGAAGAAATTTCAAGTCTAGTGATATTGTTTTGCATACTTATTTTCCCTCTCCTTTTAGGAGAGGTCCTTCGACCGTGAGCTCAGACCGAATCGGGCTAAGGTGAGGTTAATTTAATAAGCGCCTCCACATACATCTCATTCTCTTTCTTCTTTACCCTTGAGTACAATGTATCCACAGTATCTCCACTGCGAATCTTTTCCCAGCATCTTCCCACTACCGGTCCGAAATCAAATTCGTTGGTCAAAAAATGCACAGAAGAACCTGCATAGGTTGCTTTCCTGTCGAGAAAATTTTTAATTGCTTTGTCTGTGAACTTTCCTTTATTCCAAAGACCTTCTGTTTTATCAGGATTTAAAACTATTGCATCAATTGCGTCTGGAATTAGTCCGGGATGAATATTGATAATTTTATTTGGAAAAGCGTTAATCATTTCTTCAGGAATTATTTTTTTCCAACCGGTAAGGACAATATAATTTACAGGATATGTTTTTTCCAGTAATGTAACTAACTCTTCTTTAGGTTGCAAAACACGCGTTGGAATCTTATGTTTTTTAGCACGGTTCAAGCCTATCGCGTCCTCTTTATCGCTTATAACAACACTAATTTTTGCACGCAATATGCCTTTTGCTATCGCGTCAATAATCGCCTGCAAGTTTGTCCCTGTACCTGCATTAGAAAGTAATACTGCTAATTTTTTCTGCATCTTTCAACATCCCGCCAGCCAATATCTGTACGGTATTGCAAGTTATTCCCTTCAATACTGATCAGAGACATTGCCTTATATGCTTTTTCGCGGGCTTCTATGACATTTTTCCCCTCTCCTACGACATGCAGTAGTCTCCCGCCATGTGCATAATATTTATTATTCATCATTTGTATCCCTGCTCCATAGATAGTAACTCCGGGAATATTTTTTGCTTCTTGTATACCAAAAATTTGTTTTCCTTTTACCGATGCATAATTCCCCGGATAGCCCTTTGCTGCGCCCACGACACTCACCCGCGCTTTTCCATCTACCGTTATTTTTATATCTTTTATACTTCCCTGCGCAATAGCCGCATTCAATGCAAAAAAATCATTGGTAATACCTGAAATCAGAACCTCCGCTTCAGGATCTCCCCACCGTGCATTAAATTCAATGACATACACCTTCTTTTTCCCTTTTTTTTCAACCAGCATTCCCCCCAAATACAAAACTCCTGTATACGGTCTGTTTTCTTTTGCTAAACCGTTTATTGTTTTATCAAAGATATCATTGACCTGTTTCATTATTTCTCGACTTAACACAAGGGGCGGCGTACTGCAACCCATGCCTCCTGTGTTCTCTCCTTCGTCAAAGGTAAAAATACGTTTGTGGTCTTGCGCGCTGCCGACCAAACGAAACTCTTTTCCGTCACTGATAATAAATGTAGAAAATTCCTCACCCGCTGTCCCCGTATCTCCTTCTAACCATTCTTCAATCAGAAATGTCTTCCCTGCCTCACCAAATTGTTTCATCATAGAAATTGCTGACAGCGCTTCTTTATTATTTTTCGCCGGTAATGCTCCTTTTCCCTCTGCCAATCCTGCTGCCTTGATAAACCATCTGCTTTCTTTTTGTTTTTTTATATATACAATACCCTCTTCCTCTGCATGACAAACTGTGAAGTTTGGCTGAGCAATATTGTTGCGTTCCATAAACTCCCGTGCAAATACTTTATTCCATTCAATTTCCCCTGCTTTTTTTGTAGGTCCCACAACAGGAATCTTCTCTTGCCGTAATACATCTACCAAACCCGCAAACACCGCATTATCTTGTGCCACAT
>WNFI01287101.1_pt2 | contig 18425 bp, 12 predicted proteins | sample 5400471 | NCBI WGS metagenome assembly WNFI01 (sample SAMN13153348, study PRJNA577476) | soil metagenome | isolation source: 100 cm saprolite on Douglas fir-dominated hillslope | place: USA:California | collected 2013-09-17 | reverse complement strand
GAAGGCCAGGCCCTCCGCGATCTGGTCCACGATGGAGAGCTTTTCGTCGAGGGAGAGGGGCGCGCGGCGGGCGATGGCCTGCTTCATGTCGGAGCCGTCGAGCAGCTCCATGGCCATGTAGATCTTGCCCTGCTCCTCGCCGTAGTCGAAGACGGTGATGATGTTCGGGTGGTTGAGGCGCGCCGCGGACTGCGCCTCGCGCTCGAACCGCTTGCGCAGCGTGTCGTCCGCCCCGAGCTCCGCCGAGATCGTCTTGATGGCGACGAAGCGATTGAGGACGGGGTCGTGGGCCTTGTAGACCTCGCCCATGGCCCCCTCCCCGATCTTTTCGAGGATCTTGTACTTGCCGATCTGCTCGATCATGGGGCCGCCGCATCATAACACCCGCCTTCGCGCCGTTCCCGTCTCCGTCCCCGTCCGTTGCTCCGATCGAGCCCGGACCCCGGCTGTCACGTCTCTATCGCACGATCGCTCCACACAGCCTGTGCCACGCCGTCCGGGGTAAGGGGTGCCGGTGGGGAGGAGGACGTGAGCCAGCAGTTGGTGGTGCGGCGCGAGGACACCGAGGCCGCTCTCCTCTCCGTGCTCAAGGCGCTCGAGATCGAGCGCACCCTCGGAGCGGAGCCCGTGCTGGCCGCCCTCCGCCGCTTCCCGCCGCAGGAGGCGCGGTACGCCGACTTTCCGGACGACCTCGACCCGCGGCTGCGCGACGTGCTCCGGCGCCGGGGTGTCGAGCGGCCGTACACGCATCAGCGCGAGGCCCACGACGCCGCGCGCGCCGGACGCCACGCGGTGGTGGTCACGCCGACCGCTTCGGGCAAGACGCTCTGCTACAACCTGCCCGTCCTCGACACCATCCTCAAGGATCCCGACGCGCGCGCGCTGTACCTGTTCCCGACCAAGGCGCTCGCCCAGGACCAGCTCGCCGAGCTCTACGGCCTGATCGAGATGCTCGGTGCCGACATCGGCACCTTCACCTACGACGGCGACACGCCCCAGGACGCGCGCAAGGCCATCCGGGCCCGTGCCCACATCGTGGTCACGAACCCGGACATGCTGCACAAGGGCATCCTCCCGCATCACACGAAGTGGGTGAAGCTCTTCGAGAATCTGCGCTACGTGATCGTGGACGAGCTGCACACCCACCGCGGGGTGTACGGCTCGCACGTGGCCAACATCTTCCGGCGGCTGCGCCGCCTGTGCGAGTTCTACGGCTCCAAGCCCCAGTTCCTCTGCTCGTCCGCCACCATCGGCAACCCCAGGGAGCTGGCGGAGGCGCTCACCGGCCGCGAGATGACGCTCATCGACCAGAGCGGAGCGCCGCGCGGCGAGCGCTACTTCGCCCTCTACAACCCCCCGGTGGTGAACCGGCAGCTCGGGATCCGGCGCTCCGCGCTGGGCTGCGCGCGCGACGTCGCCCTCTCGTTCTTGAAGAAGGGCCTGCAGACGATCGTGTTCGCGCCGTCGCGCCTGTCCACGGAGGTGCTGGTCACGTACCTCAAGGACGCGCTGGAGACGCGGCCCGGCTCCGAAGGGGTGATCCGCGGCTACCGCGGCGGCTATCTCCCGTTGAAGCGGCGTGAGATCGAGCGCGGGCTGCGCGACGGGTCGGTGCTCGGCGTCGTCTCCACGAGCGCCCTCGAGCTCGGCATCGACATCGGGAGCCTCGACGCGGCGGTGCTCCTCGGCTATCCGGGCAGCGTCGCCTCCGCCTGGCAGCAGGCGGGCCGGGCCGGGCGCCGGCAGGGCTCGTCGGTGGCGGTGATGGTCTGCAGCTCCACTCCGCTGAACCAGTTCATCGCCAGGCACCCGGACTACTTCTTCGATGCCCCCGTGGAGCAGGCGCGCATCAATCCCGACAACCTGCACATCCTGGTCAGCCACATCAAGTGCGCGGCCTTCGGGCGGGAGAGCCTGGAAGAGATCCTCGGGTTCCTGGAGGAGGAGCGGCTCGTTCACCGGGCGGGCGACCGCTGGCACTGGACGTCGGAGAGCTACCCCGCGGACGCGGTCAGCCTGCGCAGCGTGTCCTCCGACAACTTCGTGGTCCAGGACATCACGCGCGAGCCGCGCATCGTGGCCGAGGTCGACTTCGACTCCGCGCCCTCCACCCTGCACGAGAAGGCCGTCTACATCCTGGAGGGACGGACGTTCTTCGTCGAGAAGTACGACCACCAGGAACGCCGTGCCCACGTGCGCGAGGCGGAGGTCGACTACTACACCGACGCCATCACCTACACGAAGGTGAAGATCCTGGACCGGTTCGCGGAGGAGCCGGCCGCCTGCGGGCGGCGCAGCCACGGCGAGGTCCACGTCACCTCGCAGGTGGTCGGGTTCAAGAAGATCAAGTTCTACACGAACGAGAACGTGGGCTCGGGCGAGCTGCAGATGCCCGAGAACGAGATGCACACCACCGCGTACTGGCTGACCGTGCCCCGCGAGCGGATGGCCGGGCTGCCGTACTCGGGCGAAGAGCGGCGCGACGGGGTGGTGGCGCTCGCCTACACCCTGGGCCAGCTGTCGGCGCTGTTCCTCATGTGCGACCGGCACGACATCGGCGTAGCCCTGGGGGACAACGGACAGGGGGAGGCCGTGCACGCGCGCGGCCTGCGGCCGGCGGGCACGGCCTTGACCGAGCGGCCGCGGCCGGGCGACGACTACGAGCCGCACATCTTCGTCTACGACAACTACCCGGGCGGCATCGGCCTCAGCGAGCCCTTGTACCGGCTGCACCACCGGCTGGTGCGCGAGAGCGAGGCGCTCATCGCCGCCTGTGCCTGCTCCGACGGCTGTCCCTCCTGCGTGGGGCCGGTGGGCGAAGTGGGAAGCCGCGGGAAGGAGGTCGCGCTCGCCATCCTGCAGGCCCTGCGCGGCGAAGTCCTCTTCGACAGGAAGGAAGCGACGCCCATCGCCCGATGAGCCGCGGTCCCGTCATCCCCCTGGAGAACAGCCCCTGATGTCGAGCGCGCTCGGCGAGCGGCTGCGACGTCTCCGACGGTCCGACGGTCCGCTGCCCCTGCCGGAGCGGCCCGCGCCGGCGGCGCCGGAGGGACTGGCGCGGCTGGAGGCGCGGCTCATCGGTGCCTCGGACGACGACGGCCTCAGCCTGAAGGAGCGGCTCGAGCGTCTGGTGGCGGTGGCGGCGCGCCGTCCACGGGTGAACGGATACGCCGCCGCGGGGCCGCCGCTGGAAGAGCTGCTGAGCGGCCGGCGGGTCGAGAACGCGCGCGGCGAGTTCTTCCTGGTCGAGGACGACGTCCACCTGGAGACGCTGCACGGCGCGGTGCCGTTCACGCGCCTGCGCGCGCTGGATCCGGACGCCGTCTCCATCCTCACCGGGCAATCCGCGCTGGGCGCGTTCGATCTGCGGCGGGCGGTCTTCCTCGACACCGAGACCACGGGGCTGGCCGGAGGCACGGGCACGGCGGCCTTCCTGGTCGGAGTGGGTTGGGTCGAGGGCGAGCGCTTCCGCTTCCGCCAGTACTTCATGCGCGACTATCACGAGGAGCCGGCGCTGCTGCGCGGACTGGCCGACGACCTCGCGGGCTGCGAGCGCATCGTCACCTTCAACGGCGCCCTCTTCGACGTGCCCCTGCTGGAGACGCGCTATGCGCTCAACCGCGAGCGCTTCCCGCTGGCCCAGGCCCTGCATTTCGACCTGCTGCATCCCGCGCGGCGGCTGTGGAAGGCGCGTCTCGAATCCTGCCGCCTGCAGTCGCTGGAGCGCGCGCTCCTCGGCGTGACCCGCTGCGGCGACGTGCCCGGCGAGGAGATCCCGCGCATCTACTTCGATTTCGTCCGGCGGCGGGACGGCCGGGCCATGGCCCGCGTGCTCGAGCACAACCGGCTCGACGTGCTCTCGCTGGCCGCCCTGGCTGCCCTGGCCTGCCAGTGGGTGGAGGGCGGGCACGCGGAGGACCCGCGCGACGTCTACTGCCTGGCCCGAGTGCTGGAGCGTGCGTCCCTCTACGAGCGGTCGGAGGCGCAGTACCGCCGGCTGCTCGCCCAGGCCCCGGGCCCGGTGCGCACGGCGTCGCTGCTGCGCCTGGCCGCCCGCGCGAAGAAGGCGGGGCAGATGGACGCGAGCTGGCCCTGCACCACGAGCACCGCAGCCGCGATCTGCCCGCCGCGCTCTCCGCGGTGGAGAGCGGACTCGGCCGTCTCGATGGCGAGCACGGGCCGGGCACCCGTCGCGCCGTCGAGGACTTCCACCACCGCCGCCAGCGCCTGCTGGCGAAGCTGTCGCGCCGCCACCGTCCGTCCGTCGGGTAGACTCCCCGTTCCATGTCCGCCTCGTCCGGGCGCAGCCACACAACCCGACGGTGGCCGCAGTGCGGCCGCGCCCTCCTCGTCGACATCCTCGGCCTGGCCGCGATCGTCCTCGTCCTCCTCGACTACCTGAAGCCGTCTCTCCTTCTCCTCCCGACCGTGGCCGCGGGCGGCGACACGCCGTGCCACTTCCCGACCCTCGCCTACTTTCGCGCCACGCTCCTGCCGCACCTGCGCTTCCACGGCTGGTACCCGGGGGCCTACCTCGGTCACCCCCTCCTGCTCTATTACTTCCCGCTCGCGTTCCTGATCATGGCCGGTCTCGCGCCGCTCCTTGGCCTGGCGGCGGCGTTCAAGGTCGGCAGCGTCCTCGGCGTGTACGCATTGCCGCTTCTCGCCTATGCCGCGCTGCGTCTCATGGCGTTCCGATCGCCGGTGCCGCTGCTCGGCGCCGCGGGGGCGCTCGTCTTCCTGTTTTCCGAGGAGAATCCCATATGGGGCGGGACCCTCGCCAGCACGCTCACCGGCGAGTTCTCCTACACGTACGGGATCGGCCTCGCGCTCCTCTTCCTGGGTCTCACCTACCGTGCCTACGCGCGCGGGGACGGCCCCTGGCTGCCGGCGCTCGCCCTGGCCGCCACCGCGCTCGCACACGGGTACGCGGTGTTGTGGGGCGGAATCTCCGCCGCCTATTTCCTCTACGCCTCCCGCCGGCCGCTGCGTACGCTCGGCTGGCTGGCGTCGGTGGCCGGCCTCGCCTTCGCCCTGGCCGCGTTCTGGCTGCTGCCCCTCCTGAGCGCGTGGGGTTGGACGACTCCCTACGACGACCCCTGGATCACGGCGGGCCTGCGCAACGTCTTCCCGCCCTTCCTGTGGCCACTCATGGGCGCGGCGCTGGTGGGGGCGATCTGGACCCTGCTGCTCGCGCGGCGTGCGGGAGGGCCGGACCATCGCCTGATGTACCTCCTGCATGCCGCCGTCGTCGGGATGGCGCTGGCCGCGGCCGCGCCTGAGCTCGGGATCATCGACGTCCGCTTCGTCCCCTTCGCGCAGCTGGCGTTGTGCCTGGTGGGCGCGGTGACTCTCGGCCTCGCTCTCCAGCGCCTCGCCGCCCCCGACCTGGCCGCCCTGGCCCTCGTCCTGCTCGCCGTGGTCCACGCCGACGCAAGCTCGCGCGTCCTGCGCTCCTGGATCGACTGGAACTACACGGGGCTGGAGGCGAAGGAGCTGTGGCCGGCGTTCGCGGAGGTCGCCCAGAGGCTGCGGGGCACGGTGTCCGACCCGCGCGTGGCCGTCGAGTACAACGCCGCGCACGAGCGCGCGGGGTCGATCCGGATGTACGAGACCCTGCCGCTCTTCTCCGGGCGCTCCACGCTGGAGGGCGTCTACAACCAGGCCAGCCTGCAGACGCCCGCGGTCTACTTCCTCGCCTCCGAGCTCGACGCCGCGTCGCCGAACCCGTTCCGCAAGCGGGAGTACTCGCAGTTCGACACCGAGTCGGCCCTCCGTCACCTCCGGCTCTTCGACGTCGGGCAGGTGGTGGCGCTGAGCGACCGGCTGGTGGCCAGCCTCGACGCGCGGCCGGAGGCGCGCCAGGTCGCGCGGGTGCCGCCCTACTACGTCTACGACATCGAAGGCGCGGGCGGCGGCTACGTGGAGCCGCTGGCCTTCGAGCCCGTCCGTTCGTCCTGGCGCGGCTGGCGTGACAAGTCCTACCGCTGGTTCACGCGCAAGCCGCTCTCCGGCGCGCACCTCGTGTTCACGGACGACCCCCGCTTCACCCTGACCGAGAAGGACGAGTGGCTCGCGCCTCCCGAGGTGCCGCTGCCCGCCGGGGTGCAGGCGCAGGCGCAGGTGGAAGACGAGGCGATCACGGTGACCACGAACCGCGTGGGCCACCCCCTGCTGGTGAAGGTCTCCTATCACCCGCGCTGGAAGGCGGAAGGCGCGGACGGCCCCTACCTCGTCTCACCGGCGCTCATGATGATCGTCCCGCGGCAGACGACCGTGCGCCTCATCTACGCGCGCACGATGGCCGATCACCTCGGCCTCCTCCTCACGGGCGGGGCGGTGGTGGCGGGGGCGGCGGTGCTGGCCCGCCGCCGGCGGCTCCGCGGCCGGCCGCGGGCGGCGCCGGAGGACGTGCCGCCCATTCCCCTCGACGAGTGCGCGATGCCGCCGCCCACGCGCCGCTGGGGAGTCGTGATCCCGGCCGCCTTCCTCCTCGCCTGCATCGGCGCGCGGCTGGCCACGCTGCGGCCGGTCGCGCGCAACCCGATGCCGCTCTACGAGAGCGCATCCCGAGCGTACGGGGCGGGGCGCTTCGCCGACGCCGCGGAGTACGCGCGTCACGCCCTGGACCAGGGCGCGCAGGCGCCGCTGCGCGCGGAGCTGCTGTGCCTGCGCGGGGAGAGCCTGCTGCGCGCGAGCCAGGCTCGGCTGGCCGCGCAGGCGTTCCAGGACGTGCTCGCGCAGCCCGGGCCGAACCCCTACGTCGCGCAGGCCCTGTTCGGCCTGATGCAGGCCCGCGCCGCGGACGGCGACACCGAGAACGCGCGCGCCGCCCGCGACCAGCTCCTGCGCGATTTCGCCGGCTCCCCGTGGGCGAACCGCGCGAGGAGCGTGTCACCGTAGGACGGGACACGCTCCTAATACAAGCCCACTTCCCTATCAGGAGTCTGTCTCTCGCCGTTTACGGTAACAGACTCCTGAGCCGCGCCCGCAGGTCCGCGGCGGTCACCCGGTGGCGCGCGACCTCGCGGCCGCCGAGGAGCAGCACGGGGATGTCGTTGCGGTAGAGCGCGTCCAGCTCGGGGTCGGACCGGACATCCCGCTCCGCGAGAGCCAGTCCCAGCTCCGCGGCCACCGGCGACACCACCTCGCGCATGACCTCGCAGAGATGGCACCCGGGCTTGCCGACGAGGAGGAGCGGCTCGGACGTCACGTCTGCGGAGGGTGCGCGGGCGCGCCGGTCTCCGGCGGCCGCCGCAGCGTCACCACCGCCGCCACCGCGATCACGGTCACGATCGTGAGCTGTACGGCGAGGGCGGTGAGGTCGGGGTGGATGCCCATCCACGGGACCTCGGGGAACGGCACCGGCCGCGGCCGGAGGTAGCCGGCGGCGACCAGCTCGTAGATGCCCGCCCCCGCGAACGAGATGGCCAGCGCGCACATCAGGGTGCTGGACACCGCGAAGAACGGGCCCAGGGGCAGGCGCACGACCGTCCGGTTCATCAGCGTCGCCAGCAGGAGCACGGCGAGAAGTCCCGCCGCCGCGCCCCCCCACACCTCGCCAGGCCGGCCCGGGGCCTCGAGGAGCAGGGCCTGGGTGAAGAGCACCGTCTCCGCGGCCTCGCGATACACGGCCAGGAACGACAGGCCCGCGAGGAGGGCGAGGTTGCGGCGCGTGAGGCTCGCCTCCAGCCCCTTCCGCAGGTAGCCCGTCCAGCGGCGCGACTCGACCTTGGAGATCATCCAGAAGCTCATCGAGAAGAGAACGGCCGCGGCCAGCAGCGCGATCACCGCTTCCGAGAGCTCGCGGTCGGCGGCCCTCACCGCCAGCACGCGGCTGGACAGCCACCAGGTCAGGACACCCGCGGGCAGCGCGGCCAGCCAGCCCGCGTGCACGTAGCGGACGGCGTCCGCGCGCCCGAGCCGGCGCACGCCGGCCAGGAGCGCGCCGACGAGGAGCGCGGCCTCGACGCCTTCGCGGAAGTAGATGAGGAAGCCGGCCAGCATGGGCACCGCGGGCCGGTGGCCACGGGCCAGGCTGTCGAGGACGCGCTCGAGGTCGTGCTCGGTGGCGCGCACGGCGCGGCCGTCGCCCTGCTGCAGGGCCACCCTCAGGTCGCGGAAGAGAGCCTCCACGGCCGCGGTGGCCTCGGCGTCGCGCGCGCGCAGCCGCGGCTCGAGCGGCTCGAACCCCTCGAGGTAGGCGTCCATCACCCGGCGGTCCGCCTCGTGGGCGCGCCCCTCCTCGAAGGAGACGAGGGCGGCGCGCAGCATGTCGCGCGTGCGCTCGAGGGCGAGGGTCGCGGGCGGCTCCTGGAAGGCGGCCTCGGTGCGCAGGTGGACGAGGGCGCGCTGAGGGTCCTCCACTCCCGATGCGCGCAGCGCGTCGGCGATCTCGGGGTCCGTACGCACGGCCTGGTCGGCGAGGCTCAACCGCGCCGGTCCGCGCGCGGGCTCGCCCTCGTGGCCGAGCCGCAAGACGTAGAACGCGAGCGCCCAACGGTCGGACGGAGAGAGCGATTCGAACGACGCCATCGCCGTGCCGGGCACGCCGAAGGTGAGCGTGTTGTAGACGCGGTAGGGCGAGAGGGCGGCCAGGCGGGCCGGCTCGCGGAAGCTGGCCGGCCGGGGATCGAGCTGCGCCGCCCGCTCGGTGCGCGCGTCGCCGGCCGCGCCGTGGCAGGGGAGGCAGGACTGTGCATAGAGCGTCCGTGCACGGTCGAGCGAGGGCGTCTCCGTGGGCACCGTGCGCAGGCCGAAGCGCGCCACCGCTTCCGCCTTCGCGTCGCGGCAGGCCCGCGCCACCTCAGTGGGCTCGGCCTTGGCCCGCACCGCTGCCTCGACGCGCCCCACCGCCGTCACGAGCGGATCGTTCGTACCCGGGGCGGAGCGAAGGAGGGCCGTGACCAGGGCGTGAGCGTCCGAGACGAACTTCACCTGCTCGTCGTATTCATCGGCGCTGACGACCGTCCGGCCATGCACCGCCCGCGCGTAGTCGCTGCTGACGTAGTCGAGGATCGTCACCAGCCGCTGGGCGTCACCGCCGTCCGGGGGCGCGGGCACCAGCGCCCCGGGGTCGCGGCTGCACCCGCCCGCGAAAACGGCGGCGGCCATGACCGCGGCGAGTCTCATCCAAATCTTGAAAATGGATTTCATTTTCAGGATGAAAGCGTATCACCGCCCCGTCTTTGCCGTCAATGAACCGAAGTCGTGCCATGCCGATCAGGACGCCTGCGCCTGCCGCATCCACGACGTCAGGGCGCGCCGGTCGCGCACGGAGGCCCGCGCCCCCGTAAACAACACCATCGCCAAGGCTACGCTCAAGGCCGGGACGACGTACATGGCCTGGTGCAGGCCCTGCGCGCGGAAGGTCTCGCTGACGGCAGGGGAGCCGGCGGCGGCGGCGGCGCGGGCGGCCAGCCGATCGGAGAGGAGTCCCGTTCCGACCGGTCCCAGCGAGGCGCCCATCACGTACATCGCGCAGAAGTAGACGGCCATCGCGGTGCCGCGCCGCGCCGGCTCGACGACGTCCTGGATCGTCGCGTACACCGGCGCGTAGTAGAGGTACATGAGGAGCAGGGCGGGACAGACGAACAGGATGGCCGCTCCGATCTCTCCGCGCGGTTGGACGAGGAACAGCACCAACAGCGGCGCCGAGAGCGCGAGCGCCACCGCGGAGACGAGGAGGCGCCCGCCCTCCGTTCGCGCGGCGGCGCGGTCGCCGATCCATCCGCCGGCCATGAGGCCCACGCCGCCAAAGACGCCGAAGATCAAGCCGGAGAGGGCGCCCGCTTCGCGCACGCTCAACCCATGGTGCCGCGTGAGGAGGGCGGGCACGAACGTGCTCAGCGCGTACATGTTGAAGTTGTGCAGCGCGCCGGAGACGATGATCCAGGCGAGGCTGGGCGTGTGGGTGAGAAGGGCGACCGTGGAGTCGGTCCTTCGCCGTGCGCCGATCGGGTGCGGCTCGGCCCCACCGCGCGGCGGCTCCGGCAGCGCCAGGCACAGGGCCGCGACGGCGAGGCCGGGTAGCCCGGCGACGAAGAATGCGGCCCGCCATCCCCAGGCCTGCGCGACGGCGCCGCCCACCGCATAGCTCAGGCCGAGGCCAATCGGGAGTCCGAGCATGAAGACGGCGGTGGCGCGGCCGCGCCTTTCCGATGGGAAGAGATCGCCGATCAAGGACACGGCGGCCGGCGCGCACACCGCCTCCCCGACTCCGACCCCCAAACGCGCCGCGAACAGCGAGGCGAAGCTCGTGACGAGGCCGGACACCGCGGTCATCGCGCTCCACAGCAGCGCCCCGCCACCGAGGATCCACGTGCGCGGCGCGCGGTCGGCCAGGCGGCCCAATGGGAGGCCGACCACGGCGTAGAGCAACGTGAAGGCCGTGCCGATCCAGCCGACCTGCGCATCGCTCAGGGACCACTCGCGTCGCAGGGGCTCGACGATCGCGCCCAAAACGCTGCGATCGAAAAAGTTGAGGGTATTCAGGAGGAAGAGGACGAACAGCGTCCAAGCCGGCCGCGAATCGCGCATTGGTGCGCGCGCATCCTCACCCGCGCGCGCACTGGGATCAAGCGTCCGGGGAGTGACCCAAACCCGTCCTTGACCGCCCCCGTCCGAGCGGCGTAGCCTCCCCGCGTGTCGCCGCGCGTAGGTCTCGCCCATGCCAGAAGCCCACTCGTCACACCGGCGCCCTTGCCGGCGGGCTCCCCCCCATCCCCGCCAACATCGAGTACGAATACGAGGGCAAGGACACGGGCGAGGAGATGAAGCGGTGCGTGGCCTACTGCAGGCAAGCCCTGGGCGGTTGAGGCCGGCGCCGGAGTGCTCCTGAGCCGTAGCGCCATCCTGTGCCTGGCCTTCTTCCTGTCGGGCGCCGCCGGGCTCGTCTTCGAGACCCTGTGGTTCCGGCAGGCGGGCCTGATGCTGGGCAACAGCGTCTGGGCTTCGAGTCTGGTGATGGCGGCGTTCATGGCCGGGCTCGCCTCCGGCAACACCTGGGCCGTGCGGCGGGGGAGCCGCGTCGGCAACCCCTTGCTCGCGTATGCCGTCCTGGAGCTGCTGGTCGGCGCGACGGGACTGGGCCTGGTGCTGCTGTTTCCGTCCCTGACGCGCGCGCTGGCGCCGGTGCTGGGGACCCTGGCCGACCGCACGCCGCTCCTCAACACGGTGCGCATGGCCGTCGCGTTCCTCTTGCTGCTGCTCCCCTCGGCCGCGATGGGGGCTACCCTGCCCCTCCTCGTGCGCGCGCTCGTGGCGAGGCAGGCCGGCTTCGGCCGCGCGCTGGGACGGCTCTACGGCTGGAACACCCTGGGAGCGGTCGGGGGCGCCCTCGGCGGCGAAGCCCTGCTCCTGCCACGCCTGGGCCTACGCGGAGCCGGCCTCGCCGCGGCGGCGTTCAACGTCCTGGCCGCGGTCTCGGTCTTCGCCTTGTCGAGGAGCACGCGGCCGGACGCCCTCGAAGAGGGCTCCTCCGGTCGCTCGTCCGGAGGTGCGCCCCTGACGCGCGGCGCGTGGCGCCTGCTCGCCGCATCCTTCCTGGGCGGCGGCATCCTGCTTGCGCTCGAGGTGGTCTGGTTCCGCTTCCTCCTGCTGTTCTTCCTCTCCTCGAGCCTCGCCTTCGCCGCCATGCTCGCGGTCGTGCTGCTGGGCATCGGCCTGGGCGGCCTGGCCGCGTCGGGGTGGCTGAGGGTACAGCCGGATGCCGCCCGCTACCTGTCGCTGGTGGCGCTGGGCGCGGGGATCGCCGGAGTGCTGACCTATGCGGGCTTCGCGCGCCTGCTGGCGCCCCTGCCCCCGGGCCAGGGCCTGGTGACGGATCACGGGACGATGCTCGCCTGGTCGCTGGCCCTGATGCTGCCGGTGTCCACCGCTTCCGGAGGGCTGTTCACCCTCGCCGGCGAGGCGCTCCGGACCGAGATCCACGATCCGACCCGGGCCGCGGGCCTGCTCACCCTCGCGAACACGGTGGGGGCGGCCCTCGGTGCCCTCGCAGGGGGCCTGGTCCTGCTCCCCGCCATCGGGCTCGAGCGCTCGGTGTTCGCGTTGTGCCTCGGCTATGCCGCGGTGGCCCTGCTGGTCGGGCGCGGCCCTTCGAGCGGGGTCGCGATTCCGGGAGAGCCGCGCCTCTGGCTCGTGCGGGCGCTGGGGGCGTCCTGCTTCGCCCTCGTCCTCGCCCTGTTCCCCTTCGGGCTGATGCGCAACCACTACTTGAAACACGTCGTGGCGCGTTGGACGGGCGAGACCAGCCGGGTGGTGGCCTATCGCGAAGGCCTCACCGAGACCATCTTCTACGTGCGTCGCGATCTGCTCGGGCATCCCTTGAACTGGCACCTCGCGACCAACGGCTTCTCGATGTCGGACACCAGCCTGCTCGGCCAGCGCTACATGCGGCTCTTCGTGCATTGGCCGATGGCGCTGAGGCCGGACGCCCGAAAGGCCTTGCTGATCAGCTTCGGGGTCGGCTCGACGGCGAAGGCCCTCACCGACACGCCCTGGCTCGAGCGGATCGACGTGGTCGACACATCCCAGGACATCCTCGAGATGGGCCGCACGATCTTTCCCCGCGGCGGCTACCCCCTCGACGACCCGCGCGTCCGGGTGCACGTGGAAGACGGCCGGTTCTTCCTCCTCGCCTCGCCGGAGCGGTACGATCTCGTGACCGCGGAGCCGCCGCCCCCCAAGAACGCCGGGATCGTCAACCTCTACACCCGCGAGTACTTCCAGCTCATCTACGATCGCCTCGCCGAGCGCGGGGTGGCCACCTACTGGCTCCCGGCCTACCAGATGCCGCCCGTCGAAGCCCGCTCCATCACGGCGGCGTTCTGCCAGGTCTTCCGCGACTGCTCGCTCTGGACGGGCAGCGGGCTCGAGTGGATGCTGGCCGGCACCCGCGGCCTGCGCGGGCCGGTAGACGAAGTCGGATTCACGCGCCAGTGGACCCACCCGGTCCTGGCCCGTGCCCTGCGCGACATCGGGGTCGAGGTCCCCGAGCAGCTCGGCGCCCTATTCATGGCCGACGCCCCGGCCCTCGCCGAGTGGACGCGCGACGCGCCGCCCCTCGACGACGATCACCCCGGGCACCTCTCCAGCCGGTACCACCCACTGGGCGACCCCGAATACCCGCCCATGATGGATACCGACACCGCGCGGCGGCGCTTCGAAGACAGCCCCTTCATCCGTGAGGTCTGGCCGGCCGCGATTCGCGTGCGCACCCTCGAGCGGTTCGCCGCCCAGAAGATCATCAACGACGCGCTCAGCACTCCCTACCGGCCTGGAGGGTCGCCCCCGGGGATCGAAGCCCTCGAGTACCTGCTCACCCGCACGTCGTTGCGCGCGCCCGTGCTCTGGCTGATGGGCGACAGCCTGGACCACCAGCGCGTCGCGGACGAGGCGCTGGCGGAGGGCGTCCGGGAGCCCCAGCTCGACGAGCTCCTCGGACATCGGGCGATGGCGGACCGCGACTACCGGCGCGCGGAGGAGCTGCTGGCGCACGCCCAGCCCTACGCCCGCCACGCGGACCAGATCCTGCGCTGGCGCATCCTGGCCCTCCTGCTGGCGGGTGATCGAGGGCGGGCGGCGGAGCTCTTGCGGGGACGCGGGACGCCCCCGGCCGATCGCTCCGCCGAGCGGGACTGGTCCTGGCTCGCCGAGCGGTAGAAATCGCCCTTCCGCTTCTCAATACGCCGCCCTCGTGTTCGTCCGCGAGAACGTGTCGCAGGCGTCGAGGTTGCCCGACTCGAACCCGCGGCGGAACCACTGCTGCCGCTGCGCGGAAGAGCCGTGCGTGAAGGACTCGGGCACGACGTAGCCGCGCGTCGCCTTCTGTATCTTGTCGTCGCCGATCGCGCTGGCCGCGTTCAGGGCCTCGTCCACGTCGCCGGGCTCCAGGATGTTGCGGGCGCGTTGCGCGTGATGGCCCCAGACGCCGGCATAGCAGTCCGCCTGCAGCTCGAGATCGACGGAGAGCGCATTCGCCCCCGCCTTGTCCGAGCGCTCCTGCGCGGCGCGGACCTTGTCGGAGATGCCGAGCAGGTTCTGCACGTGATGGCCCACCTCGTGCGCGATCACGTAGGCCTGGGCGAAATCGCCGGGCGCGCCGAACCGGTCACGCAGCTCGCGGTAGAAGGACAGGTCGATGTAGACGCGATGGTCATTGGGACAATAGAAAGGACCCATCGCCGCCTGCGCGAGGCCGCACGCGGACTGCACCGCGCCGGTGAAGAGCACGAGCTGCGGATCCTCGTAGTCGCGCCCGAACTTCTGCTTGAAGATCGCGCTCCAGGTGTCCTCCGTGTCCGCGAGGACGACGGACACGAACTGCGACATCTGGTCCTGGGCGGGGGCTCCGGGTCCTCCCGCGTTTGCCGGCGCCCCCGCGTCCCTGGGAACGGGCTGTCCCTGGCCGCCGCTGTTGAGGACGACGGTGGGGTCCCCGCCCATGAGGTACACCACGAGGGCGAGGACGGCCATGCCGATGCCGCCGCCTACGATGGGCAGCCCGCGCCCGCGGGCATCAACGACGTTGTCGCTTCTCCGGCCTTCTTCCCATCGCACGGTGCACCCCCTCGGGGCTGATGAGCAAACGGGATGCCAGGTGAGGTGGCGGAAGGGGAGACGTCCGAAGGGGCGCTAGCGGCCGGTGAGCTCGCGCACGATGGCGTCGGCCGCGGCCGCGGGGTCGGCCGCTTCCAGGATGGGCCGGCCCACCACGATGTAGTCCGCCCCCGCGGCCACGGCGGCGGCGGGCGTCGCGGTGCGGGACTGGTCCCCGCGCGAGGACCCCACGGGGCGAATGCCCGGCGTCACGATCAGGAAGTCCGGGCCGCAGGCTTCGCGGACGAGGGCCACCTCCTGGGGCGAGGCCACGACACCATCCGCGCCCGCCTCGCGAGAGAGGACGGCCAGACGGCGCACGGAATCGGCGACGGATCCGCTCACGCCGATCGTTCCGAGCGTTTCCTCTTTGTGGCTGGTCAGGATCGTGATGGCGATGAGCCGGATGCCCATGGCGGGGAGGGCGCCCACCGCGGCCTCCATCATGTCCTTGCCGCCGAGCGCGTGCACGTCCACCAGCGACACGCCGAGCTGACCGGCGCTGCTCACCGCGCCGGCGACCGTGTTCGGGATGTCGTGGAACTTGAGGTCGAGGAAGACCTTCTCGCCGCGTGCGATCACCTCGCGCACGAAGTCGGGGCCGGCGGCCGTGAAGATCTGGGTGCCGACCTTGAACATGCCGACGTGGCCGGCCAGCCGGTCGACCATCGCCCGCGCGGTCGTGGCATCCTGCGAGGCCGTCCCGCACGCGGTCGTACACGCCGGGATCGACGAAGTTGGCGGTGCCGATCTGCACGGCCCGGCATCCCGCGATGAGGAACTCGAGGGCGTCCGGGGCGGACGCGATGCCGCCGATGCCGATGACCGGGATCTTGACCGCACGCGCCGCCTGCCAGGCCATGCGCACGGCGATGGGACGGATGGCGGGCCCGGAAAGGCCGCCCGTCCCGAAGGCGAGGCGCGGCCGGCGGGCCTCGACGTCGATGACGAGGCCGAGCACGGTGTTGATGCAGGAGACGGCGTCCGCGCCCGCCTCTTCCGAGGCCCGGGCGAAGACGGCGATGTCGGCGACGTTGGGGGAGAGCTTCGGGATGACGGGCAGGCGCGTGGCCTTCCGAACGGCGGAGACGACCTCGGAGGTCATGCGGGGATCCCCGCCGAAGGCCATTCCGCCCTTCTTGACGTTGGGGCAGGAGATGTTGATCTCGACCCCGGCCACGCCTTCCGCCTGGTCGACGATGCGCGTCACCTCCGCGTACTCCTCGACGGTGTCGCCGCAGACGTTGACCAGCACGGCCGTGTCGTACGCGCGCAGCGCGGGCAGGACCTTCTCCACGAAGGCACGCACGCCGATGCCCTGCAGCCCGATCGCGTTGAGCAGTCCGGACGGGGTCTCCACGATGCGCGGAGTGGCGCAGCCGTCGCGCGGCGCGAGATACAGGCCCTTGGAGACGAGACCGCCGAGCGAAGAGAGGTCGAGGATGCCCGCGTACTCGACGCCGTAGCCGAAGGTGCCGGAGGCGGCGATCAGCGGGTTCTTGAGGCGCAGCCCGCCCACCTCGACGGCCAGGCGCGGCGCGGCCGCGATCGCTTCCGTCATCGCGCCCCCGTGGGGGCGACGGAGGCGGCCCGTGCCTCGGCCCATGCCCGCGAGCCGTCCTCGCCCGGCCACACCACTTCGCGCGCGTCGAAGACCGGGCCCTCCGTGCACGCGCAGCGGTAGTGGGGTCGCGGCTCCACCGCGGATTGCGTCCAGACGACGCAGCCGAGGCAGGTGCCGACCCCGCAGCCCATCCAGGGATCCAGGCTGACTTGCGCGGGCAGGCCGCGTCGCGCGGCCAATCTCGCCACCGCGTGCAGCATCGGGTCCGGTCCGCAGGCGTACAGGGCGACCGGTCCCGTCTGGGCGTCCAGCCGCCGTAGAACACGCGCGCGCGGCCACCCGCGCGGAGCAGCTCCTCGCAGAAGAGATGGAAGGGCGCGATCCCGTAACCGCCGGCGATGAGCAGCGCCTCCCGGCCGGGCGGGGGCGCGGTGAACGGCCTCCCCAGAGGGCCCAGGCACTGCGCGAGATCGCCGGGCGCGAGCGCGGCCAGCGCGCGCGTGCCGCTGCCGATCGTCTTCAGGAACAGGCGGAACGTCTCCGCGGCGGGGTCGACGGTGAGGATCGAGAAGGGCCGGCGCAAGGGCGGCTCGGCGGAGGTGCCGGCCTTGATCATCACGAACTGGCCCGCGCGAGCCGCGCGCGCCACCTCCGCATGCCGGACGGTGAGGAGCAGATAGGGACCGTCCAGCGGCTGGCGCGAGACCAGCACAGCGTCGTGATTGACAGGAGTCATCGTGCGTTCCGCCGCATCCGTTCGCGATGATAACGCGACGCCCGTTAAACTCCTCCCGGATGCCCGCTCTCCGCGCCGGGGCGGCGGCCGGTCTGGCCGCCCTCCTCCTCGCCTCCGACCTCGTCCTGCTCACCCTGTTCCTCAATCCGGAGGTGACGCTGCGCGGTGACGCCTGGGCGCTGCTCACCTCGCTTCTCCTGCCCTGGACGGCGATCGCGCTGCCGGGGCTCTGGCTCGTCGTCGCCGCCTCCAGCGCTCTGCCGGGCTGGCCGCGCGCGGCGCGTCCGCCGCTGGAGGCGCTGCCGGGTGTCACGACCGCGACCCTACTCGCCATATCCGCCGCCGCGGCCCTCTTCTGGCTCAGCCTCGTGAGCTATCGCCATTCGGTGCCGGTCGAGGTGCTTTCGCCGCTGGCGGGATCGGCAGTGGCTCTGACCGCGGCCGCCCTCGTGCTGCTGGCGGTCGGGATCGATGCCGTCCTGTTCCCTTCGCGCGGACGCGGCGTCTCCGCCGCCCTGGTCGTGCTGGCCGCGTCGTCCGCGGTCGTGGTGCCGCTGGCCCTGCGCCCGAGTCCCGTGGCGCGACCCACCCCCGTCCCGTTCGCGACGGAGACGGTCACGCCCGCCCGCCGCGTGATCCTGGTCGGGATCGACGGCCTGAGCCTCGGGCAGATCCGCGACGGCGTGGCGCACGGCGGTCTTCCGGCTTTCGGGCAGATGATCCGGCGAGGCGCGCACGGTCCGCTGGCGACCCTGCGCCCGACGGAAGCGCCGCCGATCTGGACCAGCATCTTCACCGGCCGTCTCCCCCGCGACCATGGCGTGAAGAGCTTCGCCACCTATCGGCTGCGCGGGTCGTCCACGGTGTACGAGCTGTTGCCGAAGGGGGCGCTCGTCGGCCTTCTCGGCCGAGCCGGGCTCGTGTCGACCGCGCCCATCACGTCCGCCTCCCGCCAGAGCCGCGCCCTCTGGAACGCGCTCAACGCCTTCGGCATCCCGGCCGGGATCGTGCGCGGGTGGGCCACGTATCCGCCCGAGCGCATCCAGGCCTTCATGCTCTCGCCCTACTTCCACCTCTTCCAGCACGATCCCGCGCGCGCGGCGGACGCACTGCACCCGCGCGACCTCGCCCCCGAGGTGCGCGCCCGCGCCGTCGAGGGCAAGGACGTCGACCGCGCGCTGCTCGCTCCCTTCATCGACTTCACCGCCGACTTCCCGGGCGACGACCTTCCCTGGCGGGTCGAGCTGCTGGACCGCGCCCTGGCCCCCGACCTCACCTACCAGCGCGGCGGGGCGGTGCTGCGGGCCGCCTACGATCCGCCGTTCTTCGCCACCTACTACCGCGGCCTCGACGTGGTGGGGCACACGTTCCTCCGCTTCGCGCGGCCCGAGGCCTTCGGCGACGTGCGGCCGGAGGAGCGGCGCCGCTACGGCGGCGTGATGGACGCCTACGCCGCGTTCCTCGGCCAGGGCGTCGGCGAGCTGGCCCAGTCCTTGCGCCCCGACGAAGTGCTGCTCGTGGTCT